>OFQZ01000215.1_pt1 | contig 22641 bp, 22 predicted proteins | sample 1543011 | NCBI WGS metagenome assembly OFQZ01 (sample SAMN07774216, study PRJEB24372) | wastewater metagenome | isolation source: Exp Tend NO 0WW | collected 2016-02 | reverse complement strand
GCCCAGCGACTCCCACACCCGGCCGGGCCCCTCGGTGCCCTCGATGCCGGCGTAGTCCCATCGCGTGCCGTCCGGCAGGTAGGCGATCGGGCGGCCGCCGTAGACGATGCTCCAGGAGACCAGGAACACCGTGCCGCGCGGGCCGAAGGTGCCGTCGCTGGCGGCGATCTTGAAGAAGTTGCTGCCGGCGTCCTGGTAGGCGTCGGCCACCACCACCTGCAGCTCGCCGGTCGAGAGGTTGATGCGCCGGATCTGCGCCATCGCCAGGCTGCCGAAGTAGAGCCAGCCGTCGAGGTGGTACATGCCCTCGGGGGCGACACAGTCCTCCTTGCGGATGCTCTCGAGAGCGGCCAGCCGCTGCACCGTGCGCGAAGGCGTCAGCGCCGCCAGCGCCTTGCCGCTGCGCAGCACCGAGCGCAGCACGCCCGTGGTGGCATCGTAGGCCGCGATGCGGTGCGAGAGCCGCTCGCTCACGTAGAGCACGCCGTCGACACAGACCACATCCCAGGGGTCGCGCAGGCCGGTGATGAACTCGGTGACCTTGACAGGCGTCTCGTGGCTCGCGCGATCGAACTGCAGGCGCACGATGCGGTTGCGCTGCGAGTCGGCGACAAAGGCGACCGGGCCGACCTGGTGCGGCTTCTCGACCCGCGGCGAGCCGTCGGCGTTGGTGCCGTTGGGCTGCGGCGCGGCGGCCTCGTCGACCACCAGCGTGCGTGCATCCCACGCCAGGCCCCAGGCCTCGTGGAAGCCGTGCCGCTCGGGCGGGATGCTCGACCAGTCACCCACGAGCTCGGCCGCCGCACGGAGGGCCGCCTTGTCGCTGGCCAGCGGGCGCTCGGCCGGCGAGCGATGCCGCCAGCCGGCGATGGTGCGGACGGTGCCGGCCTGGTCGACGTGGCCCACGCGCCAGGGGTCGCAGAAGTAGACCCCGCCGACGCGGCCGATCTGCAGGTGCGTGGCCATCACGATCGAGCCGTGCCCGCGCGGGCCATCCAGGCAGGCGACGCCGGCCGGGTACTCGTTGCTGGCCAGCGTGCTCCAGTAGTACGCCTCGGTCTGCTCGGTGTTGAGGATGCCCTCGGTGACGCGGGTGCGGTAGATGTCCTCGCCGCCGCGGAACGGCGCGACGAAGGTCATCATCAGGTCACGCCGGCCCAGCTTGTCGGAGAAGGCCGGCCGCTCGGCGTAGGGGTACGGCACCACGGTCGGCTCAAAGCGCGCGGGCACCACGGCCCACTGCACCAGCGTCTGCCCGGTGCGCCGCAGCTGGTGCGAGCCCTCGAGCACGATCATGGTCGCCTGCGGCGCCGGCAGGGCCCCGCGCTGCATGTAGGCCACGCCGGGAATGCAGGTCTCCTCGGTGGGCGTGTCCGGCTCGATCTCGATCAGGCAGACGCCCTCGGCGATCGACTCCAGCGGCAGCACGAAGGCGGCGATGCGCTGCGTGCCGGCGGCCACGTCGACGCTGGCCAAGCGCCGGCCGGCAATCGACAGGTGGTAGCGGCTGGCCAGCAGCGGCACGTCGCCGAGCTGGTGATCCCAGGCGCGAAACTCCACGCGCACGGTGGGCCCGTCGCCCAGGCGCCAGCGGAGCAGCTTGTCGTCGCGGTCGTACTGGCCGCCGCCCTCGAGGTACTCCGTGAGCATGAGGACATGCTTCGGATTCAACGTGCGGCGCTGGACCGTGGGCGCGGGCGGCGGGCCTGCAGGTGGTGCCGGGGGCGCGGGCGCAGGCGGCGGGGGCGCTGGCGGTTCGGGCGCCGGGGGAGGCGGTGCCGGAACCGGAGGTGGCGGCGCAGGAGTGGGCGGCGGTGGCGCTGGCGGCGCGTCGACGAGGCGCTTCAGCGCGGCCACCACGTCGAGCAGCGCCAGGGCCTGCGCGGTCTGCGCGCGGGCGATGGTGTCGACGGCGGTGATCTGGGCGCGGAGGGCCGCGGTTTCGTTGGGGGTCACGTGCCCGTCCCCGTCCGCGGCGCGACTTGCAGGATGACCGGCGTCACCTTGCACATCGCCTCGGCGTCGGCCTCGGCGATCTTCGCCGAGATCCCGAGCGGCCCGTACCACGAGATGAAGGCGCCCTGGCTGCGGTCGAGGCTGCAGGCGACGCGGTTCTCCATCACGCGGTCGAGGGTGCCGCAGCCGGCCAGCAGCGAGGCGGCGGCGATGATGATGATGCGGGTCATGAAGACGCCTCCAGGAGGTTGCGAGCAACGCGGCGGGCCCATCCCCGGCCGAACGCCGGCCACGTGGGGAGGTCCGCCATCAGCAGCAGCCGGTGTGCCGACAGCCGCGAGACGAGCCGCGCCGGGTGCATGCTGCCGGCCGCGGTCAGGGTAATGGGGCCGAGGATGCCGTCCTCGGTGGTGCCGACGCTGCGCTGCAGCAGCCGGATCGCCGTCGACGGTCCGGAGTTGACGCCGCAGTCGAACATCACGAACTTGATCCCGTCCGGCACCGCGTCGCAGCCGCTCGGGCCCCAGTAGTCGCGACGGTAGATCTCGCGGGCGCGGTCCAGCGTCATGCCGCGGATGTCCTCGCCCGGGTAGCTGCGCTGGCTGATGCCGAACTTCGTCAGGCCGCCAGGGTCTGCGGGGTGGTCGACGAGCCCGCCCTCGTGGCCGATCAGGCGCTCGAAAGCGGTGTCGAAGTCCATGCCGTCACCGCTTCGGCGGATCGTCGGCCGTCAGCGCGCCGAAGCGCCGCTCGGCCCACTGCTCGAACAGCGCGATGCCGCGCGTGCCCATGTGCCCGAAGACGCCGACGAGGCAGATCGTGAGCAGCTTCGGCAGCCCGACCCACTCGCAGAAGTAGAACATCAGCAGCCCGGCCAGCGCGCTCGTCGCCAACTCGCCGACGAGGTGCAGCATCTGGAATCCGCGGACGGTGCCGGCGCGCACCTTGCTGACCCACGACACGAGGCCGCCGAGCAGGGCGAAGATCAGCACGATGCCGTATTGCCGCAGCGAGTAGTCGAGCGGGTCTTTGTCCACGGGCTGCGGCGCTGCCTGCGCGTGCAGACCGAGCGCGAGCAAAGCCGCGGCGATGCGGTGCCGGGCCTTCATGCTCAGGCTCCCAGCGAGCCAACAGGCAGGCTTTCCCAGCGCTCGACATCGGCCGCGGCCAGGTCCGGCATGCCGTTCTGCCGCGCGTAGGCCAGCGCTGCCAGCGCCCCTTCGACTGTGGACAGATCCCATCCGCCCCGGACCTGCGCGATGGTGCGGAACAGGCCGCGGCGATGCTCGTCGCTGGGCGCGGGCGCCGGAGGCGTCGGTGCGTTGGGCGTGGCCGGGCCCGCTGCGGGCCCCTGCGTGCCTTCGATGCCGCTGCCGGTCTGTGGTTTCACGTAGGACGCGAAGGCGATCTGGCGCAGGAGCGCCCGGATCTCCGGCGGCACAGCGTCACCGCCCTTCAACTGGCCGTTCTCGTCGAAAGCCAAGGCCCGCAGCTTCAGCAAGTCGGCGGTGGCGTCGGCCAGGTCCTGCTGGGCCTGCTCGAGTGCGGTGAGCGCATCCTTGAACCCGGCCTCGAGCTTGTTGGCGACGATGTAGATGCTGTCGGCCTCCTGCTCACTGTTGCCCGAGCGCACCCACAGGCGCAGGTCCGTCTCCCAGGCGCTCAGGGCACCGAGGGGCAGCGGCGCGCCGACAGGCAGGCCAGCCTTGGCCCACGGAGTCGGCACAGCCGCCGCGGCTACGGATGAGGAGATGAGGCGGTCGATGGTGGTCATGGAGGTGGGGTCCTTTCAGGCTGCCTGAGTGATGCGCAGAGGCAGCGTCCGCGCGCGGTAGTAGGGGTAATCGACGGCCGACATCTCGGCCAGCGTGCCGATGAATCCGAAGCGCTGCTGCGCCGCCTGGTCCGCGAGGTCCGGCACGTAGAGCACCTCCTCGGTCATCCCGGCCGCGCGCTGCACCTCGTGCAGCGAGTCGCCCTCGGTCAGCGACAGGTACGGCAGCGCGAACGCCACCTCGCGCAATGCCCGCTGCTGGTTCAGCCACAGCGAGCCGCCGGGCGAACGCTCGGCGCCGCTCAGGCTAAGGATCTTGTCCTGCAGCCCGTAGGACGCCGAGTAGGTCGGCACGATCAGGTCGAAGATGCCGATCCGCGCGACCTCGACATAGCCGGCCGCGTTGCCGGTGTCTTGAATCTCGATAAGGTCATAGCGCGCCGAGTAGCTTGCGGGCAGCACCATCATCACGCCGTGGTCGCGCCCGCTGCGCACGAGCGGGGTGATCTGCCAGGCGTCGCGCAGCGCGATCTGCGCCACGTCAGAGCCGCCGGATGTCGTACCGCGCGACCATCTGACCTGTGCGGCGCTGCTGAGGTTGTGCCCGTCGATGTACAGCACGCGGGCCGACTTCGCGCTGCCGTGGTCGAAGCGAATCTGCGTGCTGGCGGTAAGCGCGTCGCTGCTGCGCGCGACCTGCGAATAGTCGCGGGTGCGCACGTTGGACGCCGGCAACGCCACCGACCACAAGCCGCCGCTGACGGTCGTCGCCGTGGTGACGAGATTCGGAAAGCCAAGGCCGATCGCCATGTCAGGCCCCCGGTGCGGTGCGGTCCCACAGCGACAGGGTGAGCGTCTGCCCCGTCGTGAGAGCCGTGTTCAAGAGCAGCAGGTCGCCGCTTGTGTCTCCAAAGTAGACAGTCGTCCCGATGCTGATCGTCGCGGTCGCGGCGGCCGACAGGTTGACCGTCGTCGAGGTGTGGCTCGCGACCGTCGTGCCGGTCGGGACGCCGGAGACCGTGACCGACATGCCGTCGCTGACGCCGGTCGTCGAGGCGAATGTCAAGACGTTGCTGCCGGCGCTCGTGCTCGAGGTGGCCGTCGTCAAGGGGAAGGCGCGCGTGATGCTGCCTTGCTCGTGGCAGGTGCTGGCGCCGCTGTCGAGCACCCGGTAGTAGCCGGCGGTCCCGTCTGCGCCGACCGAGCCCGTGAAGCTGCCGGCCATCGCCGACGCGCCGCCGCTTGCCGCGTTGCGCCAATTGGCGGTCGCGTTTGTGAGCTCGACCAGCTGCGTGCCGCTTGCCGCAGTGGCCGGCGTAGCGGGTTGCGTACCGGTGTAGATGCGCACCTTCGGCGACGTGCCGATCGTGTCTTCGTACTGCTGCAAGAGGTCATTGCGCAGCGTCGTGCCGTACTGTCGAGCCATGTGTCAGCCGTCCGGGTAGGGGGTTGCGGGCGGGGTGTGGCTGCCGCTGTAGCGCGCGACCCCCTTCGTGACGCGGACTTCGTCGATCTTGCAGTTCACCGCCGGTTGCGTGCCGGCGTCGAAATTGCCGATGGCGATGGTCCGGTTCGTGGAGCCGTCGTCGCTTCCGGCGCGTGTGCCACTACCGATCGACGTGCCGTCCGCGTAGAGCGTGTACGTCGTGCCGCTCTTCACGAGCGACATCTTGTAGGTCGTGCTGAGGCTGAGGGCCGATGCGGTGAACACGGAGCCGCCGAATGCGAGGATCGTCGGCGCCGTCGTGCTGCCGTTGAACCAGCACTGAATCCCAGCACCACCGATTTCGAAGACGCGCTCGGTGCTCGGCGTGCCGGTCAAGCGCATAGTCCACTCGACCGTGAGATCGCCGGAGCCGATGTTGTATGTCGCGCTGTTCGGCGTGTTCACCTTGCCAAGCGCACCCGGCACCATGCTCGCGGTGCCGACCAGCGGACTAGACGTGCTGGCAGTGATCGTGCCGGCAGCCGTCAGCGTGGCATGTAGAGGTGAGTTGTCCACCCACGGAGAGCCGCTCTCGCAGTGCATCAGGAGGATGACGCTAGCCAGATACGGATCGTCGCTGACGCTGGCGTACATCGTCCCGGTGAAGTCGCCGAGCGATGCCGCGGTCGTGGCGCCGCCGGCACCGCCGTCCGTGCTGACGGATGCGTACATCGAGCCCGTGAAGTCTCCCAGGCTCGCGACTCGCGTTGCCGGGTCTGGGATGGGCTCGCCACCCCCGCCGCCACCGCCACCAGTCCCGCCGCCTCCGGTGCCGGTATAGCTGCCCTTGTCGCCACCCCAGACCGTGAACGTGATCCGCGGCACCTTGGCATTGCAGTCGATGAGCATGCCGACGATGCGGTGCTTCCGACCGCTCGACAGCCCGAAATAGCGCGTCTGCAGCGTCACCACGTCGTGCAACTCAAGCGCAAGCAGTTCCGACGACATCGGCACCGTGAAGGTGTAGAACCAGTGCCGGCCGCCGAACAGCACGAAGAAGCGCTCGAGCCACAGCCGCGAGGCGAACGAGTCGACGAAGTGCCGGCCGCGGAAGTCGATGTCGAGGTGCTCGGAGCCAGGCTCGGCGAGCTTCGTGCTGGCGCTGATGCCGGAGAACGCGGCCCACACCTCGCGCGTCAGGTAGTCGCGCATCTCCGAGGTTGCGCCGGTCGCCATCTGGCTCGGCGCGGTGCGCCCGGCCCGCACAGCCGTGGACCACATCGGCACCTCCAGGCCCGCCACCGGCTCGCGCGACAGGTCTCCGAGTTGCGCCTCGGTGAAGGTGTAGAGGCTGGTACTCGGGTCCGATGCCGGCGGCGAGCCGAAGAGGGACGGGTCGACGCCGTAGTAGTAGCCGTCGTCCTCCGGGTCGAGCAGGTAGCCGCTGCGGAACAGGTCGCCGCGGGTGAAGCCGAACCAGCCGTGAAACGCCCGCGCGCTGTCCGCGAGCACGTCGGAGTAGCTCTCGCGGTCGTCGGCCCACTGCGAGCCGATCGCGATCTCGGTCGCGAACGCGGCCTCGTCGATGCGATCCAGCGACACCCCGGCACGCAGCGCCAGGTGCCCGGCGAAGAATGACCCGAGCGCGACGCCGCGGCGCGCGTGGTCGGCGTCGGTCGGGTAGCCGACCGCGTAGCAGCGCACGTCACCGGCTGGCGGCGAGCCGAGTCGGAAGTAGACCGGGCCGTTCTTCCACGTCGGGAAGTAGGCGCTCGTCGGCCCGTAGTAGAAGCGCACCGTGCCGGCGCTCGGCGTCGTCGCGAGGATGTCGGCCTCGCTCGTGTAGTTCGGCAGCGCGCGGCTGATCTCGACGCCGTTGTCGAAGACATCGTATGGCGCGACCGTGCCGCTGATGCCCAGCGTCCAGAGGTCATGTGCGCCGCCGGTCGACGTGCTCGCGACGTAGTAGATCTGCCGCACCCGGTCGACGAGGATCGGCACGATGAACCCGGGCTCGCCGCTGACGAACTGCTTGCGCTTCGGGACGGCCGCCGTGCCCTCCAGTCCGCCCGTGAGCGCGAAGCCCTCGGTAATGATCGGCTGTTCGAGGTCTTGCATGCCGTCGCGCAGCCAGATCGTCATCGAGCCGATGCCGGCCTGGTGCTTGCGCGCGTAGGCGATCCAGACGGTTTCGAAGGCTGCCGGGTAGGCGTCTCCGAGTTCGCCCCAGCGCAGCACGACGCGCGAGCCGGACAGACCGTAGCCGGCCCATGCCGAGAGCTCGTTCGCGCCGGTCGTGCTGGGCGCCGGGTCGGCGAGCTTGACGACGCCGTAGTCGGGCAGGATGGCGCCGCCGAATGCGTCTCGGGAGAAGAGCGTCGTCCGCAGGGTGCCCGGCTGCTGCAGGAACGGCCGAACGGACGTGTTCGCGGGGGTGTCCGTGGGCGCCGTCGCCCAGGCGTGCGTCCCGAAGAGGAACGTCGATGTCGAGCCGTCGCTGCTGACCGTCGGCGTGACCTCGAGGACGAACGTCTTCACGGCGCGCCGGCCTCGAGGTCGGCGATCTCGACGAGGTCGCCGGTGTTGGTCGCGATGTCGTTGAGGATCTCCTTGATCTCGGCGTGCCTTGCGGCGGCCTGCGTCAGCTGCGCCCGGAACTCCGGGATCACCTCTTCGCGAAGCACCCGGATCTGTTCCCGAGCGAGGCCGGTCTGCGTCTCGATCGCGACCGCATTCGTGGCCTCGCGCGCCGCCAGTGCCGCGTCGAGCGCCTGCTGCGCTGCAAGCTCTTCCGCGCTCGTGTCGATGACGGTCTGGTTCAACGTGTCGAGCGCGTCGAGTTGCCGCTGCAGCGTCTCGATCTGCGGGTCGACGCTGCCGGAGCTGATCGAGTCCAGCGCGCCGGTGACGGCTTGGAAGATCGAGGCGTACTCGGCCGACGAGGCGAAGTAGGCCCGGGCCTCTTCGAGATAGGCGCGCGCGTTGCCCTGCAGGTTCTGCACCGCGAAGGCGTCGCCGCCGCGAGCGCGGGCGAGCGTGTCTTCGAACAGCGTGCGCGCCGTGCCGAGTTGGTCGCCGTAGGACAGCGGCGACAGGTCTGAGAACCGCAGCGACTGCGTGAATTGGCTCATCTGCTGCGCGAGTTCGCGCAGGCGTTCGAAGCCGTCGATCTGCCCGCGCAGCGTCTTGATCTGCTCGTCGCGCAGCTTCTTCGTGAGTTCGAATTCGGTGCCGAGCGTCGACTCGCGCAGCGCGGCCTCTTCCTTGATGCGCTGGAGGATGGTCTGCTGCAGCTCGCGCGCCACCGCCACCGGGTCGGATGCCGTCGCGATCTGGCCGAAGAGCGCGGCCTCCTTCGACTTGAGCGAGGCGATGCGCGCGGCCGGCGACAGCGTGCGCAGATAGGTGTCGTCGATCGACTCGCGCAGCGTGGCGCGGAACGACTGCAGGTTCTTCTGGCTCGCCAGCATGTCGGCGAGGGTCTCCTGCACGGTCTTGCCGATCGTGCCCATGAGCTCGCCGAACCCGCGCTCAAGGTCGGCGAGTTCGTTCGTCGAGCGGACGAACGCCTCGGAGACGGTCTCGACGGTCGGCGCGATGACGGACAGATCGCCGAACTCGTCGGTGATCGCCTTAAGTTGCCCCTCCAGGTCTGTGATCGCCGCTTGCCGGGCCGCCTCTTCGGCGCTGCGCACGAGGCGCTCAAGTGCAATCGCAGCGTCGACGACGACCTGCTTCGCGTCGGTGCTGACGCTGGTCAGCCGCACGAACGCCGACGCCATCTCGAAGATCTGCGTCCGCGACAGGCCGAGCAGCTGGTCGGCGGTGAGCGTGCCGCCGACGCTCGACAGGTTGTCGGCGATGCGCTGCGCCTTAGTCTGGCGCAGGGCTTCAGGCGACAGGAACTGCTCGAGCCCGCCGTCGATGGTGCTGTTCAGCCGGGCCTGCTTCTCTGCCTCGGCCTGCTGATCCTTCAGCGCCTGGATCTGGTCATAGATCGCGCGGTTCGTGGCGTCGAGGGCCTCGCGCTCGCGGTTGCGTAGCTCGACCGTGTTGCCCTGCAGGCGCAGCAGTTCTTCCTCAAGGCCGCTGCGCTCGCGCGCGATGTCTTCGAGCGCACGCTGCGCCTCGGCGCTGGCGGTCTGCACGGCGTCGAATGCATCGGCCACGCCCAGCAGCGCGGCGAACGCCTCGCGACCGCTCGCCGTCGTCAGATCCTGCGCCTCCACCAGCCCGCGGAACTGCTCGCGGGTCTGCGGCAGTTCGATCCCGAACCGGCCCAGCGTCTCGGTGATCTGCTGCGTCGCCTTGTCGGCGCGCTCGGCCTCGGTGTAGAACTTCTGGTAGTAGCTCGCTGCGGACTGGGTGAGGTTGCCCACACCGCCGAAAAGGTCCGAGAGCGCAAGCGCAGCCTTCCCGCCGTCGACGCTGGTCGAGAGCGCCGCGAGGCCGATCTGCTCGAGCACCTGATTGACGGACAGCAGCGTGCCGCCTACTCGCTCGATGACTTGCGCGACCGTCTCGCCGGCCTGGCGGAACGGCTCCACCTCGTCGGCGAACTGCCCGAGCAGCGCGTCGGCAAACTGCGTCAGCGCCGCGGTCACGGCCTCGGTGTTCTTCGTGACGTCATCCGTGACCTGCACCCGGATCGCGGTCGAGACGTTCGACAGCTGATCCACCGGCAGCCCCAGCGCGTCGCCGTACTTCTTCGCCAGTTCGACGAGCTTGCCGGCCCCGGCGTCGAGGCTCTTGTCGAGGTCGCCGGTGATGGCGTCGAGGGTCTGCGAGCGCTTGTCGCTGCGGAACAGGCCGCCGCGCGCGATGGTGTTCGTCTCGACGCTGCCGGTGAAGTTGCCGGCGCCGGTGATGTCGCCTGTGATGAACTGCGATTCGACCTGCGGCGCGCGCCGGCCGAAGAGGCGGTTCACGACGCCTCCGATGATCCCGCCGACAGCCGCGCCGACAGCCGTGCCGATCACCGGGACGATGCTGCCGACGACGGCGCCGACTGCGGTGCCGGTGTTTACGGCCGCGTTGCCACTGTTGCCGAAGGCGCTGTAGCCGCCGCTGATGGCTCGGCCACCGTAGATGCCTACCGCTGCGCCGGCTGCGGTGCTGGCGACGCTTCCGATCGCCGTGCCGGTGCCGCCCGCGCCGCCGGCCGTGCCGAAGGCGTTGTTCGTCGCCAGGAAGCCGTCGAGTCCCGTCGCGGTGGCGTTCGCGATGGTCGTGCCGTAGGCGTTCGCGACGCCGAGGCCCACGGTCGAGAAACTCGACGCGAAGCCCTCATAGATGGACTTCCCGGCGTTGAACAGGCTCGCGGCCTGGAAGATGGGTTGCCCGTTGGCGCCGATGGTCGTGCCGGTGCCGCCGCCGGTGAACGCCTGCGCAGCGGTTGCCAGACCGCCCGCGAACGGCGCGAAGACGGCCTGAATGATCGGCCGCAGGACCGTCGTGCGCATGAGGCCGACGAGGTAGTCGCGGAACGACCGGCCGCCCTCGATCAGCGCATCGGTCAGGCTCTGCGCGATCTGGTCGTTCGTCTTCTTCCACTCGTCGAGCGCGATCTGCGTCTGGATGCGAGTGCGCTCGCGCTCGGCGGCCTCGTTCACGAACCTGGTCTCGCGCTCGCGGTCGTCGGGCCCGAAGGCGCGGTTGTCCTGGATCGCGCGGATCTGCTGCCGACGCTTGATCTCGGCGTCGAACAGGGCGAGTTGTCGCTCGCGGGCCTCCGACGTCGCGTTGACTAGGGACGCCTCCAGCAGCGTGCGCTCGTTCGACTCGTCGATGGCGCGCGCGTACTCGCGCACGGCGTTTGCGCCGGCCAGTCGCTGCTGGTCGACCTGCTGCTCGTCGCGGCCCTGCTCGGCGGCCTGCTCTTCCTTCCATGCCAGCATCAGCGACAGGACGGCGAGCTGCTTGCGCTTGATCGCTGCGGTCGTGTCGTCGAGCGCCTTCTGCGCGATGGCCGCGGCGCGCTCTTCAGCGGCGGCAGCCTGCCCGGAAAGCTGGATCAGCGCGGCGCGGTTGCCGATCAGGTCTTTCTGCGCGGCAGCCGTGGCGCGGATGTCGCGCGCCTCGTCGCGGGCGGCCTTCTCCTGGATGGCGGCCGTGCGCTGAATGAGCTCGATCTCGCTGATCGCGCCTTGCTCGCGCAGCGCCTGCAGGTTCTGCAGCTGGGTCTCGGTGCGTGCGTTGCGCACGGCTGCGGCGGCAGAGATGCGCGCCTCTTGCTCCTGCACGGTCTGCCCGAAGGCGTCTGACGTGACCGTCAGCAGCCGCTGCGCGTCGGCGATCTCCTTCAGCGACTTGCCGGCGGCGGTGCCGGTCTCGGCGAGGTCGGCGAGTTGCTTCGCGAGGGACTGCTGCGGGGTGCGGAACTTGTCGAGGATGTCGGCGAACTTCACCGCGGCCTCGGACGCCTTCGCGGCGGCGGCCTGCGATGCCGCGAGCTCGTCGGCGGCGCCCTTCGCGCGCTGGAGTAGGCGGATCGTCTCGCTGATCGCGTCGTTCAGCTCGTCCTGCCCGCGCTTGCCGGACTTCGCCGCGGCGAGGATGGCGCCGCCGGCCGTCTCCGTGACGCCGGTCACGGGGAGTTGCCGCTGCTGGGCCTGCAGGGACGCGAGCGCCTGGTCTGGCGTCTGCGCCCGACCGATGGACAGCACCGCGCCGACGGCGCCCTTCGAGGCGTCCTTCACGCGGCGCCAGGCGCGCTCGATGCTGCCGAGACCGGCCTCGATCTCCTTCGATCGCTGGCTGGCGACCTTCGCGTATTCCTGTTGCGCGAGCGACGCCGCATCGGTCGTGCGGCCTTGCTCCTCCAGAGCCTTGATCTGCTCGTAGACGGCCGCGGTCAGGAACCGGGTCTGCTCGTTGAGCTTCGCCGCCGACGCGCTCGGCGTCTTGCCGAGGTCGGCGAATGCCTTCACGGTCTCCTCGATCGCCGGACCCCCTTCGCGGTCGAGGCGGATCGCGGCCTCGGCCAGCGCCTGCAGGTCGCGCGCCGCGACGCGTCCGGTCGACGCCAGCGCGGCGAGAACCTCGGCGGCCTTGCCCTGGGTTCCGACGTTCGCGGCGATGGCCTGCTGTGCGGCCTGCAGCCCGCCGATGGTGGCGCCTGCTGCGTTTCCGGTAAGGATGAGCGCCTTCCGGTACTCGGTGAGCTCGGCCGCCCCCTTCAGGAGTGCGAAGCCGACCGTCCCGGCGACGACGGCGAGCGCGGTCAGCGCTGCGCCGGCCGGCGTGATGGACCCGACGAGCGCGCGCGCAGCGTTGCCGATGCCGCCGAACGAGTCCTTGATCTGCCCGCCCTGCTGCAGCAGCACGAGAAAGGGATTCCCGCCGCCCGCAAGCTGGGTCGCGATGTCGGTGAACTGCGCCGGCAGCGTGCGGAGTGCGGCCGTCGTCTGCGCCGCGGAGACGCCGACGAGGCGCAGGTCGTTCGCTGCCTTCTGGAAGGCCGGGCCGGCGGCCTCGTGCGCCTTGCGGGCTTCGGCCAAGCGCGCAATGAGCGGCGCATAGACCGACTCGCTGACGCCCTTCGTCTGCGCTTCGAACTTCCGATACTCGGCGCGCGAGAGGGTCAGCGACGCGATCTCGCGCTCGACGCTGGCGACGAAGCGCTTCGACGCCGCGTCCATGCGGTCGGCGCCCTTCGCGGCTTCGGTGCCGACGCCGGACACGGCTGCGCCAGCCCGCCCGGCAGACTGCACCGCGGAGCGCTCGAAGCGCTCGGCCGCGTTCTCCATGCGGTCGAGACTGGCCTCGAATCCCGAGCTGTCTGCCTCTACCGCCAGGACACCGCGACCGACGACATCACCGGCCATCTAGATCTCCTTGCTGTGCATCTGCTCGAGCGCCGCGCCTTCGATCACGCGCAGGTCCATGAACACGGCGTCGCGCTGGTCAGGAGGCACCCGCAGCCGTCGCCAGATCTCCGGCAGCACGCCGTAGTCGAGGCCGGTCGGGCCCGCGGCGCCGACGCGCCACTGCGTACCCATCGCCTGAAAGACGCGCACCGCCAGGCGGTTGTCGGGCCAGACGACGACGGTCGCCGGCTCCATGTCTTCGAGGTCGAAGCCGATCGCGCGGTACTGCTTGAGGCGCTCCTCGTCGGGCGCCCGCCAGTACAGGCGATGCCCGACCGCTACGAGTTTCCCAGGCGCCCTTCAGCGTGCGCGACGCGGTAGGCGCGGCCGACAGCCTGCCCGGCCGCCGGATAGCGGTTGCACAGCTTGCCGATGTTCTCGGCGTTGAACTCGTGCGCCAGATCCCATCCGCTCGCGATCTGCTGGATGGCATCGACGTCGGCCGCGGTCTGTTTCGCGGCGGTGTCGCGCACGTCCTTCGGAGTGAGGCTCGCGAACGGGCCGGCGTCGGCCTGCTCTGCGGTCTCGGCGGCCTGCGCCGCCTGCCATTCGGCCTGCGCGCGCTCGACGATCTCGGCGGTCCATGCCGCCAGAGCCTCGCGGTCGCGCGCGATGAAGTCGAACGTGATGGTGATCTCGCCGCGCGGCGTGGGGATCTTCACCGGCCACTTGAAGGTCGGCGGCTCCGGCGCGTCGAGGTCAATCTTCTGCTTGGGTTGCTTGCTCATGGTCTTCTGTGTTCTATGCCCCTGCTGGAAAAAGCCCGCGAAGCACGCCCCGCGGGTGAAAAGCCCGACCGCCCAACCCAGCAGGAGACCCACAAGGCGGCCGGGACCACTCGCCCGAGAGGATCAGTAGCTGATCGTGCGGCCCAGCGCGACGAAGGTCGCGGCAGCGCGGTCGACCTGGCCGGACTGCTGCAGCGGGGCCTCGCCCATCATGAAGTAGCCGTAGGCGTAGCTCGCTGCGCCGGAGCCCTTCACGGACTTGTAGGCCACCAGCGTCGAGTCGCGCGAGAGGCTCACCAGCGTCGCCCAGTTGGTCTGGCTGATGTCCCATGCGATTTCGAAGTCGATCGACATCGCGTCGAAGCCGTCCGGCAGCTTGATGCCCTGCAGCGCCTTGATGGTGCGCACGTCGATGAACCGCGGACGGCCGCCGTTCGGGTTGATGGAAAGCACCTGCGGGATCTCGACCCAGGCGCTGATCTTCTGGGTCGTGCCGGTGCCGGAACCGGCGGCGAAGTTGTTGGTGTTGGTGCTGTTCAGCCCTTGGAACGTAAACGTGTTGGCGTCGACGGTGGTGCCCTTGAACACGCTGTTGTTCGCGAGTTCCCAGCCCGACAGGAACAGCAGCTCGTCGTTCGTCGAGTAGCCGTGTGAGGTCGAGGTCGCGGACGCGGGATTCGCGTTCGAGACAGCGGTGATGGTCTTCGCCGAGGCGAAGGTGCTGCTGAGGTAGTACGAAGTACCGACAGGAGACGACATGGCCATGATGAGGGCCCTTTCGAAGCGAAAAAGCCCGCACGCGGCGGGCTGTTGGTGGACGCCCTCTCGGGCAACGAAAAGGCCGCCGCGGGTTGCCCCGGGCGGCCTCGTCAGGTGAGCGTCAGGCGGTCAGTACGAATGCCAGACGCTGAAGTCTTGCTGCGCGCCTCGCGCGCCGGTTGTCTCTTCGTAGCGCGCGATGAGCGCACCGATCGGTCGGCCCGCGAACGGGTTAGGCCGCAGCAGGTTTTCGACGGTGCGCATCAGCGTATTCGCGTCGTCGCGCGTCTTCGACCAGACGTTGATCTGAATGCGCATCTCACCGTATCCCGGAAGGCTGCCGGAGTACGGGTTCACCGCGGCGCCGCCGACCTGCTGCCACGTGGCATACGGCATCGCGGTGCCAATCGGCGCCGTGTCTGGGTACAGCCGCCCGGAGAACGTCGACGACAGCAGCGCAACGAGGTCCGATTCGACGCTCATGCCGTCTTCGCTTCGTCGATCGCGCGGCCGAACTCGGTACGCATGGCCTGCACGGCGTCTGCAGCCCGGGCATCGAACGCCGGCCGGATGTACGGCTGCGCAGGCACCCAGGCCGGCGCGGGTAGCCGCCGCTTCGTGACGATGAGCTCGCCCGTCACCTCGTCGCGGAACACGACATTGATCCGCATGTGACCGTACTCGACGAGGTGCCAGTGCGGCGCCTTCGCCTTGTTCGGGCCGATGTAGTAGGTCTGCCGCTCGGAGTCGCCATCGCGGCGCACCCAGTAGCGATAGATCGAGTCTTTCAGCTTTCCTTCTCGCACCGGCACGCGCGTGCGCATCTCGTCGTACAGCACCAGCGCGCCGGCCGCAGCTGCTCGGCGCAGTGGCTCGCCTGTGACCTTCGCGCCGAACGCTCGCACGGCATCGACGAGCGACGAGCGCATGCTCGCGGTGCGCTTGCCCTTGCTGTCGGTGAACGTCACGGTCATGACAGGCCCTCACCATTGCCCAGCGAGCACACAAGGTCGAGATACTCGCGCGCGGTCACGTCCTCGATGACCTGGCGGATGTCGAAGAGCCTCGTCACACCGCCGGAGGTCTCGCTCGCCCGCATCGCCGCGGTGATGGCGTTGCGCCAGCGGATGCGGATGCTGTAGGCGGTCTCGCTCGCGGTCTGGTCCGCGACGACGCGCTCGGAGCGCAGCGACGACAGGCCCGACTGCGTGCGGATGTCCGCCCAGACGGTCGCCACGTCCTCCCAGGTCGTCAGCGGCTGCCCGAGGGTGTCTGTGCCCGTCGTGCGCTGCTGGATGGTGATGCGGCTGCGCAGCAGCCCGGCGTCGAGCGGCATGTCAGTACGCCAGCATCACGCGGTACGGGTCGAGCAGCCCGTCGAGGTGCCGGCTCGGCACTTCCTGCATGGACATGCCCGCGCCGATGGACTCGCGAAAGCGGTAGAGCGTGGCGACCCGCATCCGAATCCAGGTCTTGATCGCGTCCGGCACCGCGGCTGCGGCGCCGTATCCGCATGTGAAGGTGATCGTCACCGCGCCGGCCGTGTCCAGCGTCGTCGGCCAGGTGTAGCCGTAGGCCGGCAGCACGAAACCGGGCTCTTCGCCGGTCGGGTCGAGCACGTAGGCACTTGACGAGAGCGTCTGCGTTGCGCCGGACGTGTCGACGTAGGTGATCGACGTGATGGCCTGCACCGGCGGCTTCCCGAGCTCGATCTCCGACCACGGGAAGCAGTCGAGCATGCGCGCCCACGTCTGCGTGATGAGCGCGCGCTCGAGGATGCTCTCGCACTGCTGGCGCGCGGCGATGCCGTATGCGGTCAGCAGGTCGTCTTCGGCGCTGTGCTCGACGCGGCATTGCGCCTTCAGCTCGGCGAGCGTCACGGGCTCGCTGGACGGGCCGGAGATCAGCTTCAGCATGTCATCGCGTCCTTGCGAAAGTGCCAGCACGCCGACCAAGCAGCGCGCCCAGCCGGCGGCCAGCGTCCGCCCCGTGACCGAACGGCGCCGCGCTCGGCGTGATGACCCCGGCGACCGCAGATGCGACCACATCCAGCGCCGACGCGGCTTCCGTCAGCGACACCGAGTAGCCGCCCGGCACCGCCACCACGTCGGCCGGCGAGCCGGTCTCCGTCAGAAGCGCGACGAGGTTCGCCGCGACCGAGTAGGCGTCGCCGGACGATGCCGACTCGGCGATCTGCGCCACCATCTGCGCGACCGCGGCAACCGTGTCCGTGGAGGTCGCCGCCTCGCTGACATCGGCCGAGTAGACGTTGCCGTTCAGGCTCGACGCGGTGGCGTCGGTGGCTGTCGCTGCGTCGCTGATCGCTGCCGCCGCCGCGAGGATCGCCGACACAAGGTCGGTCGCGGTCACGGTTTCCGACACTGCGGCGCCCAGTGTCTGCACTGCGGCAACGATCTCCGATGCCGTCGTGCTTTCGCTGACCGAGGCGGGCCATGTCGCAACGGCCGATGCCGCATCAGTCGCCGCAGCCGACTCGCTCACCGCGAGCACGTAGCTGGCGATGACGGTCAGCGCGTCGGTGGCGCTGCCGGTCTCTGTCAAACTGACGTTGTACGTCGCGGGCCCACCCGTCGACCCGATGTAGATGCCGACACGGCGCGGAGCGTAGACGGTGCCGTAGTAGTCGCGCGAGATCTCCTGCGCCTGGCCCAGCGACGGCACGTTGCCGGCGCCGCACCAGTAGACCGCGTCGAAGATGACGCCTGTCAGCGTCTCGCCAGCGCCACCTCGTCGGCCGAACGTGATGATCTTCGACAGGTTTTTGTTGTCGACCACGCCGGCATAGGTCATCACCTGAGATCCGTTCAGGTAGAAGTACGTCGTGCCAGACGTGGCCGGAGCGACAGCCACAAGCGTGTGAATCCGCGTCGTGTTGCCGAATGGCGCCGTGCTTGACGTTGCCAGTAGCGCAGACGCCTCCGACAGCAGTTCCAGTTGCTCACTGGTGTTGATGCGGACTTGTGTGCCGTTGTCAGCACCGTTGATGCCGAAGATGCTCTGCGTCGTCGCTTTGGTGAGCTGCTGGAAGCGCAGCGCCATCGCGTAGACCTGGCGGTCTGGCTGCGCGGCCAGCGTGTGCATGACGCCGCCGCCGCTGGTGTACAGGCCCGCCTCGCCCGCGAACGTGCGCGAGCCTACCCCCGTCCACGTGCTGGACGAGTTGACCGGCCCCGGGAAGATCTGCTGTCGATCGGCTAGCGTCCGGAAGATCGCGAACGGGTTCGGCAGCGCCGGATTGATCTCGATGAAGCCGTTCGGCGGCTGCCGAGACCAAAGACGCGAACCCCTGATGCCCATGATTCGTCAGGCGATGTCGTATTTGATGCCCTGGTACTTCCAGACGTGGTTACCGGCGGTCGTGTTCGAGTTCGAGCCGGTGTTATGGGCGATGAACAGGCCCCAGCGCTTCGGAAGCACGCCGCCAAAGCGCTCTGCCACGCTGGTCGGCGCGAGGTAGTACGCGCGGTTTGACGTGGTCGCGTCGACGTACATCGTTCCCAGCAGCTTGACGACGCCCGTGAGCACGCCGGCAGAGGTCACGGTCTCGGCGCTGCCGGTGCCGTCGAACACGTCCTGATAGGTCGGCGTGTCGTCCTGCTGGGCGTAGACGTAGACGCGGACCTCCGTGTTTGCGGTCGGCGTTGTGCCGCAGGTCCACATGCCGGCGACCAGCGCGTCGACATAGAGGTTCGTGCTGTTGTCGATGGCCGTCGACTCGACGCCCGCAGTCCACGACGACGACGACGCCACGTTCTCCGGGGAGATCGTGAACGTCGCATACGCCGCGTAATTGATCGTGACGGTTGCCATCGTTCAGCCCATCACGGCAGGTTGCGCGCGGCTTCCACGTCCTGCCCGGACAGGAAGCCTTCGAAGCCCAGCACGCGCGCCGTGACGCTGCCGGTCGTGTCGCTGCCGCTCGACGCGGTGGCGAGGATCTTCTCGGCCTCCGTCGCGGCGCGGGTGCAGGCGTTCAGCACGTTGACGCCGCTGGCCCCGGCTGCCGTGACAGCAGCCCCACCAGCGCCGGCCGGCAGTTGAATGACGGCGTCGCGCAGGCTGCTGCGGATGTTCGGTTTCGATGCGTCCAGCGTCTGGCGCCCCTGCGTCATCATCTGCAGGTTCATTTGCTTGGTCTGGATTGCCAACAACTGAGCCTGTCGCTGCGTGGCGATCAGTTGCGTGGACAGCGTGGCGTCATCCAGCGCACCGTTCGGCGTGTACTTGCTGAAGTCGATCGCGTCCATGATGGTCGTCGTCGGCACCTCGGTGCGCCAGACTGTGAACGTGGGCGCCGCGGTCTGGTTCAGCGTCTGCGCGAGCGCGATGTAGCCATCCGTTGTCTGCGGGAACGCCGCCCATGTGGGGTTTCCAGTGATCGCCGTCTTCAGCGCCTGCAGTTGCGCATTGCTCAGTGCCATGTCGACCCCTTACAGGCTCGCGGTGTAGGTCACGTTCAGCGTGTCGCCGTTCGCGACGGCGCGGTCGCCGCCCGTGAACAGGCCCGCGCTGTAGAGCGCGCCGGAGGTGTTGCCGACCGTCGTTGTCGGAGCGGTGCCGCCGGTGCTCTTCATGAGCATGAAGGCGCCCTTGATGGTGTCGGTCGCGATGATCGAGAACGACACGGCGCTCGAGGTCGCCAGCGACCCGGCAGAGGCCGTGCCCATGCTCGGGCTGCCGCGGCTCGCGCAGGTAGCGCTCGGCGCCTCGTTCCACCCGTTCGTCGGCGATCCGCCGCCGGCCGCGGTGATGTTCGCGGCCGTGTTCGTGGCGCTGATCGCGCTGTAGCCGGTGTCCTCGATGAGCCCGAGCACGAGCGTTTGCGTGAGCGCCGACGCCTTGAAGCCGTGCGTCAGAAGGGCATTCTTCCCCTCGGTGACAACGGTGTTTCGGAACTCGTCTCGCCACTTCAGCCGGCCGTCCGAGCCATAGCACTCGGCGACAAAGACGCCGGTCGCGTTCGCCGACTCTTCGACGCCACCGGAGCGCGCCAGGTCGGCCCCCGCGCGTGCGTGCGCTTTCGCGCGTTCGCCCATCATTGAGTCACCTCTTCGAGCTGGTCAGCGTCGAACCAGCGACGCAGGGATTCACCGCCATCGGTCCATTCGAGGAGCACCTCGATCTCGTCCGTGGCGGGGTTGATGCGGCGCTCGACGACGATGCCCCGGACCTCCGGCGGCGGCTTGAGTCGAGCGGTGGTTCCGGTCTTCATCGTGTCGGGCTCCCAGAAACAGAAGGGGCGCCAGGCCTTGCGGCGAGGCGCCCCGGGTGGGCTTCGGTCAGGTCAGGGTCAGTCGGTCAGCGCCGAGGCACCGGCGTAGCGCGGGCCGTACAGGTCATAGATGACCACACAGCCGCGCGAGGCGGTTGCGGCGTGACCCGTCGCGTCGACGCGGAAGCAGTCGAAGCCGTTCGCCAGATCCAGGTCTTCCGCCTTCAGGTCGATGAAATACACCGAGTCCTTCGAGTTGGTCGTCTGGGTGGTGAACGTGTTCGACGAGACGGCCGTCTCGGTCATCGCCTTGGACGCTTGGTAGTCGGTGTTCGCCAGCATGCGCGTGAAGGCGAGCGCCTTCTCGCCGGTGCCTGCGACCGCCGTCGCCTGCTTCAGCGTCACCGCCGTGCCGGTCACGGTGGTGCCGTCCGCGATCACGATCGTGATGCGGGCGCGCGAGTAGCCCTTCATCGACACGTACATCGTGTCGCCAAGGGTCGACGTGAGCAGCAGCCCAGCCGCCGCGACGTAGGTCGTCACCTGCTCGTCGAGGCGAGCGTTCAGAGAGATCATGTTGAGGCTCCTTCAGAGTTGGAGGATCAGCGGGCCTGCAGCGTCACGAAGTGCGACAGCGTGTTGCTGCCGCTCTTGCGTGCGATGGCCGCCGACAGCCAGGGCTGGCCGGTCAGCCGCATGCGGAACCGGAACGCGGTCAGGTTCTGGTCGAACCAGAGATGCATCGAGGTGTCGGCCTCGACGCCGGTGCTCTTGACGAGCGCCAGGTACTGCGACAGGTCCGCGAGGATGATGTCGCCCAGGCTCGACAGCGCGGAGGCCGCCTCGGTGAACAGCACCGGACGACCCATCAGGCGATAGTCCGGTCCGGTCAGCGTCGACGGGCCGTCGAACTGGATCGGGATGCCGCCGACGTTCTCGGTGCCGGCCACGTTCTTGACCGGCGTGTTCAGCGAGCCGAGCTGCGGCAGGATGTCCTGATTCGCGATCCACACCGCGTTGCGGAAGTTCCGCGGCGGCATGCGGGCCATCATCTTCAGGATGTTCTGCGCGTAGATCGTGTTCGCCGGCTGCGACGACTCCTTCGACACCGTGACCAGGCACGGAGCAGCGAGGATGCCCAGAGGCATGCCGGTGCCGGTGCCGTTGACGATCGCGTCCGTGACTTTGAAAGCGATCTTCTGCGGCGCCTTGCGGCTGACGTATGCGGCCATCAGCGTCGAGTCCTGCAGCAACTCGTCGGTCATCGGCACGAGGGCCGTGACGCGGTTCAGCTTGAGCTGCAGTTCCTTCAGCGACGGCTTCGACTGCGTCATCGCCGCTGCTTCGCTGTCCCAGTAGGCCAGGATGCCGCCGGAGGTCTGGTGCGACGTGGTCTCGTCGACCGGCATCGTGACGTTGTTCGACTCGCTGGGCATCACGTCGCAGCGCGACAGCAACTCGGCGTCGTCGAGCACGACCGACATGATCTGTGCGCGCCAGACGGGCGGGACTGCAAAGCCGCCGTCCGAGCCGGCGCCCTCGTTGCCGTAGGTCGTCGCGGAGGCGGCCTGCAGCTGCACCAGGCGGTCGTCGGTGGCTTGCGGGCGCAGCACCGAGTCCTTCACCGCGACGGCGAACTCACCCAGGGACTTGAAGCCGTACTTGCCGCCGTCCTGCTCGATCTGCGGGCCGGTGTTCTCGATGCGAGAGCCGGACGGCATTTCGAGCGTGCGCTCGGCCTCGATCGCCGCCTCTTCCTGCGCGATGGCGGTGGTCAGTTGCTCGGCCTCGGCGCGCGCGGCGTTGAATGCCGCATCCTGGGCCTCGGAGAACAGGGCTTCCCCTGCCTCGGCGCGGATCGTCTTCATCTTGTCGACGGCCGCGGCCTTGCGCTGCTTGAGCGCGTTCAGTCGCTTGATCATGGTTTCCCCTTCGGAAATGAAGAAGGCCCGCGGTGCGGGCCTGTTGCGATGTCTGACAGGGTGCGGCCGTCGGGCCGCTGACGCACCGTCGGGCGCGTCAGTTGCTGGAGCCTGTCAGGTCTCCAGGATCTGAATGTCGCGCTGCGCGAGCGCTGCGTTCATTGCCTTGCGCTTCGGCTTGCGGAGGTCGGCGATGACCTCCTCGAGCGTGCCGATGCGGTCGGCCATGCCGGACAACACGGCGTCGCGCGCAGTCTTCATGCGGCCCTGCCCGAAAGCCTCGCCGCGCACGGTCTCGACCGGGATGCCGCGCCCTTTCGCGACGGCGCGTGTGAACTCGGCGCCGTAGGCGTCAACCATCGACTGCAGGTAGGCGCGCGTGTCTTCGGCCAGCGGGCCTGACATGCCCTCGCTCTTGTACTTGCCGTAGCTGATGTACTCGACCTTCACGCCGGCTTTTGCGTCCTTCTCTGTCGTGTCGACGTAGGGCATGCGCACGCCGATCGAGCCGATCCACCCGGTGTCCGACAAAGTGACGCGCATGTCGGGCTGCACGGCGGCGATCCGCGACGGGCAGGCCAGCGCCCCCCGGCCCTTGAGCACCACCCAGTTGAACGGGTAGACCTCGGCCAGCTCGGGCAGGTCGGTCAGCATCTGCGACAGCGCGATCAGCACATCGCAGATGGCGTCGATCCGCGCGGGCGAGGGGCGGTGGGCGACGCGGGTGAATTGCAGGTCGGGGTCGCGGGCGAGCGGGGCCTTGAAGCTGGCGACGCCGGCGAAATGCCCACCGGTGGCGGCGATGAAGGCATAGCGCTGGCCCGGCACCCACACTGAAGCAGGCATCGCCCCCAGCCCCAGGCCGCGAAAGCGCAGCAGGTCGAGCGCGTCGAAGACGGCGAGCGCGACCTCGTCCTGCACGAAGATGCCGGGCTGGCCGCTGGTGCCCGAACTGGTCCACACCAGGTAGCGTCC
>OFQZ01000214.1_pt1 | contig 22664 bp, 19 predicted proteins | sample 1543011 | NCBI WGS metagenome assembly OFQZ01 (sample SAMN07774216, study PRJEB24372) | wastewater metagenome | isolation source: Exp Tend NO 0WW | collected 2016-02 | reverse complement strand
CCGCTGACTTTTTGCGCTGAACCATCAACAAGGGCGGTAATATCCTCTACTGTTGCGTTGGGGCGGATTGATTTTATAAGCGATACAATGCTCGCTACCATCGGCGATGCAAATGATGTTCCGTAGAGGCTAGCTGAATAGGCATTTGTCATATTGATAGGTGCCGATGAAGTATCGATAAGCGTTGAGGTGATATTGCCGGATCCAGGAGCCACAACATCAAGAGCTGGACCATAACTGCTAAAACTCGCCCGAGCATCGTTGACATCTGTCGCTCCCACACTAATAACATGGTCATAAAGGGCGGGATAAAGCATCTGTCCAGGTTTTGAGGGGTCGCATCCTGATTCTGTACCAGTTCCACAGTTACCCGCAGCTGCAACGATGACGACATTGTGCTGGTATGCGTAGAGTACTGCGGCTTTTAGTGCGGGATCGTCCGCGCTTCCGCCGAGACTGAGATTGATAACTGACGCACCATTATCGACTGCGTAGTAGATAGCTGCAGCAATATCGCTCGTCACCCCAGAACCGTTATCAGAAAGGGCCTGCAAGGGCATCAGTTTTACATTCCAGTTGTATGATGCCACCCCGATACCGTTATTAGTAGCAGCACCAGCGATGCCAGCGACTGCGGTTCCATGTGATACACCGCTGCCTGCTGGATTAGTGGTACCCGCTTGAGGTGAATTGCTTTTGTTTGCAAAACTCCAGCCGCGCCAATCATCGATGTAGCCATTCGCATCATCGTCGCAAGAATTTGTGGATTTATTTTGGGGGACGCCAGTCCAACAACGGTCTCCAGACTGTGTAAAGCCATTTTCACCTGGATTTTGATACCACTGAATCCGGAGGTCTTCATGAGAAAGTGCAAATCCCGTGTCGACGATAGCAATGACCATAGGCGTACCGGTCGAAATGGTCCAAGCACCAGCTGCTCCTGTATGTTGTAATGCCCACGATGATGAATAATACGGATCATTTGGAGAGGCAAGTGCGTGGTAGGTGTATTCATGAGCAATAGTAGCAGCAATCGCCGTCTGTCGAGGTGAGACATCACCTGACGGGAGTATTGTTTTTGATTGAGATTGGGGAGACGTGTCTGGTGCGGGGGCAGAGGATATTGAGGGGGTATGTTGCGACGTCTTTTTTTCCGGTTCACCACCGATCGATTGGCTCCTGTCGATAGGCTTTGTAGGGACAAGAGGGTGCTTGGATTGCATCCCGGGGAACAGTTGAAAATGAATAACCAGTCCACTCATGATAGCAATAGAGACAGCCGTAAGGCCCATAAGCTGTCGAGTAAATTGTTTATTATTCATAGTATTTATTTTTACTGTTTATACTGCGTATTGTAGCGCAGATGCAGTATGGTTACTAGTCTCCTACCACAAGAGCTCACAAGGAATGTGCAAAAGACGTGCGAGAGCGTATTGGAGGACGAAGAAAGCTACTGCAAGAAGACTAAAAAATAATGAGCATATGAGCACTACCTCATGAGACAATGTCGTCGTGTTTGGGAATACAAATAATGCGGTTATCGGCAAAAGGCAGGCAATTGATTTGAGGACCACCATAATGCGCGAGGTGAGAAAGACGCGGCGCGGTTCCGGCAGTAGCTGATGGTGGGTTACGATCGGAATAATGAGCGAAGCAGCTTTGCGGGTGACCATCGAGCCTCTCTTGCCGACAGATCTTGGGAGGGCGATGAATAGATACAAGGTAGCCGCTACGATGATGACCGTAACGACAAGACCGATTGTTATGGCAACTGGGCCGGATACCAGCGATGAAGGCTCAGAGGTACCGATAGGCTGATCGGCATTTTTGGGGATGAGCCAGGTGATGTTTTTTGTCGATAACGACGAATATCCGATGATAAGCGCCGACCACAGCCAAGAAAATATGAGCAAGACGTACCCAAAAGCGCCAAACGCGTTAGCATATACGGGTCGTTTTTCGGTTGTCCCCATAACATGTATGATAGCAGATAAAAAAGCACGTCCAAAGGACGAGCTCAACTACTTGTGGTCGGGGTGAAAGGACTCAAACCTTCGACCTCTCGGTCCCAAACCGAGCGCGCTATCAACTGCGCCACACCCCGATGTGTACAGATAGTATAGCGGAAAAAGCGAGGATTTCCTAGGAGTTAGTTGAATATATCGGATAATATCACTAGAATACGTACTATGAAACAACTAAAAGCATTTCTTTCTCGTCATACAGCACGAAATATCGAATCATTTACCAAGAGAGACTGGTGGCTTTTAGGAAGTATTCTCACGGGATTTTCGGTACTTGCGCTTGGCAATATCACGCGCTGGTCCATATGGTTTGACGAGGCGTTTAGTGCCTATCTCATCCGGTATGATTATGGTGAAGTTGCAAAGTTCACAGCGGCAGATGTGCACCCGCCACTTTATTATTGGCTCCTCAAGGCCTGGACCACAGTGTTTGGTACCTCTGAACTAGGACTCAGGAGTTTTAGTCTCGTGTGCATTGGTATTGCGCTTGTGTTTGTCTATTTGCTTGTACGCCAGGGATTTAGTCGATGGGTTGCCGGTTCTGCAATCGTTGTCGCTAGCCTTTCCCCGATGTTGATTCGCTATAGCGAGGAAGCGCGCATGTACGGAATGGTTATGGCAATTGTTGCTACTGCTACCTACGTGCTCGCCCTCCAACTTAAAAAGCCGACTAAGAGGCGGTGGGTATACTATGGAGTTCTCGTTTCACTTGGTATGTGGACCCACTATTACACGGCACTCGCGTGGATTGCCCACTGGATCTGGCGCAGTAGTATTATACGGAGCGAGTCCCGTAAAGACAGAGTGCGACGGTTTTTCTCCAAAGAATGGTTATGGGCGCATGCATTGGCAATCGTGCTCTTTTTGCCATGGCTTCCCACCATGCTTCATCAGATGTTCGGGATACAAGGCGGCGGTTTTTGGATAAAGCCTATCACGCTACTGTCCCCCGTGAATCTTTATACAAATCTGTTGTATTACCGTGAGACGTGGGAGATGACGCCACTTCTCGCTACTATCGCTATCCTAATCGCGGCCGGTCTCTGCTGGCTCAGCCCGAAAGCCTACCGGGTGCTTAGCCCGTATCAAAAACAACTTTTTTGGTTGATTGCCTCCTTGGCATTTGTTCCAACGATCATGCTTCTTTTACTCTCACTTCCGCCGCTGCGGCCTTCATATGTTGAACGATACCTACTGGTCGCAATTCTGTACTGGTCGGCGCTAATAGGTGTAACACTAGGAATATTGTTGCAATCCAAGATCGCTTTGAAGCAAACAATCGTCGTGTCCGTGTTGACTATAGGTGCGATGATATTTGGCATTGTCAGTGTGTACCAGACGGGAAATTATAACAAGAACAATGGTGACTTACTGCAGCTAAGATGGACTGTTCAGGCGGCACAATCAAAGGCGGGTAGCGCACCAGTTGTGGTCTCGGCATTTCGATACTATGAGGCACACTACTATCAAACAGATGAGCATCCTATGTACTATCAAGAAGCCGACAAGGTTCCTTGGGGCTCGTTTGACATGATGCGCGCTAGTGACTATCGCAAGGTCCAAAATGTCGCAACATTTGCCCAGGAACACGGTGGTGTTATCTGGTGGCTAAGCGACTGGAGCGTCTACGGAAAACCCGACCTACCCGTCAGCGGTAAATGGAAAGTCATCGAAGAGTTACACGCGCCCGCTCTTCCCAATGACAAATCAGGACTTCGTGCTGCCAAGATACAACTTGAACCTTAGCGTGGCAGAAGTGAGCGTATGACGGGAAGTCGGATGAATAAGGTGACGGCTGCGACTGCGATAATACCATAGAGAGTATTTGCGAGAATACCACTAGATGGTGGCAGGAAGAAGTTGATAGCACAAATAATCAATCCGTGAACGAGGTAGGCGCTGAGAGAATGGGTGCCTATGTACGCTAGCACGCCATGTGTTGAACGAGGAATAGCTGCGCTAAAACGCGAAAACAGCATTGCGAACATAACAAACCAAAGTAATGCTAGGATAACACGAGCAGGTGAAAAAGATTCGATGGCAAAGAGCTGTGCTATAGGCTCGTTTATTGATGTTGGTAGGAGTGAGTGAAAGTTTACGAAAACGATTGAAATCATGAGCGTAGAACATCCTGCAACATACAGTAGAATACTCCATGCCCGTCTTTGTTCGCTCAATAATGTTTTCCACCATTTTTTTATTGACTCAAAATAAAATCCAGCAATGCTTGGTACAAAGAATATAATTTGCCATTTTAACCACTCAATTTCTGTTATTTGACCAAAAATATAGAGTAAAATTGTTAGTCCGCAAACAAGCCAAGGAAGGCGACGACGTAGCAGCCCGACCATAATAACTGAGGCAAGCAAAAATATTGTATACAGTGCTAAGAAATGAACCCAAGTATGGGGGTGGGAGAGATTAACTGTCTGTTCTAGGACAATATTCCAGTTCCGTTTTGTCTCAGTGCCAATGGGGGTGTAGGGCATAGACGGTACCTTGTCGGACCACTCGATATAGATATACAGTAGACTGGCAGCAATCATAGAGAGGTAGAGAACCGCAGCCCTTGAAATAAGCTTTAGCGCAACGGTAAGGTATGAAAGTTTTAACCCCTTGAATCCACGAATATACCCGATGAGAAATCCACTGATAATAACAAATCCTTCTGCAGCGGTTACCCAAAGCGATGCTTCGCCGGTCACCAATGAAAACGCGCTTGGATAGCGCCACAGGTGATCGAGGATAATGACGATGACGAAGTAGCCACGTAAGTAGTCGAGTGCGACTAACCTCCCAGACTTCTGTGATACTGAATTAGCCATCTCATCATTATAACAAAGGTGCTATAACCAAACAGATTTGGCTGAAAATAGAGCAAACACTATCGCGGGCGGTTGATTGCAATACGTCGTGCCTCAGATGCAAAACGGTCATCGATGACAGATGGAGAAAACGAGCCAAACCTGCGGCAGGCAGCTTTTTCGATGAGCCAATCAGCGACAGCGGGGTTTTTTGGCAGCAGCGAACCGTGTAAATACGTACCGATAACATTTTTATAGCGCGCACCTTCAAGTGCATCCTGTCCGTTGTTGCCAGCACCTTTACGAACAGTACCGAGCGGTTGAGCCAAAGGACCTAGTGTGGTTTTTCCGCTATGGTTTTCATACCCAACGATGTCGCCAAACTCGTCACTCGAAGTAATAATATTACCAATCATTCGTTCGTCTCCACCTACCGTCTCGATATCGAGCAGTCCTATGCCCTTGATGATCACTCCTTCACGCGTTTTGAAAAAGTGCCCAAAAAGTTGGTAGAGGCCGCAGATCATAAGCATGGGTACGTTATCATCTGCGAGCCGAATCAGCTCTGGCCCAACTGATCTCAGATCATCGCCGATTGCAGCTTGTCCGCTATCTTGCCCGCCACCGCCAACAATGATGTCAACTTCTTCGGGAAATGTGTCACCGGGGTTATAGGCGACAAGTTTAGCATCATAGCCATGCCATTCAATTCGACGCTTAAGGGTAAGTGTGTTTCCCCAGTCCCCGTATATGTTCATGTTTTTTGGGTAAAGTTGGACGATGACAAGCGTACCTTTACTCATAAAACCTTCTCCACGGCAGTGCGTTTTGCTAGTTCTCTTCGGAGCGAGAGCATCGCTGTATAGGTGCAGTAAATGCGTTTTGGTAAGGTCTTGTGATTTGCGAGAAATGCATCGAGCGCGAGCGCAAGATTTGGTTCAACCCGCGACGGCTCTACCTCATCGTATTGGAGCCGAAGCGCCATGTCGTAGGCGCGGATACCACTAACCATCGCGACTCCATGCTGCCTGAGGCTATCAAAGTCAACATCCCACAGCCAGCTCATATCGCGTCCGTCCGCGTAATTATCGTTTACGGCGATCATAGTCTTGTAGCCATTTGGATCAAATGACGAAAGGCTTAGCCGAAACCCTCCGGGGTTCTTTACGAGTACCAATTCACACTCTGTCCCGTCTACAAAGACACTTTCGCCACGTCCAAACGCTGGCAGGACGTGCTCCAACGAGCTCAACATCGCTTTTTCATTCAGCGATGTACCCATTACGCTCCGTACAAGCGCGATAGCGGCAACTGAGTTCAGGACATTGTAGATTCCTTTTAGTTTGAGCGTGACTGTCCGCTCTTGTCCTGCATAGGCAATTGTCGCTATTTGCTTGTCGACTTTCAAGAGACAGGTATCATCTAACTGGAGATGGGAACCAGCATGAGTAGAATCGTGGCGTAATGCATCATCAGAAGGAAAAAGGTGTGATAGCGACGGGCTTACCCCATAGGTTGTGATGGGGACGACAAGGTCTTTTCTGAACGTCTCGCTAGCGAGACGAGGATCATCACGGTTGAGCACAATACCGCGAGTCGTTCTTTGAGCAATCTGCTTTAGTAATTGTGCGGTGCTATCGATTTCGCCGAAACGGTCAAGCTGGTCTCGCATCACATTTAATAGTAGGCAGTATTCTGGTGCGATGGAATCAACGAATCGAACAGCGTGTGCTTCGTCGAGTTCTAATACGGCAATATCGGCGGATAATCTTCCTCGATGATCTACTTCGGGCAGGAGAGCGGCTGCGACGCCCCTCATGAAATTACTGCCGGTACGGTTGGTAAACACGCGCAGACCTTGACTTTCGAGGAGCTCCACCACCATTTTTGTCGTCGTCGTTTTTCCGTTTGTGCCGCTCACGAGCACAACACCCATCGGTAGTTGAGCAAGGGTTCGGCGAATGAACGTCGGATCGATCTTTTCCATGAAGAGTCCAGGGAGCGCCGAACCACCCCCCCGAAGTCGAGCAAGTCGCTGGACTCCTTTTCCCAGGAAGGTGACAAGTGGAGTAGACATAGGTTCATTATAGCCTAAGCTACCAGATTACGGTACAATGAGGATATGCTTATGGTGAGCTTTCTCACATGGTGGTACGGGGCTGGGTGGAAGCAGCAGCTTCTTTTGTTGCGAGAACGAATTGCCAGTACCTATGATTATTTTTCGATTGATCTTTTGGTCCGCACCTTATTCTCGCCGTTCCGGCAGATTTCAGCAGGCTCAATACGCGGTCCGCTTGGCGTACAAATTCGTGCTTGGTTTGATCGCCTCCTGTCACGTACCATTGGCGCCTTTGTACGCCTCGTCATGATTGTTGTTGGTGCAATTGCACTTCTAATAACAGTGCTACTCGGGATTATATTGATGCTGATATGGTCGATCGTCCCACTGTTACCGGCAATTGGGGTTGTGATGACACTCGCGGGGTGGATTCCATGGAAGACTTAACATTTGACTATTACCACTCGCGTGCCGCTGAAGCGCGCCTTAGGGTGCGGCTCGAAGGTGCGCCCATCATCACTATCATGGTCATCGGAGCCATGCTCTTTGCCCTTGGTGTATTACTTCTATTTCTCGCGTCTCCGCTAGGATGGACGTGCATTGGTTTGGTAGCCGTGCCAGCCATGCTAGTTTGGTGGTATCTTCACGGTCTCCGTCATATTCCCTCAGCACACCACGGGGGAGTAGAAGCCTGGCTTTCCTCTGATATCTTGGGTCGTCTCCCAAAACGTCCCACCCCTTTTGATATAGCGACGGCGGTGGGCCAAGTCAACAGCGGCCTTTTTATGGGAGTACGCCTCGGACTGACGCCAAGGTTGCTTCAGCAGATTGCCTCAAAAGAAGAGAAGGATACCGCTGAATTTTGGAAGCAAGCAGAGTCAGTGAGAAAACAAAACGGTATTGATCACCTGAGTGGCAGCGTACTTGCGGTAGCCTTGATAAGATCGTTCCCGGCGTACCAGGATATTCTTGCACAGATTCATCTCGATGACGAGGATCTCGATGATGGCGTACGCTGGCAAGATCATTTGCGCAAACTGGTCCAGAAGCATTCACGCGCAAGGCGAACGGGCGGCATCGGACGAGACTGGACGTTTGGCTATATTCCACTACTTACAAAGTTTGGGCAGAATATCAGTGAGCAAATAGGAAACGGCAGTGGACTATTGACAGTTGACATCGACTCTCATACGCGGGCTATCGATCAGCTTATAGAAACATTTGGCACGGGCGGTCGACAAAATGCAGCACTTGTCGGCGTTGCTGGGGCAGGAAAAACAACTATCATTCACGCTTTTGCCGAACGGCTGCTCGATGCGTCGGCGAAACTGCCAGATACCCTCAAGTTTAGACAGGTATTTATCCTTGATTCGGCTTCGTTGATAGCGGCAGCTCCGGGGAGGGGCGAGCTAGAAAGCCTTATCATGCGTGTTCTTGGTGAGGCTTATAGCGCAAAAAACATTATTGTCTGCCTCGATAACGCACAGTTATTTTTTGAGGAGGGTATGGGATCGGTTGATCTTACAAATGTCTTGTTACCGATCCTCGATGCAGGACGTCTGCGGGTGATATTGTCGATGGATGAGCAGCGATTCCTGAAGATAGGCCAGCGAAATCCCTCACTTATCAATGCTCTCAATCGAATTAACGTTGAACCTGCCGATGAGGACGAAACACTTGTCGTTATGCAGGAGCAACTAATACTTACGGAGATACAGCGTAATGTCACGTATATGTACCAGGCATTGAAAGAGGCATATCGACTGAGCGAGCGCTATGTACACGATCTCGCCATGCCTGGTCGCGCTCTCAAGCTACTAGAATCCGCTGCGGCATATAGTGAATCAGGTATCGTAACCATCAACTCGGTCCAGCAAGCCATCGAAAAAACTATCGGTGTAAAGATAAGCGTAGCAAGTGATACGGAAGATCGAGAGCGATTGCTAAACATGGAGACCCTCATCCATGAGCGTATGGTGAATCAATCACGTGCTGTGTCTGTAGTAAGCGATGCATTGAGGCGAGCGAGAGCGGGTGTGCGTAATCAAAACAGACCCATTGGAACATTCTTGTTTTTGGGACCAACCGGAGTTGGCAAAACTGAGTTGAGCAAAGCCCTGGCGGCAGTGTATTTCAATGGCGAGGAGCGGATGATTCGAATTGATCTCAATGAATATGTCAGAGCCGAAGACGTTAGCCGATTGATCGCCGACGGCGCCGATGATCCGAGCAGTCTTACCGCAGAAGTCATGAAACAGCCATTTAGCGTCGTTTTACTTGACGAGATCGAAAAAGCTGCGCCCGAAGTACTCACGACATTACTACAGCTACTTGATGAAGGAATACTCCGTGACATCAAGAATCGCGAGGTGAGCTTCCGCGATGCCATCATCATTGCTACTAGCAACGCAGGAGCAGAGCGCATTAGGGAATATATTGGGCGTGGCTATCAACTTGAGCAGTTTGAAGAACAACTTATCGATGAGCTAATAAATACGCGACAGTTTCGGCCTGAGTTTCTCAACCGTTTCGATGAGATCGTCGTATTTCGACCGTTCACAAAAGACGAGTTGCTCCAAGTATTTGACCTCATCCTCGCAAACGTAAATAAAACACTTGCCTTACAAAAAATAAGCGTTGAAGTGAGTGATGAGGCAAAACGATTTCTGGTGGAAAAAGGATACGATCCCCGTCTTGGGGCCCGACCGATGCGCCGAGTTGTTCAAAAGGCCGTAGAGAGTACTGTCGCCAAGCAAATGTTGAGTGGTTTGGTCGGACCGGGGAGCACCATTAGCCTCTCTCTCAGTCAGGTTGAAGAGGTATTTCGGTCAGAAAACGAAGTGATTGCGATGCGGGGAGAGTCTCAAGCCGAAACGCAAGGCGAGAAAGAATGACGTTGCTTACAGAATTCCGACGTCAGGCAGCTCTGATTGCCGCACTTAGCGTGCTTGTTGCGGCCGGATTTCTTCATCTAGCTGGCCGTGCTGCGCTCGGTGAAGCGGCAATTACATGGTATAGTCTAGGGGTAGCGCTCGTTCTCGCCGTGGGAATGATAAGAGACATCATGGCAGGTCGCTATGGTGTAGATATTCTTGCTGTCATGGCGATCGTGAGTACTCTTATGGTCGGTGAGTATTGGGCAACTATCGTTATTGTTATTATGATGGTCGGCGGAGAGGCGCTTGAGTCCTTTGCGAACGCCAGAGCTCGAAGTGAACTATCGGCATTGATTACTCGAGCGCCTACGGTCGCGCACAAACAAATGGTTGATGGTTCAACCGGTGATGTCGCAGTCACGACTGTCCAGCCCAATGATACGATTGTAGTGCGTCCAGGCGAGGTTGTTCCGGTCGATGGAGTTATTGTATCGGGGAACTCAATGCTTGATGAGTCGTCTATCACTGGCGAAAGTGAGCCCGTTGCTATGGGAAAGGGAGAGAACGTGCTGAGCGGTTCAGTAAATGGCGAATCACCTATCACTATTAAGGTCGAGCGGAGTGCGAGCGATAGTCAGTATGCACAGATCGTAGCGCTAGTGCAAGCGGCTAGCGAATCAAAGGCTCCTTTCGTACGGCTCGCCGATAGGTATGCCGTTCCCTTCACCTTTGCCGCTATTGGGATCGCCTTGATTGCTTGGATGCTATCGGGAGATGCCCGCCGTTTTGCAGAAGTTTTGGTAGTCGCAACACCCTGTCCACTGCTCCTTGCGGCACCGGTTGCCTTCATTAGTGGCATGAGCAGGGCCGCCAAACAAGGAATAATTATGAAGAATGGTAGCAGTATTGAGCGGCTGAGTACAGTTCGATCTGCGGCATTTGACAAAACCGGTACATTGACAAAAGGTGAGCTAGAGTTGGTAGAAATCATTCCGCAGAAAACAACAAACAAAGAGGAGGTGCTGGCGATCGCGGCAAGTGCTGAACAACAGTCCGGCCACGTCACAGCACGCGCCATACAAATGGAAGCAACACGTTGTTTGGTCGAAATCAGATCGGCAACTGGTATCTCAGAGGTAAGCGGCGGCGGGATTTTGTGCACCATTGGTCATCGAAAGATTGTGGTTGGTAGGCGTAACTTCCTAGTAGAGCATGGCGTGCCGGCAAGTTCATTACCAGAATATCCAGGTACGGCGACTTATGTTGCTCGCAGCAATAAGCTCCTCGGAGTAATTATCTATAAGGATACAGTGAGGCAGGATGCTGCTGAGACGCTGCGTCAATTAAGGCAGCTTGGTGTTAAGCACGTGGTGATGTTGACGGGGGATCACTCAGAAACGGCAAACGCTATTGCAGCTGAACTAGGAATGACCGACGTACGAGCGGATTGTCTACCCAAGGATAAGGTTGCCGCTGTAAGAGATTTTGAGCCTCGGCCGATTATGATGACAGGAGATGGCGTCAATGATGCACCGGTACTGGCGGCGAGTGATGTCGGTATCGCGATGGGTGCACGGGGGGCAACCGCGGCGAGTGAATCAGCAGATGTCGTCATCATGGTCGACCAATTATCGCGTCTCGTTAGCGCAATAAAAATTGCACGTCATACCGTATCAGTTGCCAAGAGAAGTGTATTGATTGGTATTGGCCTCAGCATCTTTTTGATGCTATTGGCGGCAACTGGGAGGATACCCGCTGTCGTCGGAGCATCTCTTCAGGAAGTCGTCGATGTAATTGTCATCCTGTATGCACTACGGGCACGTGCCGGCTCGCTAAATATCAGGGGGATGGTATAATCGTACCAATAGGCAGGAGATAGATTTACTGTGGCGCGATGGGATGAGATTGTCAGCACTGGTGATGTAGAGGATAGGAGGGGGGTATCGTCTGGTTTGTTGCTGGGCGGTGGAGGTGGTCTCGTCGCCCTACTCCTCACACTTGGTCTCAACTATATGGGGCTTAACGTGTCTCAGTCGACAGTGGAATCTGCTATTAGCACTGTCCAAACAATGAGAGCTGGTCAAGCAAAGCAGACAACCCAACCCGAGCAGTTTAGAGGAAACGATAGCTACGAAGTGTTTACGCGCAAGGTGCTGGGTTCGACAAATGATGTGTGGAGTGGGCTATTCTCCCAAAATAATTCGACCTACAAAAAACCGAGACTAGTGCTGTTTCGCCAGGCGACTCAGTCTGGGTGTGGAATAGCGACAACCGATATGGGGCCACATTTTTGTCCGCAAGATCAAACAATCTATCTTGATGAGACATTTTTTGATGAATTACGCACGCGGTTTGGAGCCGATACCGGTGACGTGGCGCAGGCGTATGTGATCGCCCATGAGGTTGGCCATAATGTTCAAAGCCAACTCGGCGTCTTTAATACCAAGGCATCAAAGACCCGTAGTGGTAGTATCGATGTCGAATTACAAGCCGATTGTTACGCTGGTATATGGGCCTATTCACAAGCGAAAAATGGCATCTTTGAGAATGGAGAAATTGATCAAGCCATCAGCGCGGCTTCTGCGGTTGGCGATGATCACATTCAAAAAGTTGAGGGTGTACAAATCAACCCCGAGACGTGGACACATGGCAGCAGTACAGAACGCGTCAACGCCTTCAAAAAAGGTTACACGAGTGGTCAACCCTCTCAATGCACGAATCTACAGTAGGCAAAATTACTCGTTATTGTCGTCAAGATTGACTTTGATGGTGACGTAGGTAGGAGCTTCGTTTGCGTGCTGGATGAGTGGCGCTTTACTGTCGACATCTCCGTAGACAATTGAATTGTGAATAGTACCACTCATCGTGCTAACGCGTAGGTAGTTGCCTTTTGCATTTTTATATTCTTGGGTGGGGTTAATAGAACCCTCATACTCAGTTTGTATGTAGGTGAAGCCAGCATTTTCAACCTTTTTTCTCAGATCACTCGCCGTATTTGTCGGCGTATCGTTGTGTCCATATTCGACGGTAGATGCGAATGTCCTGCCCTTGTCCCAGCTATAGACACGCTTGTCGCCAAATAAGTCGCTTCGGACGGCTCGATAGGAGCTATCGAGGCCAAGACTATCATAAATTGCAGTGATTTGATTGAGGCGGTCAGTGTGTTGTTTTGAAATAACCAGACGATCAATCAAATAAATGCTCATAGCAAGTGTCGAAAACAATACAAATACCAATATGACATACACCAAGAGGCTGCGTCGCAAGACAAAATGCGTTGGTGTTGTCTGGACATGCTTCTTTGGATGAAGAGATTTTTTTCTAACCATAAGCATAGTGTATCACAAAATCATGGTACCCCGCACGGGAGTCGAACCTGCAACCTTTGGTACCGGAAACCAATGCTCTATCCAGTTGAGCTAACGGGGCGTAGACAATTTTTTGTGGTACCCCGGGCAGGGGTCGAACCTGCGACCTTAGGCTTAGAAGTCCTCTGCTCTATCCAACTGAGCTACCGGGGCAAAAATGCTCAAAATCTGACAAAGATTGATCATCACCAGTTGGATAGAGCAAGTTGCACTATCTTTGCTGATGGCTCCCCAACTGAGCTATCGGGGCATAGGGTCATTATAACAAAAGAAAGCACATATCGTGAGATACATACTTTCTTTGGGGCGAATGATGGGGGTCGGTCACCTTGGGCGACCCCGCAAGTCAGTCAAATGAACAGAGCTCATTTGTGACATTGCCTTGCGGATTGCCGACGGGCAATCCTCACCCACGGCCTTGGGGCGTGAGTCCGTACCCACCTAATGTCACGCGCCCAAATAAAACACCCAGGACAAGCCCGGGTATTTTACTTGGGGCGAATGATGGGGGTCGAACCCACGGCCTCCGGAGCCACAATCCAGCGCTCTAACCGACTGAGCTACATCCGCCATATCTATATGCAGCGGTTGCTATTGTAGCAAAGAAACCCAGTTTTGTCATCTGTTATGTTTCTAGGCAAAGGGATTGTATTTTCGAGACGTTGGTTCAATGAAACTCTGACGTTGATAGGGGAGTTTTGCGGGAGCGGCGGGTGGTTTTGTTGCATTAAATCCTTGGCGAGCTGGTCTGACGATATCGATGCGGCTACTCTGCGGGGTCACCTGTTTTGGGAGTGGTCGCTCGCTGTATTGATCGTTCGACACCGTTTGTTCAAGAGATTGTTCTTGGGCAGAAACCTTTTTGTCGTGAGCTTCCGAGCGATATGTATGCAGTATACCCGCATCTCTATAGCTTCGAATGTGTTGACGATTCTTGTTGATCGCCTGTCTTTCGTTGAAAGTAAGATTGCGAGTAGTTCCAAAAGATTCCTGGGCAGAAGAGGTATCTGCCATCGTATTGCTATGAAAATGAGAGCTATCGTCTGATCCTAGAAATGATGCAAACCGTACCATGTCTTTATTATACGACACTCGACTGGTATACTGAGTACTGTTGCGAGTGTCGTACAGTGGCTAGTATGCAAGCCTTCCAAGCTCGAGACGCGAGTTCGATTCTCGCCACTCGCACCATGATAAGCACCGGACATGTCGTCCGGTTTTTATGTGCCTATTCCCAAATTGTTTCGATTTCAGCACCAATTTTATTCAGACGGTTTGCAATATCTTCATAGCCGCGGTTTATGCTATACACATCACGTAGCACAGATTTTCCAGGGGCGGCAAGCATGGCGAGTAATATGACAACGCTCGGACGAAGTGCAGCCGGAGCGGTGATATCAGCAGGTTTCCATTTGGTGGGACCAGCGATGTAGACACGGTGGGGGTCAACCATCTCGATCACTGCGTTGAGTTTACTGAGCTCGGTGAAGTAAATAGCGCGGTTTTCATATGTCCAGTCATGGACAAGTGTTCGGCCCTCTGCCACAGTTGCGCATAAGCCAAGAAATGGAAGATTGTCGATGTTTATACCCGGGAATGGCATGCAGTGCATTTTATCTTTTGGAGCATGTAAGACTGATTTTTTGAGTGATACGTCGACAAGTCGTGTGTGTCCATTTCGAGCGGGATACTCTTCGGTAGTAGAGAAGTTTAACCCCATCCCCCCTAACATTGCTAGTTCAAGTTCCATAAACTCGATCGGGACGCGTTTAATAGTTATTTCTGAGTTTGTGACGACACCTGCAGCGACGAAGCTCATAGCTTCAATCGGATCCTCAGAAGGGTAGTACTCAACTGCTTTATTAATAGATTTTAGGCCACGAATCTTTAAGACAGTAGTACCGATCCCATCGATTTTGACACCAAGTTTCTGAAGGAAAAAGCATACATCTTGCACCATATAGTTAGGACTTGCATTCCGGATAGTCACCTCCCCATTGTAAAGGGCTGCGGCCATAATGACATTTTCCGTGACAGTGTCACCACGCTCGGTGAGGACGATCGTTTTTCCCACCTCCCTTTTATGTGTCGTGGCGAGGTACGCATCAGAAGTGGCGACGACATGGAGGCCGAATGGTGCCAGTCCGGTCATGTGTGGCTCGACAGTCCTGGTCCCAATGCTGCACCCGCCAGCAAATGGTAGACTAAAGTGCGAATACTGATGAAGGAGTGGGCCGAGAAACATGATAACAGTACGCGTTCTTTTGGCTGCCTCTACATCCATGTTTTCGAGCTTGAGTCGCTTCGGCGGTGTAACTTCAAGATCGTTATTCTCGAGCCAACGACACTTTACTCCAATACTCTCTAAGACTTCAATGATACGGTTGACTTCTTCGATGCGCGCAACTCGACGTAGGGTAGTCTTGCCTTTATTGAGCAGTGTGGCACACAGGAGAGCCACCGCAGCATTCTTGCTGGTTTTTACCTCTATCGTACCCTTTAGTGTGTGGCCACCCGTAATATAAAAATTCGTTTTCCCTGAATTATTGATGCGCACAATTTCGCTTGAAAGTACTTCGCCAATCCGTGCAATCATCTCAAGACTGATATTTTGCCCACCTTTTTCTATCCGGTTGATGGCACTTTGGCTGGTGCCCAGTTCCGTGGCTAATTCTGCTTGTGTCAAACCTCTCGCTTGGCGAGTTTCCTGGATAAGCTTACCGATATTCCGGAGATATTTTGCGGTACCCATGTCATCAGCATATATCACACATGATATATATACAATAGTGATACAATATAGGCATGATCTAGCAACAAATCTCTTCAAATAACATCAATCTAAAGGGAGATAAACCAATGCAAGATGATATTGTTGCCGCACTTATTGCCGCAGAGGAACAGCGCCAAAAGGACGGACTCGAACTTATACCTAGTGAAAATTACGTCAGCCAAGATGTGTTACAGGCAATGGGGAGCGTGTTCACAAATAAATACTCGGAAGGGTATCCGGGTAAGCGATATTATGGCGGCCAGGAGTATACCGACAAAGTTGAATTGCTTGCTATCGAGAGGGCGAAAAAATTGTTTGGTGCTGACCATGCAAATGTCCAACCACACAGCGGCGCACAGGCAAACGAAGCCGTGTATTTCGCGTGGTTAGAGCCCGGCGATACCGTCCTGGCTATGGATTTGAGCCATGGGGGACACCTGACCCACGGAGCTGCTGTCACTCGGAGTGCCAAGCAGTACAACTTTGTCCGCTATAAGATGAAAAATGTAGAAACTGGCGAAATTGATTATGATGAGTTGCGCCGTCTTGCACGTGAGCATAAGCCAAAACTGATTATGGCTGGTTTTAGCGCGTATCCACGAGAACTAGATTATGCGAAGTTTGCAGAGATTGGGGCTGAAGTTGGTGCCTTGATGGTGGCGGACATGTCGCACATTGCTGGCTTGATTGTCGGAGGAGTCGCAAAAAACCCATTTGACTATGGCTTTCACGTAATTACAACGACTACTCACAAAACACTGCGTGGTCCGCGCGGCGGGATGATTTTGAGCCGTGGTGTGGTAGGCAATCCTCTGCGTGCACCCGAAAAAACGATCGAAAATATTCCGACATTGATTGATCGGGCGGTGTTTCCAGGTACTCAGGGCGGCCCTCTCATGCACGTAATTGCGGCCAAAGCAGTCGCATTTGGTGAAGCACTTCGTCCGGAGTTTCGTGATTATGCGGCGCAGATCGTGAAGAATGCGGCGGTACTTGCAAGTGAGCTTCAAGCGCGCGGTTTCAAATTAGTCACAGGTGGCACGAGTAACCACCTAATTTTGGCTGATGTATATAAAAGTTTTGGTGTCGATGGAGGCGTTGTCGAGGAAGCTCTCGACAAGATCGGACTAACACTCAATAAAAATGCCGTACCAGATGACCCGCTGCCGCCGTTTCGTCCTAGCGGTATCAGACTTGGTACACCCGCAATGACAACAAGAGGGTTGAAGGAAAACCACATGTCACAGATCGCAGAGTGGATGAAGCAAGCGGTCGAAAGTCGAGACGACGAAACGGCACTTGCGCATATGCGTGAGGAAGTAAAAGCATTCCTTGTCCAATTCAACTAGATTACGCTTTGTATTGGCGAGCTCCTTTCGTACAATAACAGTAGTTATGAAGAGAGTTTTTACTAAACCTAGTCAAATAAGACGGGGCTCTGGTCTATTGCTGGTTGCTGTCAGTGTGGCCGCGTTGTTTGTTTCGCAAGTTCCCGCAAGTGCTAACAGGGTTATGACAAACTGGGTCACGTCGCCACAAATTTCTCACGAGTATATGACCGAGCAGCAGACAGAGCCATGCATCAAGTCAATATGGTCTATTGAAACAGATCCACATCAACAGTATCCAGACCCTACCGAGAGTGATCCACACGAGATGTGTGTGTATCATGGAAATGGCTATGTATACGCACATTACGGAAGGCATTATGGTGTAAATCCTATTATATAGTGAAGCGGGGCTTGCTGTAGCCATCGGAGAAAATATTTCAAGGGGCATATTGACACCAGTAAATATCTAAATGTCGACGTCGTCTATCAAACGAGGTATAGGGACATGTTATTTACCGGTTGGTCAGAAACATATTCTGGAAAATATGTGTTCCGAATCAAAGACTTTCCTAGCAGGCTAGTATATGATCATGACTACCGTTCGTATACTATGACTGGTCAGGTTGATAGGCTTGCTTTTGATTTCTCGGGCGGACGACCGGCAGAATACGGGTTCGGTATTTCCAAAAACGGACGTTGGCTCATTGTCGCCGGAACAGATATTGCAGTTCGTTATGACCTTGATAATGATACTCAGCAACAGGTTGGCAGAAAAGTATTTTTCCGGGCTGATATGTGGCCTAACCCAATAATAAACGGACTCATATCAAACGATGGACTAACTATGGGTCTTGCGGGATCGCCAACAGGGTTTTGGCTTATTGAAGCAAATAAAAACTGCTTAACCATTACTTCGCCACCCATCTCTCAAGGAGATGAGCTTTCTTCTCAGTGTCCAACGCGTAGTTTTAACAGTGAACTTTCTGGTCTTTTTCAGCCGAAATATCCTGGTCAGCTATGGGCATATACTCAACTTTCTATATCAAATGATAAGTCTGCTATCACGTATAACGACACAAACGTCTGGCACCGGATTTCCTATCAACCACAGCCTGTCCTACAGTACCTTGCATTAGGCGATTCTTTCTCAAGCGGTGAGGGCGATCTCAATGATGGGAATTACATCGAAGTTACAAATATATTTGGTGATTATTCTGCAAATATCCCCAGGGAAAACTGTCATATCAGTAAAAATTCCTACCCTATGTTGCTCACTGTGGGAATGTCATTTGTGTATACTCAAGATAGCCAGTCAGTTGCATGTTCCGGGGCGGTTATACGTGATGTTTGGTCCGAAGATCCATCAAACGACGTCTTACCAGAATATATGGGCCAATCCACCAATGCCGCTGCATGGTCATTAAAGCCAAAACCTAGGTTGGAGGGAATAGCAAATGCTACGCAGCTTCAAGCGTCGGCGTACAGCACATATACACAAGGAAGGATTCAGCAGATTAACTTTGTTCATAGTGTTAAACCTGCAGTACTAACGGTGTCGATCGGTGGAAACGATGCGGGTTTTGCTCCGGCACTCACGACATGCATTCTAGAGAGCATCCAGTCGTCAGCCCTGGCTGCTGCAGGAGGTTGCCATCTAGCAACAGATGAGGGGAAAGCTGCGGTTGCAAAAGATATCTCCAATCTTTATCCGCGCCTCAAAGCCACGTATCGTCAATTGCAAGCCGCCTCACCAAACACGAAGATATATGCCATTGGTTACCCAACATTTATAGACGATCAACCCATTAGTTGTGGGAGTGAACTCATTGTTGGATCGATGACGCGTGATGACCGAGTCGCAATAAATCAGTTCGTCATGTATTTGAATGCCGTGATCAAGAGTGCTGCGCATGATGCAAACATCACCTATATTGATGTATCTAATGCGATAGGGGCAAGCAGGTTATGTTGAGATGGGACTGCGGTCAATGGAGTGAATGCAATCATCATCAAAGGAATCATGACCGAATATATGAAGGATAAAGTACACGCAGATGAAAATATAAAGAAGTATGGTGAGATATTGGGTACATTACACAACACCGCCGACTTTAGTTTTTTGAGCAAGTACGAGTCAGAACGAATGGGCCAACAACTTGCGCCGTTTTTTGTTAGCCCAACAACTGCGCTGACAAACCGCCTCCAGGAAATCCTCCATCCAAATGCGAAGGGGCACCAACTCATGTACGATCAGATGGTTGCAGGACTTGGCAGTGACCTACTCTATAGCTCCTCGTGTAATACGATAGTTATTTGCCCAGGTGGGTCAGATATGGGCGTGCCACGAGCAGGTGATTATATCACGGGCGTCGCCGACCTACCAGATGTTGTGTACGGACGAATAGGGCAGGGCTTGGGTGTTACGCACGTGGCGGCTAGTGGTCAGGCGGTAAACGACAGCTTGCAGCAAGATCAGCCAGGAAGCATTGTCTTGTTCGCTGAAACATACAATGAACTTGTCCCCGACTCGGTATCAGCGCCGGTAGTTAGTATCCACTCCCTGCCGTACGAGCTAGGCAGGATGACAAAAGAACCTAATGGAGATTATCGGCTTGAAATTGACCACCTATCTCCCCCATTGGCTGCTGGTTGGCATACGATTCATCTCAACGGAATGCTTGCTAGTGGAAAAGCTTATGATCTTTATCATGAGATATTTATCGAAGGTCCCGAGGGTGATTATGATGACGATGGTATCTTGGACGCCCAGGATACATGCGCGTTTGCAACACCTAGCGGTCGGGATGTAAACCGAAATGGTATCGATGACTCGTGTGATCTATCGGTTTTTGCAACCTTGCCACGGAATGACGAGCCGAGCAATAATGTTGTTCCGATGAAGCAATATCATGGGACTGAATGGGCTATCGACAGCGAGCAAGACAGTAGTACAACTGCTAGCGGTGTTATATCGAGAAACCTACCGATATCTCATGTTGCTGGTGTCCGGGATGGCAGGGACAGCCGTATAGGTATCACGCCGGACTCAACGAGTCGGGAAGGAATTTGGAGACTTCTTATATTGTTATTTGGCTTATCGGTACTCGTATATGTCGGTAAACGACTATCTGCTACGGACAAGTAGTAACATTACCGAGATTCTTGTCTACAAGTGCTGGCGTAGTAGCTGCATAGTCCCAGTAACGAACCTTTGCGCCATTGGTTGTACAGCGCTTGTAGGTAACAACACTACCGTTTGCTGCGGTAGTTGAGGTGACGTCTGTCGAACTCATACTATTAGGAGTATTAATCTTTGACTCAAGGCCAGCAGGAGATACACCAGCCGCACAGTATTGTAGGTTTCGGTTTTTTCGTACGAATTAACACTAGACTGACCGGAGGAACTTTTGGGTCTGCTTTGAATACCAGTATAGGCAAAGAGAATAATTACAGCTTGAGCTGCTATTATCAGCCAATCATTTCTTTTCAACTACATTTTTGTGCGACTGACGCATCCCTTTGCAATACTCAAAGGAATGCGTCAGTCGTGGAAATTGTTGGCGGGTCTAGTAAGGTCCACCAGAAAGGGCTGAACCGTAGGTAGTACAAGTATTGCCAATAGTTTTGGTTACCTTTGTATTGGCCGTAACAGATTGAGTTGGGTCGTAGTATGATACCCTTGCTCCTGCGCCAGACGGGGTGGTACATGGAAGGTATTCGACAGTATTGTTTGATGCAGGTGCAGTTCCTGCCGTAATTGCAGCAAACGTGATGCCTGAGCCCGACAGAGTAGAGTCAGACTGGTTATCAAATCCTAGTTTGTCGTTCGCTACAGTGTCTGCTGGTTGTATTGGGTATACTTGAACAACGGCGTTTGCAGCCTCAGCCTTTTTAATAACCGTGTTTGCGGCTCCCTGCCCAGCACTCGCTCGGGCACGATTTTGTATACCGTTATACGCAACAATAGTAATAGCTGCGAGAATAGCGATGACGACGATCACGATCAAGAGCTCGACGATGGTGAAACCACGATTCTTAATGTTGATGTTCTGAGTCATTTGTAGGTGCCCCCTAGTTGTAATAATTATCTTATATACCACATATGATACTACAAGAAATAAATAAACACAAGCTTTAATTATTTATTGAAAATGCGTACTGCTCAGATAGCGGCAGTATGATTGGCTGATTGTCCCATCAAACCATTAGATGCGTCGGTCGCAATGAGTTTTTACGTTGTACTATGCGATGGCTGCAGGTAACTCAAGAAGCAACGGTTTGTGTGCCGAACGCAAGCTCGACTAGATTTCGAGAGGTTCTTGTTCGATAAGGATACGAAAGGTATCACGAATTTTTCCGGCAATTTCGTCACGCGCGCTGGCGAGGTCTGCAAAACTCGTCGCAGATTCGTTGATGAGAACAAGTGCGTTTTTGTCGTGGACGCGAATACCGTGGAGCAACTGTCCTTTGAAGCCAGCCTGTTCGATAAGCCATCCTGTCGGTACTTTATAGCGACCGTCGGGCATATCATAGGTAGGGATATCGGGATACGTTTTACGCAAGTCGGTGAGCTGCCAGTCTTCGATGATAGCATTTTTGAAAAATGAACCGTTGTTTGGTTTTAGCTTTGGATCGGGTAATTTGTCCGTCCGAATGGCGAGCACGGCGTCTCTAATGACCTGGGGAGTATAGATAGTGATGGTGTGTTCATCGAGGTAGCGTTGAACAGCCTCATAAAAGGGTGGTTGCGGAGTGCTCTTGTAAAGGCGGAAAGTGACAGATGTGATGATGTAGCGACCCATTTCAGCATTACGAAAGATACTGTTGCGGTACGAGAAATGACAGTCTTCGTTCGAGAGAGAGACAAGCGTCTTTGTCTGGGTGTCATAGGCATCAAGCGACACGATCGTCTCGGCGACCTCCTGTCCGTAGGCCCCGACATTTTGTACGGGCGCGGCTCCAACTGTGCCCGGGATACCCGACAGAGCTTCGATGCCAATTAAGTGCATGTCGACGGTTTTTTTGACAAACTCGTCCCATTGTTCGCCCGCACCGACCTTGATAGAGACCTCAGATGGTGTCTCTGAGAGTATTTCTTGACCCATGATGCGGTTCCGGATGATGATACCATCGAAACCCTCATCGTGTACGATCGTATTGCTCCCGCCACCGAGAATATAAAATGGCAAATTTTGGGCGGCTGCCCTATTGGTGATGGCAATAATCTCGTCGATCGACCGCACGTCAGTCATAAAACGTGCATTGCCGCCCAGTCTCATGGTGACAAAATTTTTGAGCGGGATGTTGGTGTGGATTTCCATACAGTCTGATTATATCACTTGAGAATTGTGGTAGAATAAAGCAAGTGTATGCACCCGTAGCTCAGTGGATTAGAGCATCTGTCTTCGGAACAGAGGGTCGTAGGTTCG
>OFQZ01000213.1_pt1 | contig 22692 bp, 28 predicted proteins | sample 1543011 | NCBI WGS metagenome assembly OFQZ01 (sample SAMN07774216, study PRJEB24372) | wastewater metagenome | isolation source: Exp Tend NO 0WW | collected 2016-02 | reverse complement strand
TTCCAAAACCGTGAGCACGAGGTTCGATTCCTTTGAGGCCCGCCACATTCAACCAGGCTCGCTCAGGCGGGCTTTTTCATTGCTTAAGCACAAATCAACGTGGAATATGACATCGCAGACATCCTGACTCGCATAGAGGAAGGAGAGACCTTCCGCGAGATTGCGGCGGTCTATGGCGTCAATGTCAGTTCAATTAGCAGATTGCTCGATAAAGAGGAAAACGCGCAACAATCCGCCCGCGCGCGTTCTATCTCGGCAGAATCATGGCTAGATCGTGGCTTCCATGAGCTAGTTGATGCCAAGACCAGCGAGGAAATCACACGCGCTCGCTACATTGCTCAGGAGTGCGCGCGGCGTGCTGCATTGCGCAACCCGGCGTATCGGGAAAAGCAGGATCACAACCATTCTGGCTCGCTCACATTGAATGTTGCCAGCGAGCTTGCGGCGCTTAATTCAAGTAGTTCCGCTACAAAAGAGCCGATAAACGCGGGTGAATAGCAGAAATATCGGTAATTGCTCGTGTAGTTTCGCTACATGGCTCTAACCGAGTACCAAATCGCCGCATTGCGCTGGCGAAAGATTGGCCCGGCTGGTTTCGCCAAAGAGTTGTTTGGTGCTGAGCCTGATGAATGGCAGCAAGAGGCATCTCAACTTCTGGTCGAGCGTCGCAGGCTTTCGGTGCGATCCGGCCATGGCGTTGGTAAATCAACGTTTATGGCTTGGTGCGTGCCGTGGTTCTTGCTGAGCTACTTCCCGGCAAAGGTTCCGGCGACAGCGCCTACAGGGCACCAGCTTAGCGATGTACTGTGGGCTGAAATAGCCAAATGGCTAACGATCCTGAATCAGCGTCATCCGGCAATTGGTAGCTTGCTTGAGTGGACAAGCGAGAAGATTTATCTCAAGTCCAACCCGATGGAATCGTTCGCTGTTGCGCGAACGGCAAGACCTGAGAAGCCGGAAGCCTTACAAGGTTTCCACAGCGACAACATCCTATTCCTCATTGATGAGGCGTCGGGTGTCGCTGAAAACGTGTTTGAAGTGGCAGAAGGCGCGTTATCGACTGATGGTGCGTTTGTTGTCATGGCTGCGAACCCGACCCGGCAAAGCGGGTACTTCTTCGATAGTCATAACCGCATGCGCTCATCTTGGGCGACGATGCAAGTTAACGGCGAGAACTGCAAGCGTGTATCTCGACAGTACATCGAGAACATGCGCAACAAGTACGGCGTCAACTCGCCGATTTACAAGGTGCGTGTTCAGGGTGAGTTTGTTGCAGCAACAGACGGCGTGATACCGCTGGAGTTGTGCGAATCCGCATTGATCCGCGATGTCACGCGCAATAAGCAGCCCGTGATATGGGGCTTGGACGTGGCCCGCTTCGGCGATGACTCTACCTGTCTTGCCAAGCGTGGCGGGAATCATCAGCTAGAACCGTGCAAAGAATGGTTCGGCAAGGACACGATGCAGGTTGTAGGCATTGTCAAACACGAATACGAAACTTGCATTGAAAAGCCAAGCTGTATCAACGTTGACGTGATCGGTATCGGCGCTGGTGTTGTAGACCGGTTGCAAGAGCTTGGATTGCCAGTGAACGGCGTGAACGTTGCGGAATCTGCATCGTCCGCTGTGGGTGACCAACACTACAACCGATTGCGCGATGAGCTGTGGTTCAAGGGCCGTGAATGGCTGGATGCAAAGGACTGCAAGCTGGCCGATGATCAATCACTGATCGGTGAGCTTACAACGCCCAAATACTCAATTCTGAGTAACGGAAATATCAAAGTAGAGGGTAAGGATGAACTCAAGGCTCGTGGCGTTGCATCGCCAAATCGTGCTGATGCGTTCCTGCTGACCTTCGCTATACCGCTTGTTGCTAATTCAACATGGGCACAACCGCTTACCTACAAATCAACAGGAATTAGATGACCGAATCAGATACGGATGATCTTCGCGCGCATATTGATCGTGAGGTAGCCGCGTCTTTGATTTGGCAGGATGACGTTCTATCGCAGGAGCAGGCGCGCAACCTGTCCTACTACTTCGGGAATCCGCTAGGCGATGAGGCAGAAGGCCGCAGTCAGTTGGTTTCATGGGATGTTTTTGAGGTTGTAGAGACTGCGACACCAGAGTTTCTTGAGCCGTTCTTCAGCGAAGAAAAGTTAGCCGACCTTGATCCGGTAACACCTGCTGATTTGCAGTACGCGAAGGATGCGACCGAGTACGTCAATTACAAGCTCCTGAAGAGCAATCCGGCGTTTGAGATTTTCTCGTCATGGGTGAAAGACGGGCTACTTGCAAAGCTAGGCGTTGTCCGTGTCTGGTTTGATGAAACCAAGATCAAGCAGCGTCGAACGTACAAGATGCCAGTGCAGGCGATCACGATGCTTGCGCAAGACCCTAAGGTAGAGATTGTTGAGGCCGAACGGGTAGACGAGGACGACGGGCCGCCACAGTTTGACCCGATGACCGGGCTACCGATTGAAATGTACGAGGTTACGTGCCTGCATGATCGTGGCCCGCGTGGGCTTCGATATGAGAACGTAGCCCCTGAAAACTTTGTTATCTCGCGCCATGCGGTCAGCGAAGAGTCGGTTACGACATTGGGCGAGATTCGCTGTTATCGCGCGTCTGATCTGGTTGACATGGGCTTTCCTAAAGATCAGATTGATGAACTGACCGATTACGACATCAACGTACAGCGCTCGGAGATCAGGCAAATCCGCGACCGCTCACAATCGGTGACCGGAAGTGATTTCCTAGATGTCGATCCTAATCGGCAGATTCATCTGTTCTTCGGGTTCACGCGATATGACGCAAACGGCGATGGCGTCGCTGAATGGCGGCGCGTTCTCATGGGCGGCAACGGCGAGCCGCTTGAGAATGACGAGGTAGACGACCACGAATACTGCATGTGGACGCCTATTAAGGTGCCGCATCGTGTTCACGGCATGGCCTACGCCGATCCGGTCGCACCGATTCAGGAATTGAACACGTCGCTACAGCGTCAATTCATTGACTCACTGTTTCTGGCGAACAATCCACGCACTTACGCTGTTGACAAGAAAGTCAACATGGCCGATCTGCTGGATAACCGCATCGGCGGCATTGTGCGGATGTCTGAACCGGGCATGGCGGGACCGATGGTCACGTCTACGGTCGCCGTAGAGTCAATGAATGGCCTCGAATGGGGCAAGACGATGCGCGAGAACCGCATCGGCGTACTTCGCAACGGTACGGGGCTTGATAAAGACTCGCTGAACCCGCGCACCGCAAAAGAAGTTTCGGTCGTTGAGTCGGCACAGCAGCGGCGCATGAAGACGGCGCTTCGCCTGTTCTCGGAAATGGGCGTCAAGAACCTTGTGCGCAAGGCGTTGCGGCTTACTGTGGCGAATCAGGACGAGCCAGAACAGGTTTACGACGGCAAGGTGTTCAAGTCGTTCAATCCGCAGTTGTGGAACCCGGAAATGGCAGTCACTATCCGCGTTGGGTTGGGTACGGGTGACAACTCAGAACTGTTGCAATCGCTGCAAATGTTCGGCCAATTCATGCAGATGGTCGCATCGCAGGGCATGCCGATTGTGCAGCCGAACAACATCTATGAGTATGGCCGTCAACTCGCAACCGCTGGCAAGCTCAAATCAGACTTGTTACTGACCGATCCGAAGAACATCCCCCCGCAGCCTCCGAAGCCATCGCCCGAAGAAATAAAGGTGCAAGGCCAGATCAAGGCGAAGGAAATGGAGCTACGGGCTAAGGGGCAGGCCGACGCGATGACAGCGCAGGCCGAAACGGCGGCAGACATCCAGAAATTCAACGCTGAAGCCAATATCGACGCGGTGGAAGCCGAAAAGCAGCGTGCTCACGAGTTGATGATTGAGCAGATGAAGATTCGAGCGGCACAGGACAAGGAATTGCTTGCGCTGGCTGCCGGGATCATCTCTGCGCATAGCGGCGGAGGTGGTCAGAACCTGATCAATGGAACACAGACAGACCAGACGGCACAGGCACCGGGCGTCAATCTGGCGAACCTTGGAATGGTCATGCGTGGCATCCAGCAGGCCGCAGGCGCGTTGCAAAACGGTGCGTCTGTGGGTGACGTCAACGGAGCGATTTTCAGCGCTCTAAACGGTAATCCGCAATGACCAAAGACGAAGAACTCAGGCAGGGTGAAGCGGCGGCAAGGCTGTTAGATGACCCGACGCTTCAAAAGGCGCTTGCGTCCATTCGTACGGCGATTGCTGATCAGATGTGGGCTGACGCGGTAGGGCAGCGATCAACGCCGGAAAACCGCATGCGGCTTGATGCTCTGGCATGGTCAACCGCTCAGTTTGAAAACTGCCTGATCGTCATGGTCAACGGCGGTGAAAAGATCAAAGCCGAGCTGCTAATGGACGAAAACATGAAAGCCAAGGCTGCTCTTTACGACATTAGAAAGGTTCGATATGGGACGTCCAACTAACGCAGAGATTGCTGCACGTCAAAAGCCGCAATCCCTTGAAGATTTTGTAAATGCCTCAGAAGAGGCCGCGCGCTCCATGGATTTGGTAGTGACGCATGTTGAACACCCTGACGCAGTTACGGGCACGATCTTTACGGGTCGATACGCTGGTGTCCGCGTCACGAAAGCAGAAATTTCCCGCGCTCAGTTGAGTTCGGGCAACTGGCTCGGTTGAGCCAACGGTAAGCGCTCCCGCAGAGCGCTCTTAGTTTAGGAGCAACCCAAATCCTTCAATGGAGGCGGACTCACACCTAAAGGAAATGAAGATGGAAACTGAAGACCAATCAGACGGTATCGACAATGCCAATGATTTTGCAAAACTTCTGAGCGGCGCAGAGCAAGACCAACCCGTAGCGGAGTCGGAAGCTGCTTCCAGCGAAGATGACATTCAAGACGAGACAGACCAACCCGATGAGGAGTCCGAGTCTCCTGAAGACCAAGCCGCAGCGCAGTCGGATGAAGAGCTTGAATTTGAGCAAGACGGTCAAAAGGTCAAAGCGAAGAAAGCGGAGCTAATCAAGGCGTTTGTTGACCGCGAGTCAATGCAGCGCGATTACACGCAGAAGACGCAACGACTGGCTGAAGAGTACCGGGCCGCGCAAGACACCGCGCGCATGGAGTTTCAGTTCGTAAATCAGTTTGCAGGCGAAGTTTCGCAAATGATGCAACTGTCATCGCAGGTACAGGCATACGAGCGCCTTAACTGGCAATCGTTAGCGCAGGAAGACCCGCAAATGTACGCGGCTCGTCTTGCTGAGTTCACCGAGTTAAAGCAGCAAGCGCGCGACGCTGCTACCAACGTAGCTCAAAAGCGAAGCGCCTACATGCAGATGCCATTGCAGCAAGCTACTCAATCGCAAGCCGAGGTATGGGACCACATGGGCAAGGTTGACAAGACCTTCACCAAGGACCGCCTCGTGAAGATGTTCGATGATGCTCGTGAATTTGGTTTCGACCCGCGCGAGCTAAATGCGATCACCGACAAGCGACTCGTTCATATGTGGTCTGCCCTTCACAAGAAGGCCGCAGCCTATGACGAGATCGTCAAAAAGCAGCCGCAAATGCAACAGCGGCTTGCAAGTGTGCCGACTAAGGTTAACCGGGCAACCGGCAAGCCTGCTTCTCGGCAAGAACAGTTAATGAATCGCGTGCAGAAGGGCAATATTGGTCGCAATGACTTTGCCATGCTGCTCGCGTCAACAAGGAAATAAATCATGGCACAGGCTTCAAACTCCTTTGCAACCTTCACAACCGGCACTCGGAACCGTGAATTGCTTTTGGACAAAATCTACAACGTATCCGTCAAAGACACGCCGTTTCTCTCCTCGATTGAGCGCGAGACGATTGATTCCGTGCTTCCGCGTTGGGATTGTGACGATTTCGCGGCGGCGGCGTCTAACAAAGTTGAACAGGGCAACATTCCAACCATTGCGGCAATGACCGGCACCACGGAATACAGCAACCGCACACAGATTCTTGAAAAGACTGGCGCGGTTACTCGTACGCAGGACAAACACCGCAAGGTGAAGCCTGTTTCCGAGTACGACTATGCCGTCTCAAAGAAAATGGTTGAACTCAAGAAAGACGTTGAATACGCCTGCTTGCAAAACACCACGGCGATTGCTGCAGCTGCGGGTACTGCGCCTCAAACGCGCGGCATGCTCGGCTGGGTTGCTACCAACACATCGAAAGGCGTGGGTGGCGTTGATCCGGCCCCGTTGACCAATACCGCGCAGACTGACGGCACACCACGCGCCTTTACGGAAACGCTGTTTAAGGACGTGCTCAAACTCATGCACGACAACGGTGCAGATATTGATGGCACGTTTGCGCTCATTCCATCTTCGCAGCGCACCACGTTCGACGGCTTCCTCGCCGGTCAGACACGTTTCGATGTGGCGGAAGACAAAAAGCTGACGGCTTTGCTTGAAATCTACATCGGCCCCTTCGGTCGCGTCAAAGCGATGAACGGTCGCCAGATGCGTCAACGCGAGGTGTTCATCGTCAACCCGGATTTCGTGAAATTGGGTGTTTACGACCCGATGCGCGACACCGAACTGGCGAAGCGCGGCGATGCGCGTGAATTCCAGATCAATACCGAAGTGGCGCTTATCGTGAACAACGAAAAAGCACACGGCGCGATCCGCGATCTGACCTAATAACCTTCAACAAAGGATAGGGGCTTCGGCCCCTTTTTTTATGTTCCAAGGAATTCTGAGCGCCGATCAGACCAGTTTTCTCAAGTTTCATGAAACCGATGAAGGTTTTGCGATTCAAGAGTACGAGGACTTGACCGGCGTTGTAGAGCGCTGCAAGACGGAAGCCATTGAAGGGCGCATTACTGGCCCGGAACATGGCATCCACGCAGCGAGTATCCCGCTGTCGTTGCTGAGCGAATGGGCTACCAAAAAAGGCATTCCGTTCAATCACGCGATGCGGGACGACAAGGTGCTTGATTGGTTCCTTGCCGAGCATCCCGTATTCGACCTAACGCAAGGGCGCGCAAAGCGTTATTTCAATGGCGCTTGACACCTACGCGAACCTTAAAACGGCGCTGTCTACATGGTCTGGTCGCGTTGATCTTTCAACGACCGGCGCAGACGATGACGGGATAGACCTGTTTGAAGCCTGGTGCAACCGCAATCTTCGTGTTCGCTCCATGCTCATGACAAATGCGGCATTGACGCTTGCAAGTGGTGCGATCACGCACCCGACCGACTGGCTGCAATGGAAGTCACTGACTAATCCAACGTCGCCCTATCGCATTGAGATTGTTGCTGAAGAGTCGCTTTCTGCGATTCAGGAATCGCAACTCACCGGAAACATTGTCTATGCAGTTCCCGGCGCAACAAGCACCGCGTTGAGCCCGGCGCAAACGTCAATTGCTGGCGTCATTGGGAAGTATTACGGCGCTATTCCCGCGCTGTCTGGATCAAACACGACGAACTGGCTTTTGACCAAGTTTCCAGACGCATATCTGTACGGCTGTCTGCTCGCGATGGGCTCATGGGCGCGAGACACAGAACAAAGAGCCTCATGGGGCGCGGCATTTGATGTCGTGATCCAGCAGATCAAAGACGAAAGCGATTCAGCCACTTACGGCGGATCAACCCTTCAAATCAGAAACGCGAGGTAGCTCTATGGGTTCGCCCGTCAACAACACAACGACAAGCGCGGTGGTTTACCAACTGGTGACTAAGGCAGACGCGGATTTGCCGAACTCAACAACGAAGGCGCTGCTCGTCGGCACGGCAGGAACCGCAAACCTGATGCAGCCAGACGGAACCATTCAAACGGCTGTCCCCCTACAGGTTGGTTACAACCCACTGCAAGTGCTGCAAGTACGCACAGGTGGGACCGCAACGGATATCTGGGCGCTTTACTAAATGCTCGGTCTCTCGCTCGACATCTGGCGCGGCATTTACGGCGGGGCGGCGGCACCCGCCACCGGCATCATCACCGCCAATCGCCAAGTCTGGCTACGCAAGGGCACGGCCTCGGGCGTGACATGGCCTGATGCTTCAGGTAATGCGCGAAACATGACGCTGGTTGGTTCTCCGACCATTGGAGCGACCTCTGTCACGTTCAACGGTACGACGCAGTACGGGACGATTGCGGCTAGCGGATTAGCGGTCACTTGCTCGATTTACTTGCGGTTCAAGCAGGTTGCGTGGGCCGCAAGCGCTCGCGTCGTCAGTAGCTCACTTCCTCGCCTGATTCAGTCAGCAAGCTCACCGAACATCGCTCTTCTTGACAGTGACGCCGCGCCATATGCCACCAACGGAAATGCAGCGGTAGGTGCTTTTGCCAGCTTGGGATTTGTGCAAGGCGGCGGCGTCTCAGCCATCAACATCAACGGCACAGAGACCACAGGCGCGGCCGCAAGAGACTTTTGGGGGGGGGTCTTTGCCCTTGCCGCCACATCTGCTGGCGCAAGCCCATCGAACATCGAAGTCGTTGAGCTGATTCTCTACGACGCTGCGCACAGCCCCGCACAGCGCGCGCAGATGATTACTTACTTGGGGACGCTCTGATGCTCACTTGGCAAAACACCGGCGACCCCTGCACCCCTGAAACGCTGACATCTGTCAATCATCTGATGCCGACACGCATCGGGTACACCACAGCACTAGGAGCAGGATTCCTAAACGGAACAAACCCGTCGATAACCGCCACGGTAGACACTGGATATTCACCGCGTGGCTTATCGTATTTCGACGCGACCGGAACGCAGCAACTGATTTTCACGCTGTCCAAAAAGATATACCGTTACCCCGGAAATACGGATATTTCCCGTGCTGCGGCGTACACCAACGGCTATTTCAGTTTTGCACAGTACCGGGACAAGATTTACGGCGTCAACGGTGCGGACTTGCTGCAAAAGAGCACCACAGGCGCATTTGCTGACGTCGCAAATACCCCGAAGCTAACCCGAATTGCCGTCAATGGCGAGTACATGGCCGGTATCAATCTGGTTGCTAACTACACGCTCGCATCGGCGGCTGTAGTGGCGGCTTCCGCTTATCGCCTGATGATTTCAGCGGTTGGCAACCCTGAGCAGTTCGACTACTCGGTCGATACGACCGCGTTCACGCAAGACATCGTGAACACAGGCGGGCCGCTAACAGCGCTCGCAACCTTGCGCGATATGTTCGTGGTCTTCCAGAAGTCAGGCGTCTACGTCGTTGAATCGACCGGCAACCCGGCTGATCCGTGGGCTATCCGCCTTGTGTCTGATTACTACGGCTGTGAATGGCCTGATTCGGTCATTGAGGTCAACAACGTCCTGTACTGGATCAGCCCGACACGCTCGGGTGAAGTGTGCGCCTTCGATGGCTCACAGATCACGGTTTTGTCGCAGGCGCTGAAATCAACAATAGTCGATACGTCAAACGTTTATGTCGACAGTGGATTTGTAACCGGCACCAATGCTGAACTTGAGGGCGGGTTAACAGCCGCGACGGACGGTGAAACCATCGTATGGAACCGCTTTGTTAGCTCGGCATTTGGTATTCCAGACGTCGCCTATAGCAAACAACTTTACCTGAATATTGCGACTGGACGATTCGGATACTCGGACAGGATGACGCTTACATCGTCACTGTTTGGCGTCTTTTCCAACGCGTGGCAGAACGCCATGCTGACCGTGAAATGCACGCAACTTAGCGCAGGCGCAAACAAGTTTCAAGCCGGTTATCTGACCCCGCTAGCTGATAGCGATTGTCTGGTTGAACTCTATCGAGGTTCAAACGTGTTCAACAAAATCAGCAACGCGACGCTTCGCTTTTCTGAATACGTTTATCCGAAATACATGGTAACGGAGCTCATGAAGATAGGGGGATTTTCCACAAACGCACTGCCCGCTTACACCGGAACGCCATCCATGACATGGGCATCGACAAAAAACAGCGGCGACGCGATCAGCTATCCAACCGTTACAGCATCATCCGCACCAGTTGCAACATGGAACACAAACACATCGTCATTTGATATTGCCGCGTCATCAATTCGCGGGCAATCGGCGCGCACGTTTGCATTTGTTGTGTTTGTGCAGCCCGTTAATTCACTGACGGGCATCACTATTGACTACGCACCATCGGGCAACGCACAAGCAGGCGCGAAGGCGGGCGTGTGGCAATAGACCCGCGTCTGCCTCGCTTCGCAACAGGAGCGCCGGAACCCGTACCTAGCTATCTCGTGCGCTTGGTTAACCGGCTGGAAGAGTTGCTACGAGATATGTTTCGCCGCGTGGCATCGCTTGAGAGCGCAACTGGTACGGGCGGAGCAGTAACTACGGGAACAACAACCATAGATTTTGGTACTTTTCCGGGAAGTAACGAGGCGTCCGTAGCGGTTGGTGGTCAACCAACAATTACAGCCCTTTCGTCGGTTCAGGTGCAGTTGGTTGCAGCAGCAAGCGGATCACATACGGCAAATGACGCAAAGTATGCGGCAACCCTGATTGCGTTAACTGCACAGGTGCCCGTGGCTGGCCTTGGATTCACAATTTTTGCCAGAAGCCTTTATCACATGCAAGGCACGTATCTGGTTCGTTGGACATGGAGCTAAAAGATGGCAGTTGAGTCGCAAATCGTAGGCGCGGTAACGGGTACTGGTGCTGACGTAAATGCGTCACGTCAGTTGCAGGTAACGGCAGAGACTGATTTTTCCGCCAACCCCGGAAACGTCGGCACCATGCGTATGGTTTCCGAAAATGACCCCGGCGATGTAACGGGGTCAGCCTACCTGAAGTCTCCCGAAGTTTCTGATGATTACCGTTTGCGCGTCGGCATTGATACCGTGTTGTTTCAAGATACATGCAATGCCACAACGCAGAATACCTCGAAATGGGCGTACACGTTTGCAACACTGACAGCGGCGCAGCCCGGAACGGGGACGGTGAACTTTTCCACGGTGCAGGGAACAACCTCTGCGCATGGTGCGTTTATGCGCACTTTCCAATATTTCCCGATATTTGGAACCGCTCCTATTTGGCACGAGGAAGTTTGGGGCCAATCAACGGCAGCGCTTGTCACTAACGAGGTATGGGCGAGCGGACTTGGCGTCCCCGTGTCCGCAACGGCTCCGCCGACAGATGGCGTATGGTGGCAATTGACATCTGCGGGCGTAGTCGGGCGCGTTTGCTTTAACGGCATCTTTACTGATACCGGGGTTCTCTCGTCGTTTGCCTCGTACGCTGTCGGGACGCTTTACAAGCATAGCGTGCTGATTGGTGAAAACGTCATTGAATGGTGGCGTGACGACATTCTTTTAGGAACAACGCCCGTCCCCGCAGGAAATGGGCAGCCATTCCTTCAAGGGTCATTGCCAGCCTTCCGCATGAAATACAACACGGGAAACGTTGCAAACACCAACATCATGCGTGTGTGCGAAACGATTGTCACACTTGCGGATTTGCAAACGGCTAAACCGTGGTCACATCAGATGTCCAGCCTCGGACAGTCGGCGCTGCTCGGACAGGACGGCGGAACGCAGGGAAAATCGCAATGGTGGACAAATAACACGGCCCCTACGGCGGCGGCGGCGACCAACACGGCAGCCATTGCGGGGGCCACGACGCTAGGCGGGCTGGTTTCTGTATTGCCAACGCTCACGGCCAACAATGATGGCAACCTGTTCACCTTCAAAAACCCGGCATCCACGATCAATATCACTGGCCGGAACCTGATTATTACAGGCGTTAAGGTGCAAGGCGCGGTAACGGTTGTGTTTGTCGGCGGCCCCGTGATTTATGCCTATGCAGTGGCATTTGGGCATACGAATGTATCGCTAGCGACAACTGAAACGGCGTCATTTGCTACCGGAACAACTCATGCTCCACGTACCGCGTTTGTTGGCATGGAATCATATGCCGCGACAGCGGCAGTCGGAACGCTTGGACAAGGCTGCGCGCTCGATCTAAGCAATGGTCCTATTGTTGTCTGCCCCGGCGAGCAAATTGCGTTAATCGCCCGCAATATGGGCACGGTCACGAGTTCAGGTGCTATCACTATTGGCTGTACGCTCGTCGGCTATTACGAGTGAATTTCATCCAAGTGATTCCCTCCCATGATGATTGGGAGCGGATGAGGCTTGGCATTGATCGGGTCAATGCGCATTCAGCGCCGCACCTTCGGCAAACGGTTGAAGATGTCCGCGCAGAGTTCGACAAGAACCACTGCACATGGTGCGTGATTCGGGACGGTGAAAAGGTCATTTCTGACCTCGTTGTCAAAACACTTTTAGAGGACACCAGACGCACCTTGTACGTGTGGCTGATGTTCGGCGAACGCCTCAGCAAATGGGCGCGATTCGCAATGCAGAACCTTGAACAGATTGCAATCTTTAATGGTTGTGACCGCATCAAGTTCCACACAACACGCGACAAATGGATTCACCTCGTTCAGGACGTCCCTGACGAGTGGGAGCACACACACGTCTTTACCAAGAAGGTGACTTATGGGCGGTCAATCTAACGGCTATCAATCGCAACCGATGCAATCATGGGGGGGCGGCTATGGCGGCGGCATGCAGCGCGGTGGTGCTGGCGGCTACGGCAACGGCGGCTATCAACCCGGCATGAACGGTCAGTACGGCGGCATACAAGGCGGCGGCGGTGGACAGGGCGGAGGGGGGAGTTTTTCCGGCGGAAATATGGCTTGGCGCGACCCTAATTCCCCGTTGTACAACTGGGATCAAACGCACGCTGGTGGGCAACAAGGCGGATTTGGGCAGCAATCAAGCCAGAACTACGGCGGCAACCAGTACGGCAACCCGTTCAGCCAATTCATGCAGCAATGGCCGCAATTTGGGCGGCAATATATGGGCGGCCAGCAACTGTACGGGAGCCCCGGCGGCATGGGGGTCATGGGCGGCAACATGATCAATCCAAACGGTGTAGGCGATCCAAGCCAGGACTATCGGCAACAGATACGCCTTCAAGCCGGGCCGCAGTACGAGACGACCGGAATTGTCCCGCCCGGTGGAATGACGCAAAACAACGGGCAATTGGACTACGCCGAACAACAACAGCCGTTCGGCGGAGGTTTCTAAATGGCGGGCGGCGCTCCTTCTAACACCACTAGCACAACGACCAATATCCCTGAGTCGTTGCAAGGCTATTTGCCGCAAATCTTTGAATGGCAAATGGGCGCGATCAATGATCGTACGCCCGAAGATACGCAGTCCCCGTACGGCACGATTGCCCCGTGGAATCAGGCGCAGCAAACCGCGACTGACATGCAAATGGGCATGGCGCTTAATCCTGACCCGACGCAAAACGCAGGGCTGAACTACGCGCAAAACGTTCTTGATTCCGGCGGTTACAACCCGTACGGTGCGCAGAACAACGAATACATCGGACTGAATCCCTACCTGTCGCAAACGGCGCGCAACGTCGCTAGCGATATGTCTATGGGCTACGAGACCGGCACTCGTGCTACACGCGACGCGCAAGCCGCGCGCTCCGGTGGTTATGGTTCGTCAGCATGGGATGCGCAGCGTCAACGCGACGAGGGCGCATTCGCTCAACAGCTTGGCAACACGCTGAACAGTCTCTATTCCAACGAATACAACCGCTCAGGTGACTTGCGTTCTCAGGACTTGTCGCGGCAAACCAACGCCTTCGCACAAGGCCAGCAGAACGCTAACAACGTACTCGGTCAGATTCCCGGCTTGCAGCAAATGCTGTACGGGAACATCAACCAGTTGCAGAACGCTGGTGACCGTCAGTACGCCTACCAACAGTCGCTCCTTGATTCCATGAATAACGACTGGAACAACTGGAACAACTTCGGCCTTGAACAAGGCAATCTGTACGGCAATGCCTTGCGCAATGCAATGGGCCTTGGTGGCACGTCTACAACGTCCGGCGGCAACCGCAACAACTACGGCGGCTTGCTCGGTGGTGCTGGCCTGATGGGTCTTTCTGCCCTGTTCGGAGGCTAAATGAGCGGAATGGAACCGGCCGTTATTGCGGCGATGGCACCTGAGCTATTGGCAACCAGCGCGGCAGCGGCAGCACCCGAGGTCGCGTTAGCTGCGCTTCCGGCGGCAGGCATGACCGCTACGGGCGGGTTGCTCGGCACTGGTGCAGGAGCATTTGCTGGTGCTGATGCGCTTGCTGGCCTCGGACTAGGCGCAGAGGGTTTAGGCGGCGGAATGGCGATGTCTGCCGGACTTCCGGCGTCAGCGGCCCCGTTTACTGCGACAACGATGCCATCAATGATCGGCTCTTTTGGCCTTGGTGACGCCACGGCTTACGGCATGGCGCAACCCCTAACAATGGGTGACAAGCTCGGCATGCTCGCGGCACGGATGCCCGGAAAAGAAGCCATGATGATGAACGGCATGAAGATGGCCGGTCAGGGGCTTCTAGGCGGCCAGCAACAGCAAATGCCACACGCCATGCCAAGCATGCAAACCGGCGGCGACTATCGCTCGCTTGTCCCGCAGTCAGGCAGCGATTACCGCAAGCGACGCGATGAACTTTTGAAACGAATGCTGGGGATGCAATGACTACTCAAGCCGATCTAAACGCCTATGTCCAGCAATTACAGGGGCTTGGCACGGGTCAAGTGATGTGGATGAACGGTGTCCCTATGCGCTACACAGCGCAAGGCATGATGCCCGATCCGCAGTGGACTCAAATGACTGACGCGCTCGATTCTCGACCGGGAGGGGATGGACACAATACGCCGGTCAATTGGCAGCAACAAATCCAGAACGTCGGCGGCGCAATTAGCCTGAATCAGGCGCAACAGAACGCCGGTTATCCTGGCGGTCAGCGCTCAGGCACGCCGGGCGGCGGTGGCGGTACGCCGGGTGGCGCTATCGTCTCCGAAACGGGGCTTGGCGGCGTCGGTGAACGTGGCCTGCTAGGTGGTATGCCCTCTGACCCAAATCGCAGCATGGGGCCTAGCCGCATGCCATTTCAGGTGCCTCCTCGCGGCATGGGGCCGGGTATGGTCGGCAATCCCGGCTACAACCCCGGCGGAACTCCACCGGGCGGCGGCAATCCTCCAGGCGGAACAACCCCGCCGGGAGGTGGCATTACGCCCCCCGGAGGGGGTAATCCACCCGGTGGCGGAATCACTCCGCCGGGTGGAGGCAACCCGCCCGGAACCGGCGGGCCGCCGGGAGGCTTTCCTCCGAACCCCATTGCACCGGGACTGCTCGGCACCGCGCCGCGTCAGTGGACAGGCTCGCCGTGGCAGGCAGGGCCAAACTCTGTATTTAGCGGTTCATTCTTCCCGGCATTCGGCGTTCAGGGCGTAGCCAATTACCAATATCCAGCGCAACCGGGCGGCTTTGTCCCGCGTACGCCGGGAACGGGCGGATTCAATCCAACGGGCGGCAATCCGCCGGGCGGCGGCAACCCCGGCGGTGGCAACCCGCCCGGATATGACCCCGTCAACGGATCGTTGCAATCGGCAAACGCGAATCAGTCAAATACCGGCTTCACGCCGCGCAATCTTGTCAACTACGCGGCGGGCGGCGTACAGCTTCCGTATCGCAATCAGTTTGAGCAGTACACGCAATCGCTTGCAATGGCGCAACCGTGGATGCCTACCTACAACGGGCGCGGTCAATCGCGCGGCCAGCCGCAAGGTGGAATGCCACAAGGCGGATATGGTGGTCTAGGCGCGCTGCTCGGTAGCCTGCTAGGAGGTCGCGGCAATGGCTAAAAACTGGTATGACGGCCCCGTGCCGACTGCTGACCTTGGCATTCTCGGTGGCCTTCCGAGTCTTGCGCTGACCGAAGAGGACAAAAAGCGCGCATTCTGGCAAGCCATGATGCAGGGTGGCATGGGTATGGCTGCGGCTTCTTTGGGCGGCGCTAACACGTCTCAGGCGCTCGGAAAGGGGTTGCTTGGTGGTGCTGATGCCTACGGGCAGGGCTTGATGGCCCCGCAAAGCCGTTTTGACGCCTACGCGAAACAGTTGAAAGTGCAAGGCGATCAAATCGGCAACGCAAAGGGACTGGAAGAACTTGGAAAACTCAAGCGCGAAGCATCAGACTACGGAAAGCAGAACGACTTTTTCTCAATGCTGAATGATCCCGGTCAGGCCGCAATGCTCTACGGCGGCGGCCCGACCTTGCAGAACGAGCAGCGCGCAACGCAGTTCGGCGCAAATCCGGCTGCAATGCTGTCTGACCCGCGTATCAATCTTAAGGCGCTACAGGCGCGAGTTGACCCTAAACAACTGGGCGCAGCGCTGGAAAACACGCGCCCTTACGAGCAGAAACCGGGCATGTTCTACAACGGGCAATACATGCCTGACCCGACCAAGGGCATTGCGTTCAATAATGGCGTTGTCGCTCCATTGAAAGGCGCGCAAGAGACGCAAAACGCGCTGGCCTACGGAACCAAGGCGGGCGAACTTGCAGCGCAGCTTGCGTATGAGCAGGCGAAGCTACCGAACGATGTGCGGCGGGCCGGTCAGGTCGCCGATGCAGAAGCTGGCGCTCGCGACAAATACGGGTTTTTCCAGACCGCCGACGATCGAGGCCGTCCGGTGTGGCAAACCAACCCGCAGGCCCGGTCAACGATGGATGGCCGCGCGGCTAATCAATTCCCCGGCGCTCGCATTGATCCGCAAGCACAAGCGCAACGCGATGCTGTTGCCCAAAACATTTACAACGCAGAAGGTGCAGGGAAATACTCACCACGCCTAAACGATTCTCCGGGCGGTGGCGTACGTCCACAGGTGGCTGATTTGCCCGGCATTCGTGGGCAAGCCCCGGCTGATGCCGCTGAACAAAAAGTCATTCGTGAGGTTCTCGTAAACGATGTTTACAAACCCGCGCAATTGGCTTCCTCTAAATCTTCGACGCTGATTCCCCTGATTGACCGTCAGCTTTCCCTGATAAACCAAGGGTCGTTGATCGGCAATCGTGCCCAGCCGGTTATGAACACGATTCGCTCATGGGCGCAGGCGTCTGGACTTAGCGATGCCGAGACAAACAACATTCTCAATGGCGCTACAGAGTTTCGGCAGTTTGCCAATAAAGCGGTGCTGAATGGCCCGCGCATGGAAGGCCCGCAGTCGGATAAAGACCGTGCGTTTTACACAGAGTCAAACGCGCAAATTACAGACCCGACGCAAGCGATCAAACAATCACTTACCTACGCCAAAGCCGAGAACGAGCGCAACATTGAATATCGTCGCTTTATTGATTCGCACCTACAAAAAGGCGGATCACTGCAAGACGTTCGTGCGCAATGGGAAAACGGCCCCGGCGCAAAGAGCGTTTGGGAACATCCGAAGCTGAAAGAGTTTTTGCCTACGGTCGTAGCGCAATCAGGCCCGTACAAAGGGCGTCAAATGGTGCAACTGCCTGACGGAAGGTTTACGCTGCGATGAGCGAATATTTCAGCGCGGAAGAAATCGGACTCAAGCCAAAACAAGAGGCAGGCGGTCAGTATTTCACCGCTGACCAGATCGGGCTGACTGACCAGCAACAGCCAATGTCTGCGGTCCCTGAAACGCTAGGCGGTCGCATTGGCGCAAGCGCTGGCAGCGCGCTGACTGACCTATGGCTAGGCGCGAAACAACGTGCAAACGACTTGATGATCAACGAGCGCGGCAAGCCGGGTGGCGAATGGCTGTTCAACAAGATGGGCTACGACCCCTATCAGACCGCAAAGAATCTGAATCAGGAAGTCGTTGACAAACGCGCCCTCGATAAACCGCTGCTTGATTCGTCAGGTGGCACAACGGGCCGCGTACTCGGTTACGCTGGCGCAGCCTTGCCGACGATGTTGATCCCGGGGGCTAACACAGCGGGGGTGTCGGCGCTAACGGGTATGTTAATGGGGCTGTTTGACCCGACAGCAGACGGCGAATCGGTCACAAAGAACGTTGCACTAGGCGGCGCTGGTGGTGTTGCGAGTTACGGCGTGACCAAGGCGCTCGGGGCTGCTGGCAACGCGCTGGCAGGCCGTAATGCAGCCAAGGTAGCGGAAGTTACGCCGTTGCAGTCCACGCTGAAAGAAGCGCAGGCCGCAGGGTACAAATTCGATCCTACGGCAACCAACCCGACACTGCTAAACCGCGTCCTGAGCGGTACAGCAGGCAAGACCAACCTTGCGCAACGCGCGTCGATTGCCAACCAGCAAATCACCAACGAACTTGCGGCGGTGGATATTGGCTTGTCCAAATCTGCCAACCTGACGCCCGAAGCGATACAGGCGGCAAAGGCCGTGCCCGCCAAGGTTTACGAGCAAATGCGCGGGCTTGGTGAAGTTCCGGTATCTGATGCCTACACCAAAGCACTCGACGGGATCACGCAGAAATATGCAGGCGCATCAAAGAGCTTTGCGATGGACAATCCTATCGCTCCAATTGTTGAACCGTTCAAGGTCAAATCGTTTGATTCGTCTGCTGCAGTGGATGCAATTGCTTTGCTTCGTGAAAAGGCTTCTCAAGCCTTCCGGCAGGGCAACAACGACGTAGGCCGCGCGCAACGTGCGGTCGCCTCCGCGCTAGAAGAGGAACTAGGCAAGGCCAAGACTGCACCGCCTGAACTACTAGACGCTTTCCGTCAAGCGCGCACGACATTTGCCAAAATTCACAGCGTAGAAAACGCGCTCAATGAGGCAACCGGCAACGTGGCAGCGGCGAAGATTGGCTCAGAGTTCGCCAAAGGTAAGCCGCTGTCTGGCAATCTGGCGACCATCGGCAAGACGCAGCAAGCCTTTCAAAAGTCCATGGCGACCATGAAGGGCGATGCGATGCCAGGAATCAGCCCATTTGACATGATGACCGGCACCATTGCGTCCGGCGCGTCAGGCAATCCGGCATGGCTCGGCACGATTCTAGGGCGTCCGCTGCTGCAAAACGCACTCCTGAGCGGGCCGTATCAGCGCATGATGGGTACGCCGTCTATGCCGTCAAATCTGCTTCCCGATCTGCTGAAAAACAAACTGCTGCAAGAGTCTTTGCGGACCGGCTTGCTAGGAAATTCGCCACAGTTTTCGCAGTAGGACGCGCTTGACACGCTCACTGCCATAGCGACGCACCAGATACACCGCTAGCGCACACGGCACCGCGACCGCAAGTGCAAATAGTGGCTTGACGATCAAGCCGACAAAAAACGCTTCCATCCCAAAACTATACGCCTTCCATGAATAAACACGAAATAGCAAACGAGGTCATCAAAGCAGCTCCACCCCTCGCCGTCGTCGGAACCTCATTCTTTGGCCTGCTGACGTGGCAGGACGCGGCTTATGCGGCTACAGCGCTGTGGTTTGTGGTGCAAACCCTATGGTTCATCGGGGTGCGGATTTACCGCTACTTCTACAACAAGCCACTTGATACGGTCAGGAGTGGCGAATGAGCCTCATCGACAACTGGAAAGCGGTTGTATCGAAAAGCTGGTCATTCCGGCTGATGATTGCGTCTGCGGCGCTCGGTGCGGCTGAGCTGTCGCTCCCGCTGTTCAACGGCGTTTTCCCGCAAAAGCTGTTCGCTACGGCATCAATGCTTGTAGGCATCGCGGCTGCGGTCGCTCGCGTGGTTTATCAGGCCAGTATGCACGATGAAAAGCCTGATTAGTGCCAATTTGGCCGCAATCGCTTACTACGCCCGGCGTAGTAGAGGCGCGTTTTGCAACCCCAGAAACGACAACGCCCGGTTGCAGCCGGGCGCTGAAGGGTTCGCAAAGCAAACCGATAACGCGACGAATGCTAGCCTACCCGGCAAGAAATGCAATCTAGGGGAAACCCTACAAAAAGTGGTGCGTGTGGCCACAAACCCCCTTCATGGAATCGCTAAACCGTGAATTTCCTTCAGTTCCTGCTGTCGCTATTCAGGAAAGCGCCCGAACCGCTGAAAGGCGAGCCAGATGTAACGAACGATGTCACGGTACTTAATTCACCAATTAGGGTAAACGATAATCACCCTACCGGCAGGGTTCCATCGCGCAAAGCAATCGGTGGCGTAGCGGCTGCTTCGGTAATCGCTGCAATTGTTGCTTTCATCGGCCCGTGGGAGGGAAGGCGCTACGTTGCCTATCAGGACATTGTCGGAGTCTGGACTATCTGCGATGGCCATACAAAAGGCGTTAAGCAGGGTGACACGGCAACCGATGCACAGTGCGACGAAATGGCCGCTCAGGACGTCGCGGAACACAACGCAGGCATTCGCCAGTGCATTACGCGTCCAATGCCCCAAAACGTTGAAATCGCGTTTACATCGCTTGCTTTCAACGTGGGCGTGGGTGCCTTCTGCGGGTCAACCGCTATTCGTCGTTTCAACGCTGGCGACGATACGGGCGGCTGCGACGCTATCAAGATGTGGAATCAGGCAGGCGGGAAAGTAGTCCGTGGCTTGGTGAACCGGCGTGCAGCCGAATCTGCACTTTGCAAGGAATCGTAAATGCCCGGATTGCTTGGTACGTCTCTCACGCCAGAGGAAATGTGGGACACGATAAAGTCAGTGGGCCGGGGCATCAATTTGGGCAGTACATCAGGGCTATTGGGTGGCCCGGTTGATATGGTAACGATGCTGCTAAACAACCCCGGAATGATTCATCCGGGACTATTAGGGGCGCAGGGGCTAGGCATAGAAAACCCAGTTGGCGGCAGCAAGTGGCTTGAAAAAAAGCTACAGCCCGTAGGACTATTGCCGAAGCGACAAGGTAACTGGCAGGAGGGCGTCGGCGAGATTGCCAGCACCTTTATCAACCCGATGACCGCTGCGGCGGTTGCGGGGCCAAAGCTATACGCCGCAGAGCAGCGCGCCATTGAAAACGCGATGGCACCGACTACGCTGAACAAACAAGCGGGCGCAATTGTCTGGCACGGAAGCCCGCACAAGTTTGACAAGTTCGATGCGTCAAAGATCGGCACAGGCGAGGGCGCACAGGCTTACGGGCATGGGTTGTATCTCGCGGAGTCGCCCGATGTTGCCAAAAGCTACAGCGGAAAACTCGCAAGTGAACTTGCATACAACGGCGTGCAGATGAACCGTGATTCTGCGCGAGCATCAAAAGATGCTGCGGCATGGGCGCTCTATCTAGCGAATGGCGACAAGGCAACAGCAAAGGCGTCCGGGCTTGCTAGTGACAAGTGGATTGACAAACTAGACCCCGCCAAGCTACAGCCCGGCGGCTCCCTCTACAAAGTAGACCTCCCCGACAGCGCAGTATCAAAGATGCTGGATTGGGACAAGCCGATGAGCCAGCAAGCGCCGGAAGTGCAGGCCGGAGTAAAAAAGACGCTCATGGATCGTGGGATGGCGCAGTCGGTTGCTGATTACATTGTGCAAAACAAGACAGGGCGGGACGCGCTTAGCACGATTGGCCGAGGGAAGTATGACGCGACCCTTCTCCCGCCCGATGGCGCGGCGGCTGCTCAAACGTCGGCTTGGCTGCAACAGCAAGGCATCCCCGGCATTCGCTACCTAGACGGCGGTTCACGCGGAACAGGCGCAGGCACATCTAACTTTGTCGTATTCCCCGGCAACGAGGACATATTGAAGATTCTTGAAAGAAACAGTCAGCCTGTGGGCGGGTTGCTAGGACGATGAAAAGCCTGATTGAGTTTCTCGCCGCGCTTTTTCGGAAAGCGCCTGAGCCGATCAAGGCGGAGCCGGTCATCACCAATGACGCAACCTTGCCGTCTATCCCTACACGGCAAAGGGTAAACCCTAAAGCTATCGGCGGCGTCGCTGGTGCTGCGGTCATCGCGGCGGCAACCGTTCTTATCGCTCAATGGGAAGGGCTGCGACTGGTCGCTTACGACGACGGTGGTGGCGTCTGGACTATCTGCTACGGCCACACCAAAGGCGTGAAGCAGGGCGACGTAGCCACGAAACAACAATGCCTCGACTGGCTGCAAGAAGACATCGCCGAACACTCCGCAGGCATGCGGCAATGCGCAACCGTTCCCTACAAAGAGAACGAGGAAATAGCGCACCTGAGCCTAGTTTTCAACATTGGCGTATCGGCCTATTGCGGCTCAAGCGCACTGCGTAAGCACAACGCAGGCGAGCCGGATGCAGGCTGCGACCTTATGAAACTTTGGATCAAGGACAACGGAAAGACGATTCCTGGCCTCGTGTCCAGACGTAACGCGGAATCAATCATCTGCAAGAAAGGTACTCAATGACCCTCATCCTAATGACCCTCTCCTTTGTGGGCGGCTATGCCTTTTGCTGGAAGCAGAATGCGATTCTGTCTTTCATCAAAACCAAGGTAGAGGCATGGCGTGCTCGCTAGCCTCCTGCTGAACCGCTACACAGTGGGCTTTATCGGCGTTCTGGCGGTACTTGCAGCGCTCACCATCGGCTGGTATCAACTCAAAGAGAAATACCGTAATGAAGGCCGTGCCGAGATTCAATTGGCCTTCGACGCATACAAGGCCGAAGTGCAACAGGCCGCAGCCAAATCCAAAGCCGCGAACGACGCGCTTACCGCGAAGAACGCGGCCCTTGCTGGTCAGCTTGCAAAGCGCATCGGCTCATCCCTTGAAAAACTCACCACGTCAGCGAAAGAGGCTCAACGTGTCATCGAAACTACTCCTACTCCTGACTGTGCTTTGCCTTCCGGGGTGCTCAACGCTGTTAACGCAGCTCGTGCCAGTGCAGCCGCCGAAATTGACAGTGCCTACAAGCCTAAAGGAGCGGTGCAATAGCCCGCAACCAGTAACGGGGACGCTGTCCAATCTGGCGGCAACCTCCGTTAACGA
>OFQZ01000210.1_pt1 | contig 22828 bp, 23 predicted proteins | sample 1543011 | NCBI WGS metagenome assembly OFQZ01 (sample SAMN07774216, study PRJEB24372) | wastewater metagenome | isolation source: Exp Tend NO 0WW | collected 2016-02 | reverse complement strand
GGTAAGTACAAATACGGCGGCGGGGCTGTTGCGGCACACGGGGTAGCGGGGCTAGCTACCGGGCGCTATCGCCCGACAGGCCAAGCTGCTGGAGCGCACGGGAGACGCGGGACTGGTGTCGGAAGCTACAAACCGTCTGGACAAGCATCCGGAGCGCACGGCATTGCTGGAATAGGGATCGGCGCTTATAGGCCAACAGGTATAGCCGCTGGAAAGTTCTACAGCGCGTATGGTGGAATCGGCGCTGGAGCCTACATGCCTATCGGTGGCGCAACAGGACAGTCCGGATACACCAATGTGCCTGACGACACGGTATTCGTTCGCACAGTAGTGAGGGGCGCATATGTCGTTCAGTGATGAAAAGTTCGGCACATTGTTCCCGACCCGCGACGGTGTGGCGACTGGCGCAGCGAGCGAGCGGAAGATGCTTGACGCCATCGGCGGGGCTGACTCGTTTCGCACGCGCATACAGAATAATGCTGACGGCAGTACGACGATGCTACGCACAAAGAACGGACAACCGCAGTTCTCAACAACAGCGCCATCAATTATCGTGCCCGAGACGGCTGTCATTGAGCAGTTGTGCGCTGTAAAAGTACCAGCCTATAGCAGCGACTACACGTTGTCCTTCGTCGACGTGGCTTACGTGTCTATGGACAAGGATGGCGGTAGCCAAGTCACTTACCCTCGGGATGTCTACTATGCAACGCGGGCGTTTGCCTCAAAGTGGTATGGGGCAGGCGTGCAGGCTGGAAAGACGGTCATTGCCAACACTGCTAGAGATGGATCACGGTGGCAGGGGCTGGGTCCATTAAGTCCCGATTCGCGCCTAGGCAACCCACCATTCCCTGTGTGGGCAGGAACGCTCATCCCATACGATACCGGGGTTGGATCAATATACAGGTCCGCTACAGGTGGGGAATCGACACGATGGGGCACAGCTATTGCCAAGCCGCCCGGCTCTCCGCTCCGCTGGTTTGCTTGGGATCAATCTGCGACACGCCCACACGTCTTCCCCTATCCGCTTTTCACTGACGGATACGCCCTTGCTTATGGGGCGATGAGCGCCATCCGCAAGAAGCCCGTCGCCCACATTGATACTGCGTTCTATCAGTGGAATGCTGGCGCGTCGGACCTCTGTTACATCCAGTGCCTTCCGGATACCGTGTCAACTACTGGCATACCCCATGTCGAGAGTGTCTTCGGCCAACTGGTCAATGTCAGTCAAGGATCGGCGGTAGACATCCTTTACGAAGCGGTCCCGGCGAAAGGTTTTGCCGTAGAGCCAGCATATACGCCAATCAGCATGCAAACGTTTTCAAATAGCCAGTGGTACATCCCGCTCGTTGTAAACGGCGAAGGCACCCGTGCGCTGTGTTTGAATAACGCGTTCTACCGACGCAACAGTAACGACTACACCTCGAACGCTATAGCAGCACTGGACATCAACCTGCTCACAAAACGGGTAAAAGTATTTGAAGCAGACAGCTATTATCTGAATAACATAGGCAACACTACGCCACAGAAATACTGCGACTTATTGGACTTTGGCTTTATCGACTCCGATGCAGGGCAGGAGGCCGCTATCCTTTGTACGCACTACGCGCTGGATGGTGGCCAAACAATGCTCCTGCAACGTGGAATTTTTCTCGGCCAGAAATCGCTCGTGGTGCTATCCGCGCCGTCTGCGTTGGTGGAAATCGAATGCGCGTACAGCGACATTGCAGCAGACCTATTCATTGTGGCCATCAAGCGACTCACCCAGCCACGCGCAGCAGACACACCGCAGGAGGTTCATGTGGCCTTCATTGTCATATACAAGCGGGCTGCAGTGAAGACCTTTTACGTCAACCAGAATGTGTTGGGTGAACTCTACACTCAGCAGAAGTACGAAAACACGATTGTTGAAACAAACTCCACCGCTGGCCTATTCACTGTCGGCCCCAACATGTCGCTGCCTTTCACGGGAGCAGTCGTTCCTCTGCACAGTCACTATGCTTTCGACGGTCTTGGCGGGTACACTTGGGAAGGTCCATACGGCGGCAGGCGATGCACATATACCGCGTCAGCTTCGGTGGATAAGGCACAGCAGCGAATCGCAGCCAGCATTGTTCTGAGCGGCCCGAATGTTAACGATACGAACGGGTCAAGTCGCGCCCCTCGGCGCGACGGTACGGTGCGTGCAGACTACGGGCAGCAGGACGACATCTGCCTCGGTCCCGTCACGATCAACGCGATCATTGACATACCTACAGGAACCGCGACGACCTTCGGTTCGACTGAGCACTACTACAACAGGCTGCATTACCAAGAGGTGTAAATGAAAACACAACAAAAAGGGCCATTCCTCGGCATAAACAACCGCCTCCCGGATTTCGCGCTGCACATCTCGACGCGCCAGATTCAAGGCGACTACCTGCGCGATGCTGTCAACGTCGATATCGATAATTCCGGTTCGTTGCGCCGCCGCCAAGCGACCAAGAAGCTAGTGGCTCTGACCAACCCGCACTCGCTGCTTATGACAGACGCGACAAACGGCTACATGGTTATCGGCGGCGTGATGTACGCAGTGACGCTGCCAACATACTCACAGTCGATGTTCCTCATACTGTCCAACGACGATCCTGTCAGTTGGCTGGCTGTCGGTGAATCCATCTACTACAGCAACGGTGTCGACTCTGGGCGCATCGAAGCTGGTGTGCGCTACCCGTGGGGGTTGCCAACGCCAAGCGATCCAGCCACGTCACAGATTGGCGGCGATCTTTTCCAAGGTGGCCATCAGGTTGCTGTGGCATATCGCAACGCTGTTACTGGCGAAATCGGCGGAGTGTCACCATCAAGTAACCCCGCCGTTACCACGGGAGGTGTTCGCGTCAGCCTACCCGGCGCTGTTCCCGGCGCAACCCATATCGACATCTACATTTCCACTGTCAACGGGGCAATTCCTTTTCTCCACGGGACTGTCCCTGTCGGCACAGCCAGCTACGACATCATCAACTACGCCACTGGGCGCGAGGCGAACCAACGTTTTGAGGCCCCACTGCCTGCCGGGACACAGCTGTTCTACTTCAACGGGTGCTTGTGCTCGATCAAAGGCAGCGACGTGTTTGAGGGTATCCCGTACCGCCCCGGATACTATTTGCCACACGAAGGACGTATCCCGTTCACCGAGGATGTGAGTAGCGTCATCCCGGCGCAGAACGGCGTCTATGTGGTGGCTGATAAGACGTACTGGATTCCCGGCACGCACATCACCTCATCGAAGGATGTCATGCAGGACGTGTTGCCGTACGGCGGGGTGAAGGGTACAGCCTTCACCTATGGTGACAACGATAAGGTGCGCTACGGCTGGTTCGGCAAACACGGAGTGGTTCTGGCCGATGCCCGAGGGGAAGTTCGCGCAGCGATGTACGATAACATCGACCTGACACCTCCCGCCGTCGGCACATCGACCGTGTTCTCCTCCCGTGGATACCTTCGGGTGGTGTCGTGCGGGTGGTGCCTGAATCTCGAGAACAACGCTGCAACGAGATACGAAGGCTTCGACTTCACGGCAACAAGCGGGGAGTACGGCACGGCGAGCGATGGGGTCTACGCGCTGAGTGCGTCAGGCAAGGTGTCTGCCACTGTGAATCTGGGCAAGGAGAACTTTGGTGTCGAAAACTTCAAACACCTTCCAGCCGTGTATCTGGGGGTCGATGCTGAAACCCCCATGGAGCTTCGTGTGCAGACGCCAGAACACGACAACGTCTACGCTGCCCGTTCAGCAGACCCAACAACGAAAATCCAGCGGGTAGACCCCGGCAAAGGGCTTCGTGCTGGCTGGTATAATCTGACAGTCTCTAACGCTGACGGCGTTGGTTTCACACTTGCTTCGGTGTCGTTTGCGCCCGTGGCATCCACCCGGAGAATCTAAATGGCCAACATTATCAATCTGCAGTCGCACCTGATAAGCGGGGCGCTTGCTGACCAGAAGTTCTACGAAGTGCCGAACGCCGGCATGAAGGTAATTGAAGCGGTTATCAACGCGACTTGGGATTTGGGCAACCAGAAGTCGAACGAAGCCTATAGCAAGATGACCACCGCCACTCAACCCGGCGGTTTTCTTGACCCAGCGCAGGCCCCAAGCATCACTGCGGGCACCATTAGCCTGCCGTCTGTAACAGCGCCGAACGTCACCATCCCAACAAATATCGACACGTCGCAGATCATATCGACGTTTGATGCCAAGTACGCTGACATCGCCAACTTCCTGACCGACGAATTTACCGGCTTTATCAGCACCTACGCGCCAAATGAGTCGCAGACCTACACCGCTGCAGAGACGTGGATCAAGAACGCGCTTGCCAACCCGACAGCAGGCCTCCCAGCAACGGTGCAGGCACAACTTCTGGGAGAGGATCAGGCTCGGGTACTAGCGGACAAGGTTCGGGCGCAGGACGCGGTTATCGCTCAGTTCGCAGGGCGTCGGTTCCCGCTTCCGCCCGATGCCGCTGCCAGCGCAGTGCTTCAGATTGAGCAGAAGGCGCAGGACGAACTGGCTGCTTCGGGGCGCAACATCACGAAGCTATCCGTTGAGCAGATGCGCTTCGTCATCGAGCGTGCGCTGGACCTGCGCAAGATTCTGCTTGGCGAGGCTGTCGACTACATCAAGGCGCTGGCATCTGCCCCGGATATCGCGTCGAAGGTGATCGGCGTTGGGTATGACGCGCAGAGCAAACTGATCTCGTCCGCAGCCCAGTTCTATGGGGCTGACATACAGGCGCACAAGATGGTCAGCGATGTGCAGCAGTACAACAACAGTTTGACGTTCGAAAAAGATAGCAAGAACCAAGCTGTTGAGATGGAGATGATCAAGACCCGTGCTGACGCGTTTATGCGCGACTTGCAGCTCTTGGCGCAGCAAGCCACATCCCTGTTCAACAACCTCCACGCTTCTGTCGGCATGTCGACAGGCGGCAACACGACCTTGTCGCCAACGGCTTAATCAACCCTCTGATATACTCTGACAATCTCCGAAGGACGCAGCTATGAACAACATCCAAAAAGCTTTCAAAAACAAGGCTAAATGCGGACTTCGCATGGCTGCAGGCGGCATCATTGATCCCTCGCTGGTCGATCAACAGGCCATCAAAGCGGGCACAGTCGATCCGAACGGCAGCGATTTCGACACCATCAACGCTGAGCGTACGTTGCGCTGGGCAGGCGATGACGCTGCGACAGCCCAGAAATATCACCAACCGTTCCAGCCGTCGATGGCCGCTACCGATCTTGCCAAAGGGCTTCTGGCCCAGCCGCAGGCGGTGCAGCCGACACAGGGCATCCAGCCGGTTCAGCCTGCTGCGCCGATGGAAACGACCTTCGAGCAGGACATGAATGCGCGTGACCAGCGCATCCGTGGCTACGGCAAAGGTCTGGGCCGCAACTACGCCGACGGTGGCGTGATTCAGGAAACACCTGATCAGATGATGGCGCGTATGGCAGCAAAGTACGGTGTGGGTGGCGGAAAGCCTGCCCCCGTGCAAGCCGCTGCTCCGCAGCCCACCCCGGTCCCGCAGCCCGTCGCCCAGCCTGCACCGCAGCCGCTTGGTCTGCGCGGCGTAGCCACGGGCGGTCTGGATCGTCGCATGGCGGCAGCGGGTCTGGCCGAAGGTGGCATCGTGCAGGGCAAAGGTGGCCCGACCGACGACGAGGTTCCGATGAACGTGAACGGCAAGCCGGTGAACCTGTCGAACAGCGAAGCGGTGCTGCCGGCGAAGACTGTGAAGGCGCTCGGTGGGCCGGAAGCTGTCGAAGCTCTGATCGAACACACGAACGGCAAGCCGCCTGTGAAGTCTGGTCTGCGCGCTGGCGGCGAGTATGCCGATGGCAACGTGTACACGGTCGATCCGCACGGCAACGTTGTTGATCCGTCGGCGGCACGCCCAGCGCTACCACCGCCCCGTCCGCAGATGGCTCCTGACCCGCGTGCGTTCACCGTTGATCAGCACGGTACAGCTGTCAACCCGAACGCACCACGCCTTGCGCTGCCGAATCCGAATGTCGTCACTGCAGCTGCGCCTGCCCCTGCCCCAGCAGCCCCGGTCCAAAGTCGTTTCTATCAAGCGGGCAAACAGTTCGGAGAAACGCTAAACACGGCGCGAGCGGGTCTGCGTGGGACAGCCGTACCTCTCGCCGGGGCTGCGCTGTCGGCAGGCGCTGAGCTGCTCGACAAGGATCAAAGTGATCTGTTCAACGATCCGTCGGTGCCGACGGCTGACAAGCTGCGGCAGATGGGGCGCGTAACGCTGCGCAACGCTGGCGGTCTTGCGGGTGGAACAGTTGGCGGGGCAGCAGGCGCAGTTGCAGCAGGCCCTGTTGGCGCAGTCGTGGGCGGCGTTGCTGGCGGTGCAGCAGGCTATGTTGGCGGTAACAAACTCGGCGAAGCGGTGTTCGGCGATCCGATTGCTGACCGCAAGGCGCGTGCAGGAACCGCACAACGCGACGTGCACAACGCGATCATGGCTGGTCAGAACAGTGGTTCGTTCGATCTGCCGAAAATCGGAAAGGTCGACAAGTTCGATGAAAAACTTGGCCGCTCGTCAGCTGTCGAGGACGACCCGAATATCCGTGGGCTGCGCGCTGCGGGTGTGACCGGTGGGCTGACAGGCGACGTGGTTGATCAGAAGACAGGCAAGACTGCCGCCACCGGCATTCGTATGATCGACGGCGCGAATGGTCAGACTATCTACGCTGGTCGCGGCAAGAACGGGCAGCTCTACGTAAGCTCCGGTGCAGGCCTGTCTGCAGCTGAAAACGACGCCGCTCGTGACGCAGCCTTTGCCAAGGCTGGCACCAAGAAGGATGCCTACGGCAACTGGATGTCGGATCAGCGCGTCGGTGACAAGGCTGCTATCGCTCAGATTCAGCAGGAGCGCACGCTGCGCGATGCCTTCAGCCCAGACATCACCGATCCGAATGTTCAGAGCAACGCTCGTGCGCGCCTCGGCTACGATCTCGCCGGCCAGCAGGTTGCAGCAAAGGGTGGTCTGGAGCAGGCTCGTCTGATCCTCGACCAAGCGCGCTTCAACCGTGAGGGAAAGCAGCAGGAGCTTGCCCAGAAAAACAACGAACGTGACGCCGCAGCCAGTGCCGCCAAAACAAAGGCTGGCCAAGAGAGCGACACGTTAGAAGTGTTGGCCGGCGGCGACAAAGAGAAGCGAGCCAACCTGCAGCGGTATGCAGCCGGCTACAAGTCTGACCCAAACCTCGACGGCGTGCAGAACGCATCCCAGAAGGAAGCCTACGTGTCGGCGCGGCAGTGGCTTGATGAGCAAGGTCAGCACTGGTTGTCGTCCGAGAAGCCCGATGACGGTCGCACGCCGCCCGACATCTCCGAAACCTCGCACACGTTCTGGGACTACGCTCGCGGCATTCTTGGCGACAAGGTCTATGAGGACAAGAACACCAAGCAGCGGTGGAGTGCTGCGACCATCGACAAGGCACCCGAGTACGTCAAACGCGCTCTGGTTGACCACATCAAAATGAACGCTACAGCCAAACAAGGAAAGTAAATGGCCCTGACCCTTGCCGACTCACCAAACCTGTCGCTCTCTGCCGGGTACGACCCGGCCTACGAGCAGTGGAAAACAGCCAACGCAGTAGCTGGATCAAATCAGATTGAGCGCGGCTGGGAGTCGGCTGGGCTGGGCGAGCAGGCAAATTCTCTGAGCGCCAAGGCGCGAGCTGCATATGCGGCAGGCGATCACCAGCTGGGTGCATCGCTCGAACAGCAGGCCAACGATCTGTCCGCACAGTCGGAACAGTGGGCACCGACTGTGCGAAATCTGACTGATATCAATGGTCTTGGATCGGGTGTCGACTGGGCTGGCGGCGCGCTGGGTGGCATTCGCACTTCTGTGAAGCCGGCTATTACAGGTGCGCTGGGTACAGGTGTCGGTGCGCTGGTTGGCCTGCGTGCAGGTAACCCTGCACTGGGTGCTCGGGTCGGCGGCTTCCTTGGCTCGACGCTGGGCGGCTACGACAGCGAGTACAACGAGGCCGTGGCTGGCGCAATGAACGATCCGACGGTGCGCGCCACGCGCACGATGGACGAGATCGGTAACGCTTCGATGGTGAAGGGTGTGGCTAACTCGGCGCTCGAAGGCATGGTGCCGTTTGGCCTGACAAAGAGTCTGCTGCTCGGTGGCGGGAAGAAGGCTGCCGAAGCACTCGCCGAGAAGAAACTGGCCGGCTACATCGGCAGCAACGTCGCCAAGGACATGGCGCTGGAAGGCGCGACAGAGGCATCACAGAGTCTTGTCGGGCAGGGCACGCAGAACCACCTGCTGAACAAGGACATCACCGACTTTGACTACAAGCAGGCGCTGAACGAAGGCGCTGCCGGCGCGATTGCCGGTGGCGGCATGGGCCTCATCGGTGCCGGTGGCGAGATCGCCCATGCGAAGCTCGACGCTGGCATGGGCGCTGCCAAGGACACAGTCAACGACATCAAGGCTGACCCGTTCGGCAAGGTGCTCGACGCCGGGGTGAATCTGGCCGGCAAGGCTGGCCAGAAGATCACAGAGCTGGAACACTACCTCGACAACCGCGAACAGCTGAAGTCTGGCAAGACGCAGGACGAGATTGACCGCGAGACGTACGAGAAAGTCATGGGCAAGCCGTTCACCAGCGCCGCTGATCCGTCGGGCGTCGAAGAGAGCCACCTGCCGGCGTCAGAGCTGGTGGCGAAGCGCAAAGAGCAGGCACGCGCCGAAGGCTGGGATGGCACGGGCGACTGGCTGGCGTTCAGCCGGAAGCAGAAGGAAGAACGCGACACTCAGGCTGCGGCGGCTGACACCGATGAGTTCCTGAGTGCGCTCGAAGGGAAGAAATCGAAGTCGTCGATGATGCGTCCGACAGCCGCTGAGACGCGCAGTGCTGCTATGAAGGAAGGCGTCGACGCTGTCGAAGCCACTAAGACCGCTGCCGGAAAGTCTGAATCACTGGCCAACGTCCTCGTGAACTCGGGCTACAAAGAAAACCTGATCAAGGCTGCGACCACGACGACGGCTCGTGATCTGGACGTGCGCAAGGTCGCAGGCATTCTGAACTGGGGTGCTGAGTACGGGTTCAACCGTGTGGCAGAAGTCGTGCCTGCGATGGTCAAGCAGTTCGGTGGCAAGGCCTCGTCGCTGTTCCGCAAGGCCTACGACGCTGGCGTCAGCGAAGGGCTGTTCCCGCGCAACGACGAGAAGGCCGACCTGATCGAAGCTGAGCTGAGCAAGGAGCACAAGTCGTCCAAGATGCTCGCCGACCTGCTGGTGGCGAACCTGCGCCCGACCGCTCGCGCTGAGCTGGAACGTCACGGTGTGCAGGGCAGCGCCGGCTATAACAACGCTGTGTCGAAACTGATAGGGGAAGTGCGCCGCGTGGTGAACACGGGGGCCAAGGGCAATGAGCTTACCCAGACCGGCAATGTCAAGAACAACAAGACGGGTCTGCGCAACAAGAATGACGACATGGTCATGCGCGCCCTGTTCGGCGAAGACGAGAAGAACGTCAGCGCCATCCTCCAAGGCTTCTACAGCGAGCACCTCGCTCGCAAGACCGTCGGGCTGGTGAACAGGGAGCAGGCCGAAGCGCCTGTCGAGGACTACCGCCCCGAGTACGAATCTGCGCTCGGTGAGTCTGGCAACGAGGCGCGCACCGTCGAGAAGCGCGAGTACCACGGTGAGTTCCACAACATCAACAAGTCTGACTCGCTGGCCATGCTGGAGCAGGCCGAGGGTGAGCTGAAGGGTATGCACGGCACCGTGCATCGCGTCGGCATGAAGACTGCGCTGCTCGACCAGTACGCCACCAAGCGTGACACAAACGCTGAAGACCTGTCTCCGCACCAACGCACCAAGGCGCTGGAAGGTGCTGTGATTGAGCACTGGCCGAACCTTGCTGATCAGAAACCGGGCGGCATCCAGCCAACGGCGAACGACGCAACGAAGCGCGACTACAAAGAACGTTCCGAGAAGTGGCAGAAGACCGTTGCCAAGTATGCCAAGATTCTTGAGCGGAACATGCAGACGCTGATGACCTCCACTGAGGATCAGACCGACGCAATGCCGAACGAGTTCGACATGGTGGCCATCAAGGCGATGCGTCTGGATCGTGATCTGGATCATCCGAACAACTCGCCTGAGATGGGCACGCTCGCCTTCAAGCTGAAGACCGGTGGCACCTTCATCACCAGCGCACCGATGCTGATGCGCAAGATGCACCGCGTCAACGGTGAGCTGGGTGACACCGGCTCGTACCACGCTGACCTGAAGGGTGGCCGCGTGCAGAACGCGTCGAGCATCCTGATGGAGGGTATCACGTCAATGCTGGGTCGTGACGACTACTTCACTGGCGAGTTCGGCTACGTCAAGAGCGGTGAGATGGTCAAGCTGTCTGGCACCGAACAGTTCCCAGACAACTTCCGTGTCGTTGGTAGCAAAGAGAACGGTGACCTGATTACGTGGGGCGACAGTCAGTCGGCGGCAAAGGACGCACGCGAAGGTCTGCAATCACGCAACGAAGAGGTGCGAGAGACTGGTCTGCAGAAGGTTGATTTTACGCAGGCTGAGAAACTGGAGAAGTTGCAGGCCCTGAAGTCCAACGACAAGGACTTCAAGATGTTCCTTGCCAAGTGGGACCAGTTCTCGCAACTGAAGTACATCGAAGTGAAGTCAGGAAAGGCTGAGTTGAAGCACGCCGAGGCACGGGTCAATGTAGCAAAGAACTGGACAGACAAAGCTGTTGCCGAGGAAAAGCTGAACAAGCTGCGCAACACCCTGTATTGGGATTCAGCGGCTGGTCGTCGCCAGCGCATCTCCTACGCGTCGTCGCTCAACAAGTGGTTTGACCACTTCGAACTTGGAAAGAACTTCGACCGAAAGGAGTTGTTCCCCGGCAAGGCTGATAGCGGCACGCAGGTGGATGGTCTGGCAGCATACGACTCGGACAAAGAGCTGTACCGGGGTAAGCGCGGCGACATCAATTCTGGCAATCTTGAGATGGTGGCGCAGAGTCGTGTTGGCAAATCGAACATCGGCACGGCCCCAGTCGCATCACGTGAGAAGGGTGACAAACTCGGGGCTGACACCCGTGCCGACAGCGGCCCAGTAAAGAGCGACACCGGCCCGCTGGCATCCACCGAAGTTGAACGCGATGCGAAGCCAGCGACGGAGGCTGAGACGGATGCACTCGTTCGACTAGAAGAGGCTCGTGACAACGTGGTGAGCCTGATTCGCAAAAGCACCGACAATTTGCTCGACGCCATCGACGCTATGACGGAGGTGCAGCTGCGAGACACGAGCACCGCGATCAACGGGAAGATAACCGAGACTCCGCGCACGTCGTACGTTGTGTCGAACGCCGCAAAGAAGGAAACATCCCAGTCTGGCGAGAGCATCGACGTGCGTGAGAACGCTGGCCTGCTCAAACTAAGCGCGCAGAAGCTTGGCGATCTGTACTTCGATGGTGACGCAGGCAAGGGCCGCGCCACACTTGGTCGGTTGACGGCTGCTGCCGAACGGATCGAGAATGCCATTTCTACACGCAAAGAGGTGTTGAAGAATGGGACTGAAGGAAGAACGGGCAGCGGCGCGACTGAAGCAGGCTCTGTCACCGGAAGCGGCACTGCTGCAACTGGAGAAGGCGCTGGGGAAACCTCTACCCCCGGAGATTCAACGGCCGGAGAGCGAGAAGCCGGAATGGTTGCGCGTGAGTCCAAGGAAGCCCGAGTAACGCTGCCGAACACATCACCCTACTCCGCAAAGGATCAGATCAAGGCCGACAAGGCGAACAAGTTCATCGGTCAAGGTAGTCCGCGTTCTTCGACCGCAGCTTACGCCAAGGCATTCGGTGCCAAGGCCAACGTCGGCGAGTACACTACAGCCGACCGTGTATTCGTCAGCGCCGAGGGGGCGCGCGCAGGTCGCAAGACTGTAGACATGGTCGAACTTCAAAAGGCGCTCGACGCAGGGGCAACGATACTGACCGATGACGCAGCCAACCGAAATCGTCCGTATAATGTTGGCGAGCGTGAAGTAAACGATGCGCTAGTTGCCAACGGGTACACCGAGACGAAGCCGGGTGAGTGGCATGCCCCCAAAGACTCCAAGCAAAAAGGCACCAGAGGCGCACTAGCCTCTGCCGAAGATCAGCAGGCTGCTATCGACCACATCGTCAAGACGCTGGGTGACAGCGTCGAGAAGGCCTTCGTCTCGCGCTTCACTGACGGCTCCACGGGTAAGTGGACGCCGCAGGCGACGAAGAACGCAATCATCATGGCCCTCAACGGCGACGTGCTGAGCACGGCGTTCCATGAGTCGTTCCACGAGTTCATGGACATCCTTGGCAAGCACAACGGCACCAAGACGCTGGAACAGATCGAACGCGTGGCGATGATGCCGATGATGCAGGCCAAGCTGGACCGTCTGCTCGATGGTCATCCGGAGGCGCAGGCCCAGCTCAAGACTCCTGACGAAGCTGCAGCGTTCATGTATCAGTTCTGGGCGGCAGGCAAACTGAATCTCGGCCCAGAGACGAAGACGGCTTTCCAGAAGTTCGCCGACATGATCAAGTCGGTGCTCGGCCTTGTCTCGAAGGAAGTGCGCAACATGCACCTCGACGAGATTCAAACCGAGAAGCTCCTCAAGGCATTCAGCAACGGTGCGATGGCTGACACCTCCGAGCGGCAGGCGGTGGTCGATGCGATGAACGCTTCGGTCGAAGCCAACGAGGCAGCGCAGGTGCGCGTCGGCAAGGCCCAGCAGCTGCTGAACGACACAGCCGGAAAGCTGATGTTCTCGGCGGAAGCAATGCTCGAAGCCACCGACAACAAGTACATGGGCGAAGGTTCCGCCATCTTCCACCAGAAGGCTGGCACGGCCATGAAGGGTCAGACCCTGATGGATGCCACGCGCCAGCAGACCAGCGTCTACATGAACAAGCTGGAGAACACCCTGATGAAGTACGAGCAGGCTGATCTCGAAATGGCTCGTCACGGTCTGTCAGTCGGAAAGCGCCCAACGGCGAAAGCTGCAGCCGCCGCCTACGACGACCTGAAGGGCTACTTCAAGGACATGGCTGACTACCTTGAGAAGAAGCAGGTGAAGCGCCTCGACATCATCAACGGCAAACCGACGTGGGTGAACATAGACTTCCGTAAGGACTACTGGCCGCAGGTGTGGGACATGGACTTCCTTGAGAAGAACGTCGATGCGTTCCGCCAAGACCTGCTCGACAACCACGCCGACATCCTCGCCAAGATTGCCGATGACGCAAACGCAGAGGTCAAGGCGCGCAAGGGTGCTGGTGAGAACACCGCCTCGCAGGCGCAGATCGACGCTGGCACGACCCAGACGATAACTCCTGCTATGATCGCTGACTCGCTGATCGTCCGGATGATGCACACAGGTGGCCAGATTGATATCGAGGAAGACCTGAACGATCTGGGTATCACCCCGATGGCCGCTGCGGTGAACCGTCGTAAGCTTGACTGGCTGGATGCCGAGAAGTTCGACAAGTACAAGTCGAAGGACATCGCCAAGATCATGACCACCTACACGGTGAACATGGTCAAGCGCGCTGAGTATCAGGATCGCCTTGGCCCCGGCGGCGAGGTGCTGCGCGACCTGAACGACAAGGCTATCCTGTTCGAGATGGCTGGCAAGAAGGACAAGCTGGTGAAGGACGCGGAGAGCGCCCTGCCTGCCGCCATCGAGAGCTGGAGCAAGGCTGCAGCCAAGTGGCACGAAGCGAATCCGGGTGGCGAGAAGTTCCCTGACCCATACCCGACGCTGCGCAGCGTGGGTGCCGGCCTCCATCGTGCCGCCGTGGGCACTGAGAAGGCTTCGGCAGACAACAAGGCTGCGCTGAAGCACCTCGAACAGGGCTTCAAGGCGTTTCAGGCGATGGAAGGTACGCTGGGTCGTGACATCAGCCCGAACTTCCGCCAGTTCAGCAGCTGGATGGTTACCTACCAGAACTTCACCAAACTGTCTACGATGCTGTTCACCAGCTTCCAAGACGTGATGGGTATCGTCGCCAACGGTGGTGAGATGAACGACGCATGGAACGCCTTCGTGTCTGGCATAAAGGAGATCAAGAACTCGTGGACCGACAAGAAGGACACCGGACGCATGATCTCCCGCGCCGAGATGTGGGGCGCTGTGGACGCAGGCAGCTTCGCTGACGCTGTCGGTCAGGCCTACGGCTCGCCGTTCATGTCGGCCAACGCTCGCCGGCTGAGCGACAAGTTCTTCAAGTACACCGGTGCCGAGGGCTGGAACCGTGGTGTGCGTGCCGTGGCCGCACAGGTGGCTGAGCGCACGATCCTTGAGTGGAAGCAGCACGGTATCGAGAAGGGTGACCCGGCAGCGAAGGCTCGCGTCGAGCGCCTGTTCGGCAAGGGCTTCGACGTGGCCAGCATCAAGCTGGACACCGATGGCAACCTCGACATCACCGACGAGAAGAATCAGGCAGCGGTCACCCGCTGGGTGCTGGATGCCGTGCCGACGACGAGCGCAGCGCACCGCCCGATCTGGGGTAGCGACCCGCACTTCCAGATGTTCATCCAGTTCAAGAACTACACATACAGCTTCCATCGCATCCTGCTCAAGGGCGCTGTGGAGCAGGCGAAGCTCGGCAACTACCGTCCGGGGCTGGTGCTGGCGCTGGGCTACATGCCTATCGCCATCGCTGGCGGGGCCATCAAGGAGATGCTGATCCCCGGCGAGGAGCCGCCTTGGATGAAGGGCGGGCTGGACGGTTACCTGTCATACGGCTTCAGCAAGGCAGGTGTGCTGGGCGTGCCACAGATGTATGCCCAGAACCTCTACGACCTCGATCCTGCTGCGACCTTCGGCCCGACCATCGACCAGCTGCAGAACGTGATGTCGATACCGCTGTTTGAGAACCATACGCTGCTCGGCGAGGGGCTTGGCGCACTGCCCGGTGGCAATCTCCTGAAGCGCGCTGCGTAAAAGAGCACGTTTTCTGAGGCCCGATTTGTACCAGTCTGTTTGGTACAAATCGGGACAGCTGCCTAAACTTTAGGCAATTTCAGCCATTTGCCTAAATAATAGGCAGCAAAACAGCCTGTCATTTTTGTAATACCCTGCCTAAATCTTAGGCAAACGACCGTTTGGTCGACAATCGCAGATCGGTACAAAACAGGCACTTCGGGACAGACTGGTACATAGATTGGTACAGCTGAAACCGTTGACTGGCCTTGTTCTCTTACTATTTGTACCAATGTACCAATATTTATAGGGTAACAAGTGAGAGAAATACAATAGCACCTCAGAGCAGGTCTAAGTCCTTGTTTCTATAGGAAGTGACAAATCTATATTAGGTTATGACAATATATACTAACTCTCTTTTATACCGTACTAAACATGAAAAATTTCGGTACAGCCCTGTTTTTCGGGCCTTGAATTTTCAGACGAGGTATTGTTCGCGCTGATCTTCGTTTCAGAGTCAAAAAGATATCTTTCGATTGGTAAAGCCTCGAAGATCGTTGTGGGACAAGGGCTGACTGGATTGTGATTCCGGTTGTCGTGGATTCGAGCCACATCAGTCTCCACCAGATCAAACGACCCGAAACCATTGCAGCACAAGGCTTTCGAGTTTTTCACGTCTACGCGCCCGGTTCGAGATAACTTGCTGAAAGTGTACTCAGACATTGTCAGAGAGCAAAAGAGCCTGTTACCGAAGGGCTATGGCAGCAAAGGGTTCGATAGGAACAAACTGTGGGTTGGGGAGAGGGACAGAAGATTAGAGGCAACAGAGGAACGGGCTATTCGCTCGGTTCTGGCCGATAAAAAGGAGGCGCTTCTGTTCGATATGGCCTTGGAAACGGCCATGCGCCTCAGTGAGATGTTCACGCTAAAAACGGAGGACATCGACCTGAAGAACAGGACAATATTTCTCCACCGCTCTAGGATTTACGAAAGAACCGGGCTATCAGACCTTGAGGTGGCTTCGATAACTGGCCACAAGGGGTTTCGGATGTTGCAGCAGTATGCGAATCTTCGCGGATCAACGCTGGCGACACGCCTTTGGTGAGATGCAGCTTGATGACAATCTCTTCACTGTCGCAGTCTTCCTTGAAGCCAGCCATGGTCAGAGTGTACTGCGGGAAGTTGCGACGACAGAAAGGTTCGAGTTCAGCGCGCAGGCGCTGATAGGTCATCTCAGCTGTCAGGTCGTTGTAGAATTTCATCAGTATCTTTCTGCGGAGTGAGGGCGAGAACAACGTTGCCGAGCACCAGCTCCTGCGCCATATCAGCTGCATGCCGTAAATCCTTGGCCAGCGTGGCGATGACGTACATCTGACCTTGTGTGAGCCAGCACGCCTCCTTGACGAAAACTAAATCAGCCATGTCGTTCAGCCTTCTCAGTGATCGTTTTCAGGAACGCCGGATCAAGCTGATCGACGCGGAAGATCATCAAAGGAGCAGGCCGCAAGGCGTACAGATCGACGAGGCGCTTGATGATCGGCGCTGCGTCCTTCTCGTAGGACTCACGGATCAGTCGAAGCTGCTCGTGAAGCATGCGCTCGTAGTCACGTTCGTCGTCGGTCATGATCAGCTTCCTCCTGAATCCAAGATTTTACAACCAGTCTCCTCGCCCCGCCACGATTCGAAAATTCATAACCGAGAAGGTTTCGTAGCACATACGGGCTTGATTTGAGACGCCGCGACAGTCTGTCAGGCGAGGAGGTGGTTGTTCAGAACGCTTGGCGCATGAAGCCAGACGCGTGTTGGATGCCTTCGGTGAACGACTGGCGTTGAACCGATGCGTATTCTTCGCGGGTCAGCACGATGCAGTCGGCACCATACTCAAGTGTTGAATATGGCCCAGCCTTGCCGCCACGTTCAAAGAAGAACGTGTCGCCTTCGAGAATCTTGGTGGCCAGCTGCATAGCCATTTCACGCTTCACGATACCGATGGCTTGGCCAATATCCATGCGCTGATAAATAGCGATCATCTTGCGAACACCAAGTCGGCGCTCGGGTAGTTTGTTCAGGTCAAAGATTTCATTCATCGCGGTACTTCCCCGGTTTTAAGTTGTGACACGTTGTTCGATGTGACGAGCCTTTCAGCACAGCACAGCAGAGCTGCGCAGGTTGGTGCGTCGAGTGTCATTTCGTGTTAAACGTGACCATGAGTTGATACTTGTCGTTCTCGATGTTGCGGTAGCTGGCAACTTGCGTCACCACAGATGCAGCAACTTCTCTGGCGAGCTTCTCGACCTCCTCTTGAGCGACTTCAGCCAAGCGAGCGGACAAAGCTCTTCTGAACTCCGCCTTGATGCCTGTCATGATGAGGTCAACAGACTCATCGAAAGGTAAGCTAACTGTTGCCATGGTTGATCTCCACATACTCCACTTCAACACCGCACTCAGCGAACAGCGCCTGAGAGCGGCCAACGTGCTCAGCCCAACGCTCAAGGAACTCAGGTGTTGGATGCGGGACGATCACCCGCACGATCCCAGCTTGAACAATTAAGTTCGCACACGTCATACAGGGAAAATGCGTAACAACCATTGTTCCGCCAACTAGCCGTGCGCCAACAGCTGCAGCATTCGCAATAGCATTTGCTTCTGCATGAACCGCCCACCAAAGTTTTTCTGCTCGATTTTCATACCGATGATCTTCGTCAGCGGTACACCCTCGTGCCGCACCGTTCCACCCAGACGACAATGGTTCGAATCGAGTGCCTAAAATAATTGCGGCAACTTTGGTACTCGGGTCCTTGCTGTGTCGATTTGCAAGATCAAACGCATCGGCCAAATATTTTTCGTACTTAGCTGCCGGGTACATGGTGTTTTCCTTTTGCAAGCAGATATGCCGAGATTGCATCTTGCTCTTTCACGTAGTAACCAAGTGATAATCGGCGACCACCTGCTTTTATGTACGCGGCCCATTTTTGATCGCGCTTCATCCAACAAACGCCAATCTGTGAACTTGTCTTACCTGCACGGCCACGCTTCATGTTCTGGTTATTCTCAGAACGAGTAACGGTCCTTAGATTACTCAGCCTATTGTCCAAACGATCACCGTTAATGTGGTCTATATCCAACCCCTCAGCTGGAAATGCACCAGTTGCAATGAGCCAAATAATTCGATGTGTGTAGTACCGTTTTCGAGCAATACAAATAACTCGATAGCCTCCGCTGTGCAGACTACCTGCCTCAACACCTTCTTTGGCCGGACCACGATTTGTAGTCCAATAAAGTTTTGATGACATTGGGTCATATCTGAACAGCTCTTTTGCTTCAGTTGCAGTCAGCTTCACACGTCGCTCCGATCTCGCCAACCTAAGAACACGGGGTGGCGAGGAGCTTCTTTAACCCCGACAGGGAAGAACTTGTACTTGGCAAGACGACCGAGAAATTGATCTCGGTCAGCCCAGATGGCAGCTCGCTCACTGTCATTGAATCCAGTTCCAACATTAAAATCCACACCTTCGTCAGTTCGGCAAACCAGCGCGCCCAAGTCTCCGCGTCCAGATTTTCCCGCTTGATGACTAGAACGCTTGGTGCGTCCAAGCTCAGAGATAGTTGCTGCATTGTTGTTCGCCATCCTTTCTTCAAAACCGATGACTGTGGCTTCAGCGTCAACGAACCGCTTCAGCTTAAGCAGGTAGCCTTCCTTCATCGTACTGCGACCCATCTTGTACGGGGCGTTGGGGTCGCGCAGGATCAGGCCTTCGTAGCCGTCGTTGAGGCATTCCTCCTCGTAGGCAAGAAGGGCCTCGATGTCATTGATCGGGCATTGGTCGAGAATGTTAACGTGTGCATATGTGTTCTCGCAGGCTTCAGCAAGCCACCGCTGTCGCACACCGTAATTAGCTTCAAGATCGCGTACGCAGTCAAAAACATATAGCGTCACTGGAAAATCTTCCTTGTCATGGGACATGACATGGCTTGTCGTTTGGGTGTAACAGTCCTTAGCTGTCGGATGGCCGACGATCAACTCACCATCAAGCGTGTTGAGGTGCTTGAACTTCGCCTGCACGAACTTGTTCGGGATCGGCTTGTTGCTGCGGCTGTACACCACGCCGTCACGCACGATGGCCCGAATACCGTCGAGCTTCGGAGAGGCGAGGAGTGGGAACTTCAGCTTGGTGAGATCAGCTTCGCAGGCGAGCATGGGCTTAAAGATGGCGGTCATTTCTCACTCCGTATCTCGGCTCGCGCCCAACGCCTGATTGCTTTCCACGTGGGACGTTCGTGTTCTGACAAGGCTTCAAAACCGTAACGCATCAGTCGACTGACGTGTTCGTAAGCCTCTTCGGCAGTTTCAGCCTTGATCTTGAAAACGATGGGTACATTGAACGTATTCTTCATTTCACGATTCCTTCCACGAGTTCGCGGTACTGCATCCAGCCCTGAAAGTTGCCAGAGCGCAGGTTGCTGTTGTCCAACGGGGTAGCGACATGTTCGAACGGCGAGGCGTGAATCGGCTTAGACTTCGCCAGCCTGTCACAGAGTTTCTCGTCTTCGATGAAGTCAGATGCACCGCCGTCGTGCTTCAGGTAAGACACCCTGCAGCAGCGTGCAGCGGACACTTTGCGCGCCGTGCCAGTGCTGAGAATGTTCCGCTCACTGTCCGTCAGATACGGCAAGTGCCACTGGCCCGGTTTCAGGCGTTTCGGATACGAGGCGTCACGAGTCTTGCGCATCTTCTGAGCCAGCTCACAAATTTCAGGCTGGGCATCTGGATGGTCACGCAGCGCAAAGAAGTTGTCGTACGTCGTCGAGGAGAGCACGACGTGGATGAACTGCCACGGTTCGAGGATACGGTTAGCCACCTGCTTGTGCAAACCGATCTTCACCATACCGTAGGCGAAGACGCAGGCTACTTTGCCAGCACCCTTCCACAGGGCGCGTGTCGCAGCCTTTTTCCAGCCGGTGAGCTGGGCGTTCGCCTGCATGCCCGGTTGGTTCTGCCCCCAATGAATCGGCATGGCCGGATCGTTCCACACCTGCTTGAGCACCTTCATTACCGGGATCGCACGCGACGACGATGCGTTGCGGCTGAACACGCGGTGCGTCATCAGCTCAGAGTGAATGAACCGGGGATATTTAAGCTGGAATGTCGTCAGCCTCACACCCTTGTGGCTGATGCTGTCCAGAATGATCTTTGCTTCGATGTTCATGTTGGTTCCTGTTGCTCACGAGTAGAAGAGCGCGTTCAACGCCGAGTTCTTTCTTGACGGCGTTGATCACGTCACCGTTGTCCATGCCGCTTGGGACTTGATACGCGGCCAGACGCCCGTCCTTCCGACGGGCATAGGCCACGATGGTCATGGTGCAAGTGCCATTACTTGCGTAATGAAATGAGCGGCTTCAGCCTTTGGAATGAGCGCCCAGTGTTGAAATTCACCAGTTCCATCCCACTGGACGATTGCGATGAACAGACCTTGGTCCATGACGGCATACGGCTGAACGCTGTCGTTAGGAAGGTCTGAGATAAAGGCTGGGGTACTCATACCGCGTTCGTGTTAAGCCAGACGAGCAGGCCCGCCTTGTTCGTCGGCACGTCGACTTCTTCAACTTCAACACGCGGACGCTTGGCAAGCTTGATGTCCTTGAACGGTACTTCGAAGGCAATACGCGCCTTGCGAGCATCAGCTTGTGTACCATGCCACTCGGTGATCGCCTTGTTGATGTCCGGTTCAGCTTCAGTGCCGAAATTGTGTTCGGGTGAGGTGACTTTGTAGAGGTTCATTTCCGGTTCTTCCTTAAGTAGTCAATCATTCCCGCCGTGATCACGACGGATGCGGCAACTGCCGCAACGGTCTTGTGGGTGATAAGTGCAATTCTCAAAATATTGAGCAGCGTGGTCATCGGTACATGGCTTCCTCGCGTCGTTGTTCGGCACGAGAACACGCGGCTTCTTCCCGTTCCTCACGGATGTAGTTGCTCGCTGCCTCTGATGCCGCATCTTCGATACTTTCAGAGACAGTGCTGTCCAGCAGAAACAGGCACTCCTTTCCCTCGCAATAAAGTGCGGTGATCTCCGTCTCTGGATACTCCTCCGGCTCCCAGTGCGTACCGGGCCGACCAGTGGAATGCGACACCGTCGCTTCGAAATTAAGCCCTGCGGCTGAGAAGGTAAGTTCCATGGTTAGTTGAGCCAAGGAAGTTCGGATTGGTTCAGGCCCATGCGCGGCATGCCCTTAGTTGCCATCGTGTTGGCGAGCAGAGCTGCTTCGTAGTGCGGCTCCTTGCCGAGCACAACGTGGATGCGCTTTTCACGCGGTGTGGCGTGCTCTTCGATCTGGACATGTCCGTACTCGTACCCCGTGTCGTTCTTTCGAACGAATTTGCAAAACGTAGACATTATCAGAGTCCTTCAGAGAGTCAATGCTGTTTAAAAGAAACAGCGCGGGTTGTGCTCCAACATGCACCACACGTGAGGCAGGATTGAGTCTTGCCGGTCTGCTCGGGACAGGGGAAACCCTCACCTTCGATGTTGGCTGACATGTCGCCACCCTGATCGGAGAAGCGAATCCAGACACGTTCGTTATTGTTCCACTCGTTGACCATACGACCGATGACAGAGTCACGCGGCCAGTGGGTGAAGCCGAACACGCGCAGGTTCGGGTAGAGCGCGGTCTGCTCGATCCAGAACGCTGCGTACTCGGCGTTGAAGTATTCACCCAACACGTGCGGTCGTATGACGAAGCCGTGCCGGTATCGCTTGGCCAGCGCATTGATCTCGGCACCAAGAATGTTAATAAACTCGGGATGCGTGTGGTCGATGCGATGGGCGAACGCCATATTGTTCCCATAGCAAGAGTCCCATCTAGGGCAACTTGACATGCACGTTGCGCGTTCTTGCAAGGTGAGTTGAAACATCGGCATGCCTGCCCACTTGCCTTTGGAGATCACATTGTTTCCGCCACCAAGTTTTTTATTCGAACTCACTGACTTCAACAATGTTACTTCTGTTGGGCTGCGAACAGCTTTAGGGTGGATGGTTACCGCGTGCACTAGAGCAGGATTATTCGGCTTTAAAATCATGCTAAATACGCCGAATGTTCGTGCTGCGCTTCACCGAGTAGTCTGGCAACTACAGCTTCAGCTTTTGTCTTAAAACAGCCAAGATTTTTCTGCTTGCCGCCAGAATTGACGTACGCTCGCCATACGTTATCTCGCGCAGAAAAGCTGACACCTTTCACCCCAGAAGTATTGTCTGACCGAATGCTGGTGTTGAAAAGATTCTGACTGTCAGTGGCTTCACGTAGGTTTGAAATCGCATTGTTGTACGGATTTTTGTCGATATGGTCCACGTCTTCCGAAGGCCACTCTCCGTTGATGTAAAGCCAAGCTAGTCGATGCGCACGATAAAGTTCATCGTGTATTCGAATGAATACATATTCGCCTCTATAGCCTGCCGTATCGCCAACACGAATGCGTCGTGAAGTTTTCACGTTCCATGTGAATATCCCGGTGACTTCGTTGTATGTCAGGATTTTGCGCAACAGTTCTGCGTTCACGCCGCCACCTCCTTCGGCACAGCGATCATCTCGCGGGTATCCCAGTCAATCCGGTAGTTCACCGTCTCGTCAGATTCCTCGACGTCAGCCTCGACGACGAGCAGCCAACGAGACATTAGCTCATCGGCGCTGTACTGCGCCTCTTCACGCGTGGCGAAGGCGAGGCTGTTGCCGTACCACTTCGGGTCGTTGCCCGTACGTACTACTGGTTTCCAGCTCATTTTCCAAACTCCTTGTCAAAAGGTTCAAGCACTTTGCGGATCACGGTGGCGTGGGCGATAAGGCCTTCGA
>OFQZ01000209.1_pt1 | contig 22994 bp, 29 predicted proteins | sample 1543011 | NCBI WGS metagenome assembly OFQZ01 (sample SAMN07774216, study PRJEB24372) | wastewater metagenome | isolation source: Exp Tend NO 0WW | collected 2016-02 | reverse complement strand
CATTGCCCGCGCCGGCCCCTGAATTACTCGCAGCAGAGCCGCCGCCTGCGCCGCCCGTGGTGGCGCCTCCGGTAGAACTCCCGCCGCGCGCCCCGGAAGAAAATCTTTCCTTGCTCGTGCCGTATCGTATCTAACGCCTTGCTTCTCTGCTAATTGCTTGATCGTTAGCCCGTTATACTTTTTCGCACTGTAGACTCGATATCCGCGCAACATTTCATCTTCAGACCAGCCTGCAGCAAGCCTTGATAATATCGTACCAATACAAACGCCTTGCTCGCTTGACAGCTGCCTGGTTGTTTTACCGCCTATCAGATACCGCTTAAACTTTTGATGATTAACAGCCATTGCCCATACCGCCAGATACGTTTATTTTTCCCAGGGCTTCCCAATAAAAAAATGCAATGGCCGTTAAACTTTGTCAGCCGATCCGGTGTATAGCTTGACCAGATAGCCAAGCAATACTGTTACTGGCGCTTGTATTGCAGTGATTACCGCAGCAACTTCAATGCCTGGCAACGCGCTTGCGTGAGCATACTCAAACGACCAATGGGTGACAGCCCAAACCAGCACACAGCAAAAAATAATTAAGCCGCGTCTAAAAAGCCGTTGATTCTTAAACTGCTCACTTATCCAAGCCATTCGATCAACGTCTTTGCAAATACAGCAACAAACACAATCATAATAATCACAACACCAGCTTTCTTAAGCGCTTGCGATAATTCTTTAATATATTGCTCTAGCATTATTTAAGTTTATGTTTGGTTTTTGATCCTGGCCTGATCCGCACATACTCAACATGCGTTAGATCGTTATCTTTTAGAAATTGCCGAATGGTTTTAACATCATCACTTCCCAGCATGTTGTCGCTCACCATGCCTTTTGCTATGGCTGCATTGCCATTTTTAACGATCACAAAAGCCCAGTCGTATGGGTTACCAAATCCGTCGCTACCAGGGTGTCCACGTACTAGCCAGCACTCAGGCAACAATTCAAAAGAAATATTGCCATAGTCAATGATTTTTTCTGTCATGCAGATATTGCCCCAAATGTTTTCCAGGTCCCTGGCGTGCCAGCTTGCGTGCAAATCCACCCGACAAAACCTCCGGCGGATGGCGATGTGTTATATACAATATCACCAAGCGAAAAAGAACCAGAAACTGGGGCAGAAGATGAATAAATTATATTTAACCGATCCCCTGGCATGAGCATTTTTACATAATTATTAACGCCATCATTCCAGGCAGAGACTGTATTCCCAGGGGCTAAATTTGCATATGTAACAGCATTTGTACTATCACGTATGACAAGATTTTTTGTTGAATCAGAAGCGCACGTTATCAAAAATTCTTTTATCTTTCCTGCTACCGGAGCCGGAAGCCTGACTGCATAATTTGCAGTTGTTGTTTTAATGCTCTGTATCCTCGCATCACTATCTGTTAACACTTTTGCTGTTGCAATAGTTTCAATATTCAACGAGTAAAACTTATTATCTATGTTGAATAGCTCTACAAAATCATTAACTCCATCGTTAACACAATAAGCAGAGCGCCCAGGCTTAACCCTAACGTATTCTTGCAAGCCATCATGCCGTTGAATAACAACATCTTTAAGTGATGAATAAGAGCAGTTAATAATATACATCTGCCCTATTGCAGTAGATGGGTTAGGAAGCTTAACGATCCTGTCAGTAGTTAATGGTTCAAATGTTTGCACAATAGGCTCACCGTAGGATAATTGCCTAAGTCCTGATATTGTTTCTACATTTGCAGATTGATAATAATTATCTGTTTTTTTAATCTCTAGCAATGTATCTTGATCAGCGCTTACTTTTGTTGTTATAGCGTGGAAATAGTTACTATCAATTTCAGTTACCCTGGCTGACCCAGATACTTTAATTCCTATAGCAGAAGATCCACCGGAAACCTCTTTAAATGTATTTCCTTCTATCTTTATGCCTGATGAACCGGCACTATTGGCATAAATATAAATACCGCGTGTTTTTACATTATCAAATGAGCAACGCTCTATTTTTACATTGCGGACATAATCATCGCCAGTAATTGTTGGTGACCTTCCAAGTCTTATATCTGCATTAGACGCAGTTGGGTTATTAAAATATGATGTGCTTATCGTGCAGTTAGCCGCGCCTTTCCAAATATCTATTGCGGAAATTAAATTCCCTTCAAAATATGATCCCTGAATATTTGTGTTTTCTACGCCAGCATTTATTAATAATCCACGATTGCAACTCTTCGCCTGACACCCTATAAAATTAAAATTACGATACCGTGTTGTAGTTGCATAGTCTTGATCACCTATGCTTATTCCAGTGTCATACTCCAGAACGGAAGTATTATAAAAGCTAAATAGTCCAGCTAGCGTACCATCCGCAAGCGTTATACTTATTCCGGTTGACCCTGGGTATCTATCATTAGCGCTTTTAATTACAAAAAAGTCAGTACAATTAATAATAAAACATTTGTCAAATCTAACAGCAGGATAAGCCGCTCCAGCGGCATGATTAACAATCACATTTTTAAGCGTGATCCAAGAAACGTTATCAAAAGATAATATGCTTCCTGCAGTAGTAACGCCCTTGAACATTAAATCCTGGAACATTATCTGCTTTATGTTGAACCCTGGAGTGTTTATGTAAAGACAGTCACCGGATGTATTATTAAATCTAATAGCTGATGATCTAAGCTGTCCGTTTGTCTGCATGCCGTTGTTGGCATTGGAAACACCCATAAACTTAATATTAAATCTATTTATGTAAAGCTGACCGCATAAATACTCACCCTCGGGAAAATACAAAGTACCGCCATGACTCATGTAATCAATAGCCGCCTGAATTGCGGCAGTGTCATCAGTCACGCCATCACCTTGCGCGCCAAATGCTATATCTTTTACGTTGGTAAAAGGCAACAACGAACCAAGAGCAGAGCCGTCACCATCGCGGCCAGCAGGACCGGGGGAGCCAATAAAGTTTTCTATTATTGGATTGGTAACAATATTTAGCTGAATTAAATCGCTTTCATTTATGTAAGTTTCATTTTTTACAACATTAAGTTTTGTTACTGTGCCGCTCATTGTGTAATATCCGATATTACGCGTACAATAATGGTGTTTGTGCTTATCACTTTTCCGAACAAATCGGTAAACTCTATATCCATATCTAGGTCATATATAGGCCAAGATGCTGTCTCAGACGATGCCGCGCTTAATTTATATTTGCCTAATGCAGCATCTGTAAAAGAAACAGCAAGATTTTTAACTAAATTATTCTTATATCTAATATGAGATTTTATTTGGTATCCAGTTATATCCAGCGGCGATCCATTGGATAATAATTGCCCTTCAGTTTCAAACGTATCGCCACGTTTAAATTCAATTACATTTTGCTTATGCATTATTATCTCTTGATAACTGAAAATGAGGGCCATCTTTAAACGACTTCCAATCGCCGCCCCATTCGATCTTAATATTTAATTCGTAAGCAGCTTGCTTCATTGCTTTCGCAATTTTTTCATAAAGTGGCCAGTCCCAGCGAATTCCGTTAACGTAGGCTGCGAGATCAACAGCATGCCCTGTAATATGCCTGCTATTCATGGTTTTTGATGCGCCAGCAGCAACCAGCTCTTTCTGTCTCTCTTTGCTTCTTAAACCTTCAGTAACCATAAAATCAACCTCTGATCTTTCTATTGCAAGCTTCACAACGCTTACTAAGTCAGGATGCACGCCATTCAATCTATCTATTGATCTTTGGCTTAGCTTAAACAATTGTTTCAACCTGCAGAAAAGACGATAACAGGGCGAGTTGTAGCGCCTTGTTCCGCAAGTCAAAACAAACCAGAGATAACATCTTTGATTGATACCTTTCCCGTTAGCACAGCAAAAACAAAAACAATAAGAGACACCAAAAGCACAAAAACGCTAGCAGCGCCAAACCTTGCGCCCGTCACGAATCCTTTTGCCTGAAGCAGCCTGTCATGCAGCTCGGTAACTTTTTCCTCAACATGCCCCAGCCGGCTTAATATCTTTTCTGCACATTCAGGCGTAATGGGACACTCCTGATCTGTGCCGCGTCTACCGTACTGAATACGCCTGCGTTCCCAGTTATCCCGATCCATCAAAACAACAAAGCTCCAATTAATAATCCAGATATAACGCCGCCACAAAACAAAGCAACAGAAATCATTCTATTTTCACGATCAAGCATCATTTGATTAGCCTCATCATTCCAATACTTAATTTCAGCAAGAATTTCTTCCCGAGCATCCATAATATTCTGAGCATCTAGCCTGGATTTAATATGATCTAGCACTTCATTAAATTTGTGTTTCGTATTATTCATTCTAAAGATTATCGATAATTATCGTAATAGATCGATCATCGACGCGATTCGATGATGTTGTTATTCTTACTGTCAAAACATAAGCAGCATTCAGCACGCCGCCACTAACCCAAACTTGTACAGCGGTATCGTTTCTAATCTTAATGACAGAATCTATATTAAGATCAGCGCTTGAGCTTAACGCTGTCGCGCTTGATATAGTCTCACCGTATTCAAGATAATTCTCGTGTCCAGTTGAGTTAAGAAGCCCTGCAAAATCAAAGACGTAATCAACAATTGAATTCGGGTCTTTGAAATACTTTTTAAAAATCATACAGGGTCAGCTATCTCATCTTTAAACGCTGGGAATGTAACAGTGCCGCCAGCCGTAAGAGCCTGAGACGTGCATGTTGTTACTAGCAACAAGTTAGTACCATCGCATATAGCAACATGATTTGCCGTTCCGGTTGTGTCTATCGTAACGTTTGATTTTTGAGCAATAGTTACTTTCCTTCCGCTAGAGTCGCCGTTTGCTTTCGTATAGTCTCCACCAGCCAGAGTCACATCAGCCAAGGCGTAAGTTGTCACAGCTTCCGTTCTATTCGTTGGCTGCGCGCTGCATGCCGTCATGATTGTTCCGGTAGCTATAAGATCAAGCGCCGCATCCATTACAAGATCGTTTGCAAACTTAGCCATTATTTAACCTCCGAAGATTGCGCGCTAACAATATTTTGCACATTTAAAGACGCATTGATTACCACCCGCTCGCCAGTGGCAACCTGTCCTGACAAATCTTTAGCCCATCCAGCAGCGCACCACATTGAGCCAACATCGTCAGGCACTGTGAAACGGTCGCCAAGCTCACCAGAAAATCCATCACTTGATAACCTATTTTCTAATATTTCAACTTTCATTTTCATCTCCTAATTAATAACAATGACCCGATTGTTTGCTAACACTGCGTAATTCCTATTCTGTTTTCCGACAGAATAAGTCCTGTCTGCTGGCGTGCTTATAACGCCAAAATAAGCAACGCTAAGAGTTTGGTTATGAGTCAAGCTAAATAAATCGAGCACAGCTTGCTGAGTGAGTGATACAGAATCTAAAACATGGCTTGCATTAATATCATCAACAATTAAATTGACGCCTTCTGAATTAAGCTTAATGTGAGTGAGCACATGCCCATGGATTAAATTATTTACATCCAGGATATAATTATTTACTAGATCAATATTTTCTAATTGATGCAATTGATTCAGGCTGTTAATCGCAAGACTAATGCCAGCGCCAAGCGCTATAGCATCCACGCCGTGAGATTGTGCAAGACTTTGTGTTGTTATAGAGCTTGCTTGTGTTAAGTTTATTGATTGCAACAGTTGTTCGTTAGTCAACCCTTGCAACACAAGCAGCGTTGATTGAGACAGCACAACATTGCCAACGGACTGAGATTGATCAAGCCCCGCAATGCTTAAAACGTTTGCTTGCGTTAGAGAAATATTGCTTGCAAATTGCTCTTGCAATAAAGAATTCATCGAAAGAGTGTTTTGCTGCGTTAAATCTGCTGCTGATAAACTATGTGACTGAGCCAATCCATTCACAACAAGGCTTACCGCTCCGCCAGCAGACACATAAAACAGATCGACCGGCGTGTCATTAAGATCAAATAATGGCGGGTTTAAATTGCTGAATAAAGAGCTAACATTCGTCCCATCCGCTCCGAATAAATTACGCTCATTATTTACCAACGGCAAATAACGCACTATTGATTCTGGACGTATGGTATTGGGCAACGCGCCAGCGTGTAGAGCTTCATGCTCTGCATCCGTCAGCTTTACATCCCACATGCAAAAATGAGCTAACATGCCATGCCAAACCCTGGCGGAATCACTTGGGCGATTCCCGATTTGCATTGCAACAGAAGAGGTTGTTCCCCAAAAATTACCAGCTCCGGTTCTGGTTATCGTCGGCTTTATGCCGTTTTGATAAATTACTGGCGCTGTTGAAGTGTCAGCAATTGTTCCAGAAATGCTTATTGGCACCCACTGAAAAGCGTCTGCTCTTGTCCATCTGTATTGCTGAGCGTTTAAAATATCACCAAAGGCGTAAGTATTCGCAGCCCCAGGATTATTTGAGGTAAGATCATGCACACCACTTGAGCGACCAAAAACACGCCCGAAGTTTGCGCCGCCCTCACCAGTACGATAAGTCCAAATGAAATAGGTTACATCAGCAGGGACGGTAACATTACCAAGGTCAATTCTGGCCGCCGAGGCATTATTACTAAATGTGCCTAACTCTAACGCCATATTATGCTATATCGTACTTAATGCCGTTAAAGCTGAAAGCGTCGGTATTTCCAGCGTCTGTTTTAAGAGCGGCCGTCATGTTATGAGCTACATACAGCCCCCAAAATTTAGGCAATGACGGAAGCCCCATTGCGCGAGCAACAGAAAAAGGTTTAACTCTGTAGGTTGTGTCACTCGTTGCGACCAGCACAGGCGTAAAACTTGCTGGAAACAATGTGGCCCCCAACGATGTTGCTGTGAATGTTTCCGCGCTATCCGTGCCGTCCAGCACATCAAGCGCCGTTGTTGCTAAAGATGTATCAGCTCCCCAAACATAAATCTTTAAGCCGCCCGTAGTTGCTGGGGTAGTGCCAACGATAAAACTACCTTGCACGATTGCGTCAATGTATTTGTTTGTTGTGTTATCAATCTGGCCTGACTCCCTGCCGCTCAGATACGATGACGAGCTTGCAAGCGCCGAAAGATTAATTGTTATTGCCGTATTGCTGCTGTAAGTAACTGTAGCTGTTGCCATATGTCACCTAAGCTGTGAATCTGCGAGCAATTTCAACATCTTGACGCTGTATCTCTCCAACGTAGCCCATCACGTCAGCGGTAACGGTGCCGGTAGTTGCAGCGCCAGTCGTTAATACTTTCTCTATCAATCTTGCTTTACGAGTGCAGGCCGTTAAAACATTTACTCCGCTTGCCCCGCCAGAAGTTGTGGACGCGCCACCAGCTCCGGTAGGTAGAGCTATAACCGCATCTCTTAACGCAGCGCGAATATTTGCTTTGGCTGCATTTATAAATCCATTGGTCACATCAGTAAGTGCCCATAGATTATCGCGTTTAATTTGCGCCGCTTGCGATCTTGCTCTCCATATATCAACATTAAGCTGTGTGTCGGTTGGCACCGCGTCTGTTGGGGTGTACTTATCCCAAGTTACAGCGTTAACGATATCTGTTGCTTGTGTTTCTGTATTCCATACCATAAAATCAGGAGTCGCTAATGCGTTAAGCCTTAGCATGATTTCATAATCGCCGTCCTCGTTATTTGGATAAGCATTTAGCACAACATCATTCAAGATGTAAGTTTTGAGCGTTTGATATTGGGCAACAGTAAGCATTTGTTTCTCCTATAAATTTCTAGCAAGCAATTTGACCAGGCGCTTCAAAAGATTAATTGCAGCAGGCAGGTCTGTGATATTGTTTGTAAAATAGTTGTCTATTTGCGCTGGTGTCATTGAGCGCAAAGCATTTAGCGCGTTGTCATTTTTAACCGCGTTGATCATGTCTGAAACTCTCTGCACCTCAACATCCCTAGCAGCTTGAGCGGCCACTTTTTCAGCAGGGCGTGAAAATGTTTTCGCAACTTGGTCATATACATCGCCAATGTCCGCAGTTGTCCCATCTACCGCGCCTGGCACATCATCAACAAAATTAACAATCACTCTATTTATTACTTTGTTTTGAGCGTCTAAAACCGCAGCTATTGCCATCTATACAATCCCCCAAAAATGCACCTCGCCATCACCACCTTTTCCGCTTTGGGTGCCGGTTTGCGTTGCGCCTCCGCCACCGCCTGGCTGGGCACCGTCTACGCCATTGCCAGCGCTTGATCCTGCGCCCCCATCTCCACCGAATAAACTCGTACCGCCTAATCTTGCTGCAGCGGCAGAGCTAACAGACCCCCCAGCCGCCCCGCCATAAACAGAAGGAGGGCTATCTTGTGAGCCGTCGCTTGATGGGGTGCCGCCAGCATAAACAGAAGCTTTTGGCGATGGGGTCGCTTGAGAAGCCGCGTAAACAGATTCACCGCCATTAGTTGCGTTTTCTGTTATTCCATCAAGGACGCTTCCGCCAACGTTATACGCAGAGCCAGCGTGCGCCGTGAGGATTGATCCGAATGTTGTATCTCCGCCTATATTTCCTGTTGCGGTTGTTGGAGACACAATCCTTGCACCGCCAGCGCCTATTGTTACAGTTTGAGTTGTGCCGAGAGAAGAAGCCAAAAAATCAGCAACAACACAAGCACCCCCACCGCCACCAGGCGAAACAGTTGCGGCCGATCCGGTACGCCTTCCGCTAGATCCGCCAGACCATGCTTTAATGCCGAATCTGTTATACCCTGGAGGGATAGGCATATTTGCGTAGCTCGCAGTAATGCGCCTAAAAAATGGATTTATAACAATGCTGAATAAATTCGTACCGTCGGTAAATATGTCACGACATTCCCCAGGAAACATAACAAAAGTAGTGCGACCATCGATCGTTTGCGTACCGGAAGGGTCTAGAGTGATATCACCCGTGCCGCTGTTTTTAATGCGCACATACCATCCAGCAGAAAGGCTTGCGGCGCTATCAAATGTTTGGGTGAATGTGCCGGAAGTAATATTTATAACTTTTCCGCGATCGCCTGACACAAGAAGCGTATTAGATGTCCTGGATTCGTATCTAAGATCAAGCTTTGAGTTATCTGGATTTTGCGATATTGTCCAGCTAGCCAAGCCTACGCCTGTGCCGTTTGTAGTCCTGACGTTTACCGTCATAGCGCCCGTGCCGCTGTTATAAGCCGTCACATCTCCCAGCATCCAATTTGCGCCGTTGGCTGTCGATGCTATTTTTACAGTCATGCCGATTACATAACTTTTACTAGCCTGCACTGTAAGAGGCACAATTCCCGTGCCGATAGTAAGCGTTGATGTGCTGGTTGAATTTGTTGCGTTGAAATTAAAAGCAGCCACAACAGCATTAGTTTGATCAACAAATGGATTCAGCGCGTTAAATAAAGAAAATGCTTTTGTATCAAACTGCGCTTGACTGTCTGTTGGCTGTGGGCCGTCAGGTAAATTATTAATTGCCATTAAACCCCCTCTAAATCAAGCCTAAGCTCAATATGGCCAAGCCCTTTCGTCTCGAGTATCTGGATCGATGGCGATCGATAAACGCCACGCAAAACAAAGGGATCATAAAAATTAGAATCATCATTAGCCACTCCAGCCCATACAGCAACCTCAGCATCAAGCTGTGAAAGTAGTCTGTCTATCATTGCAACATCTCCACGCGCCGCCGTTATGCTTGCTGATACTTTCTTGGCTGATGTGCGACGCAACAGCCTTAAATCACCAAAGCGATTACGGTCAAATTCAGAAAAACTCTGCCGTGATGCAACGCTAGAAATGCGTGTTGTGCCAAGTACGTAATACCGGCCAAGAATTAAGGCCGCACATTTGGCAGTAGAAACAGAAGAAGATGTAAATGTGATTGTTATGCGTGGGTCAGTTACAGCCCCAGGCAAATCAATAAAAAGCAAAGACTGCTTATAGGTATATTCTTCAAAGAAGAATTGATACCATCCGTATGTATTTCTAATGCGCGTTGTTTCGGTTTTTGTGTAAACAGTAGAAACGCCGTCAGTAATTGTTACCGTTACCTGATCGCACTCTAGACCGTCTAAATAAATGCAGGTTATAGGCTTACCAGGACGCAACGAAACTGTCATGGGAGACGTGCCGGTTGTCTGGTAGTTGGTCAAATAATCAAACATTTGCCAGCGATTAGTTTTCCCCTCATCAAACCAATAGGCGGTTTCGTCTGGGTACTTAACCGGCACTTGATTCAAATTACTATTTTGCTTGCTGCTGAATAGATCATGATTTGATCCATACTTAACCTTATCATCTGTCGCGTAAGTAGTGCCCGAATTCCAGGCTGGCTCAGACTCAGCTACCGAATGAGACGTTAAAATACTATCTGTAATAGGGTAGGGTATTGCTACGATGAAACTTTGATCTACTGTCATACTGTCACCATTGCGCTGCCGCCGCGCGTTACGCTATTTAATAGTTGCGCCATTTGTTGGCTTGCTGTTTTATTTGCCGCTGTTTCTTGTCTAAGCAACTTAAGCTCATCAACCAAAGTCTGAAAGTTGAATTGGGGCAGGGAATTTAACCCAGTGCGCTTGTCTACTTCTGGAAAATTAAAGAAGTCATCTCTGACGAATGGATTGTTTCCGCCAATTGAGTCAAACTTATCTCTTAGTTTTGCTAGCGTCTTGTCTAGGTTTGGACCACCTTCCAGCAGAGCAGATAACGCCTGCTTGATAACGTTATCTTTTTGCCTTGCGCTCGCACCAAATCCTCTCAATGTCACTGGATCAAGGTTGTTTGTCCCTTGTCCGCTATTGCCGCCAAATGCGCCAAGAATCGCAAGCCTTGCTTTGCCTAGCGCCTGGACAAACCCAGCAGATTGACTAAGCACAACAGATTCTTCTTTAGACGCGCCAACATTTGCGCCAACCCCAAGCGATTGAGACCTTGCTAGCTCTAGAGAAACTCGGGTTTGCAATTCCTGAGCGCCCAAAATCGCTTTGAGTGTTGAAAGTTGATCTTGTAATGTCTTTATTGTTTCGTCGGTTTTGGATTGACCAAGCGCTGCTAATTCGTTTATCTTCCGCGCTGTATCTGCCTGATCCTTAGAAAAGTCTTTCCGATTGCTGAATAAATCAGTCCTTTCCTCTTTCAGTAACTCAATGGCATTTCTAAGCTCGGGTGTATCTACCTTTTTAATATCCCCAGTGATACGCACTAGCTGAATTGCAGCGTCTAGCTGTGCCTTGGAAGCAGTCCTGCTTGTTGTTGAGATATCGGCTACAGATTCTTTCAGTGAATTTATGAAAGAGAATCCAGCCTCTGCCGCTCGAATTTGATCGTTAATGAAGCTATCAGCTTGAGTAATTGCCTCATTGATCTTCTTGAATCTAATCTCAGCTTGCGCCTCTATGATTTTGAATGCAGCCTCAACGCCCTGGACTTCTTTATCAACCCCAGCTTTTGCGTTTGCTGCTTTCTCCTCGTCGGTCAAGCGTTTTTTAGGTTTGATGAGATCACGATCTCTTGAGGCCGCTTGTCTGGCTAGCTGCAATTGTTTTTCTGCTGAGCTTATGGCTGCCTGCGTTGTTGTTTGTATTGATTCAGTAACTTGCGCAAAAGCAGGTGCAAGGTCTAGCAGCGCCAACAATGTTTCCTTCGATACCCCGTTGACTTTCCCAAACGACTGCACAACATCTTTAAACTGATCGCGCGTTTTGATACCAGATAGACCAAGCTCTTTCAATCGGTTTGCAACCAACTCCATCACGGGAGCAAGCTGCTCGCCAGCGGTCAAGAAATTCTCAGCAAAGAATGACGTTTTAGAGGCTAGAGAATCCATCCCTCCAGCTGCATCAACAAATGCCGTCCTAGCTTCGATTGATACATTTTTTATAAACGCATTTGACTCGGCCAGCGAATGCCCAAGATTGGTTGCTGCGTCGACTAAAACAGTAAATTCAGAGCCGATTCTTGCTAAAGTTTGGGAAGCAGATTCTCCCGCCTTGCCTAGCCCCTCCAGAGAAGGCATAAGCTCAAGCGCCATCTTGTCAGCAACGCGTCCAATTTCTTCAGCTAATTGCTCATCAGTAAAGCCTTTGCCTTTTTCTGTTGCAATATTTATGCTTGCTGAAAAGTTATCGATCGCGCTGGTTGATAAGCCAAGGTCTTTAGCAATACCGCGAAACTGGGTAGATATTCCTTTTATGCTATTGTCTAAAAACTGCCCAATTTCCTTGGATGCTTTTGACATTTCAGTAGCAAACTTATCTAATTTGCTTGTGAAATCATCAATAACTTTTCCGGTATCTGTATCTATTTTTACGCGCTCAACCTTATCCCCAACAACAAGGCCGCCTTGCGCTTTGAATTTTGTGGACGTAACGCCCTGAAAATCTTCAGCGGTGAAGTTTCCGACAAGATTTGTTTCTTTCTGCTTGAGCGGGCCGCGCCCAAATAGGCCATTTAAAAGCGGAATTATCGGCAAAAGATCGCCGATGATTGGAATATTTCCGACAGTATTTAACGCTTTTCCGAAACCGCCGCCGATCTGTTTGTTGCCAGCGAATCCTTTTAATATTGATGTTGATATTGCAGCAACCAAAAGAGGAGCAGACGCCGCAGCAAATGAAGACCCAAGCCCAGCCGCAGCACTTCCGCTTAATCCAGTCCCGCCTAAAGCAGTACCAGCGCCACCAATGAAAGCAGTGCCAGCACCGCCAACATTAGAAAATGCACTAAGCTGTCCGCCCAATCCAGCGCCGAATGATCTAAGCGCCGAGCTTCCAAATACATTACCAAGCGAAGTAAATCCACTACCTAAAGCAGACGTGAGCGAGCTATTTGCGGCAGAGAAACCGCTCTTTAAAGAGTTTGCAATGCCTGACGCGCTGATAGCAGTTAATGCTGTTGATCCACCGCCAGATGTTGCGCCAACCAATCCGCCCAACCCTAAGCCCTGAATGGTATTTAAAGCTGCAGCCTCTGCAATCAGCCTTCTTATGGCGTTACCAAACCCTTTTACTAATCCCTCTAACCCGTCATCAAATGGATCAAAAAAGAAATTAGCAAAAGCGCTTTGCACATTGCGAGCAGCCTGAATAGCAAATTGGGACATATCATCAAACGATGATTTAGCAGCGACACCAATTTCTTTTACTGATTTAGATGCGCCTTCCGTGCTTTCGTTAAGCTTTGCAACGGCCTTCTCATAGTCGGTATTTGCTCCAGCTACAGCCTTGTTGAATATTTCTTGCTCAATGGCTCCAGCCTGGAGAAGATCAACATATCGTTTAATTTGATTATTGCGTCTTATCCACGGGTCCAAGTCTTCAGTTAAGCGCTGGCCTTCGCTAAATAACGCTTGTGTTTTTCTTTGCTCTTCAGCTAGTCGCCTTTGCTCGTCGCTTAAGCCTTTGATGCTACGCCCTGCAGATTTAGCAGCATTAGCAGAATTACTAGTTGAAGCCGTGAATTTCTTCGTGCCCTCGTCGCTTGCTTTTAATGCGCGATCAAGGTTTGTTTGCTTATCTATTAATGCTTGTAATTCTTTTGTTGATTCTTTTAGCTGTACTTTTAAAAACTCAATCTTGCTATCGTCTTTAAATATATCGCCAAACGCGCCAGGCTTAAGCTCTGACTGAAGTTGTCTGTTAATATCGAGTACTTCTTTGCGTTTCTTGCCGATATCATCAAGCCCAGCAGTCCCCGCAAAAACTTCTTTAAGCCCTCGCCATATGCCGATTAATACATTACCTTCTCTCTGAGCGTCTACAACTCGATCAGTAAAGCCTGCAAGCGCTGGCAATATTTGATTAGCTATTGATATGCCAAGCGTCGCAGCGCCCTTAGCTAGACGGTCAAGATTATCGTTAAAGCGCTCAGAAGCCGCGGCGGATTCTGCAGTTACTGGATTAAGTCGCTTGCCTTCTTCTACTAACTCTCTGAATCCAGCAGAGCCGTTTTGAAGCAAAGGCACCAGCTCCGCCATACGATCGCCAAGGATCGAAGTAAGAGCAATAGCGCGGTCTTCTTTAGAATATTTTTGCAGCGCGTCAGCAAGGGCTAAAAGTTGATCTTCTGGCGTTGAATCTTTTAGCTTCTGATAAGCAATGCCGAGGTTGTTTAATGAATCAATTGCTGATTTATTTCCAGCGTTTGCGTCAGCTATTAAAGTGCTGAATTGCCTAGCCGCCTTGCCAACCTTTTCAATTTCAGCGCCTGATTGCTCAGCAGCAAATTTAATGCCGCTCAAGGATTCAATCGCTAGCCCAGTGCGCTCTGATAGCTTCTTTAATTCGTCTTGGGAATCAATAACAGACCTTGTCATTGCCGCTAGCCCAACTATGGCGCCAGTAGCGCCAATAGCAGAAAGCGAAGCGGTGACTTTTAACGCGGTGCCAGCAAGGCCCGAGAGCTTATCCTGGACAGAAGATATAGCCGATCCAGTAAGGTCTTTGCCAACAATTTCAACTATTGTTTTGGCCATTATGGAGCAGCTTTTTTAAATTTATAACCTCTAGAATTTGATCAATGACAACTTCATAGTTGCCAACATCTAAGTATTGCAGGACTGGCTCAACTTGCACCCAGTCAAGTCGGCCTTCCATGAGGTTTAAGGCCGTTATTGCGTTGAAGTTTTCTTGTGCTAAATCTACTGGCTTGGCTCCAGAGAATTGCCGCTTGATCTCTGTATAGTCAAACCAGTCCATCAGTTTTTTTTGAGCGATTCCTTTGTTTCTAAGTAACCATTCAAAGCGTTGACTAATGCGTCTCTTATATTTTCAGCAGCTTCTGGCGAGTCGCTTATATACTCAGCAAACAACTCAGCATCAAAAGGCACGGAGTCTTTTGAGCCTTCTGGAAACAAGTCTTTTTCTGTTACTTCCCAGTCGTTAATATACTTACGCGCTATCTCATAAGAGTTAGCGTTAGCGTTGTACAGCTTTCCAAATTCTTCTAAAGTAGGTCTCCTGCCGAAAAACTTCATTTTTCCGACTGTTACAGAAACCTTCCTCGACTCTTTCATTCTTTCAGTTAAACTCATTCTCGCCCCTTATTGCAACCCAGTTGCATTAACTAGTAAACCATTGAGGAGCGCCGGTTACTGTGACAGACACTTGAGATGTGGCCACCGCGCCAGCAGATCCATCAATACCCGTACCGCCAGCAACCTCACCATTGAATATCATGACATTGCCATTGCGCACCGTTACTCTAAATGCTCTATCGCCACCCGAAGCTCGCGCCGCACGTACAGCAACCATATGAGACGCCATAGGGTCTGAATAAACGGTAAGCGTTGCGGAAATAGCATCCTCAAATCCTGCGATTTCTTTCTTTGTAAGATCAGAAATTGCGGTCACGTCTGTTTTATTAAGGTTTCCATCTGGCATTGAGAATTGCTGAATGTTGTCAAAAGATACCCAGGTGGCTACTTTATTGGCCGTTCCGCCCGATGTGTAAGTAGAGTAACCAGTTGAATCCAGCCCCTCGGCAACAAATGAAACGGTTGTCGAGACAGACTTAACTCTCACAGCCTTTTTGTTGATCTCATTCATCCCGGCAACGTTATCAATAACGATAATGTCACCAATAGCAAAGTCATGAGTGCCGGTGATTACAGCCTCAGAGGCTTTTGATATGGCGGTGATTGTCTTGTTTGTGCCTAAAGTGTTTTCCATTTCAACCTTAGTGCCGGTCAGCGTAAAAGCCATTTTTTATACTCCTAGTAAATAACCTTTTCAGGGTCTGTAACATCCAAAATTCGCGCCACGTACTGCAATGTAGCTACCGCAATCGGCTGATCGCCCTCGCCGAAAAAATCTAAAGTCGTAGAATTAAGCTGCAACTCGTCCGCACCTAAGTTGTTTTCACTTAAAGCATTTTCAATCTTGACGCTATGCTCATCGAGTAAGTCATCAACATTGAATAACGCCTTCTCAAAAACTCTTAAATTCAGAGCTATGTCACGTGAATAATTTCCTAATGCCTGGTACTGCGCCTGATCCGTGTCGGTTGTTATAACCACGCAAGGCAGGTCATTAGGGCTAATCTGTTTCGTTCTATTTACAAAAACAGGCCTTTGTATAGCCTGCTCAATTACCTGTTTTGCTCTATCTCTTAGCTGCTTTCTTATGTGCGCCATTCAACATGTAGCTCTAAGATTGTCATTCCAGTACCGTCAGGCTTAATCCCAACAACTCTGTATTTGCTGCCGTCTAAACCGTACACTTCCATGTCGTGCTCAACATCAACCAAATCAGTAGATTTTGCTACGAAGGCCGGATTTGAACTTTCAACAAACCCGACCTCGTCATAATCATTTAAAAATATACCGTCTACTTCTTTGTCATAAACCTTGATAGTTTTATTAGCAAGGTCATCAACAATCGCTTGGTTTACTTCATACTCAAGCGAAGCAAACGGCGTTGGCATTAAGCAGCTACAGCCGTATAGCAGCCTATCTTCATCATTACAGTGGAGCTAGGATTAGCCGCTGCGCTTGTGGCAATACCTACGCATTGCTGAGAAGTGGTCGTTTTGTTAACAACCTTATTTGTTGCGTCCCAAAAAAGACGATCACCAACAGCAATAACCAGAGCGCTTGTCTTTGCGATCTCGACTTCACCCTCAGTAACAAAAGCGCCAACTTCGCCGTTTTTAACATCTTCAGCAGCTACGCCAAATAAACTAGTCCCGAATAAGTAACCAACCCCTGACGCAACATCTGCGCCTGGAGCAAGACTTAGAACGTCTCCTGATCTAACAATATTTTTCATTCCGTTGTCCTTCTGAATGCAACACAGTTGCGTTAAGAGTTAAATTAAGCGCCTACGTTTTTATATAAACCGCGGTGATCAATTGCTTTCGCAGCAAAATCTAAACGGGCTTTAATCTTCATTCCGTCCATTTCAAAGCCTTGCATGGTTTCGATGAATACGCCGTTTTGACCTTCTAAGTAGCAGTACTCAATCGTGTCGATCATTGAGCTATCCGCAGCCAGATACCAAGCCGTAGCGCTGTTATCATCCAAGCGAGCCTCAGCAATAACTTCTAAAGATCCTGCGAATGGGTTAACAACAGAAGATTGGCTTGCAACATAGTTTTGGCTTACGAATTGAGCAGCAGCCGTTTCTTTAGCCGCTGGCACAATCAAGAATCTAGGCCGCAAATTCATGACCACGCCTTGAGGTGATTTTTGCTTGCGCATTAATGTGCGAGCAACACCCAAAGCTGCTACTGAAATATCTGTGCCGGTGCCGGTTAAGTTATTGTGGCTTGCATGGAATAAAGCCACGCTGTCAGACAAAGCCGCGTTAGTAGTCAATATTCCATAAACCGTATCGCTTTCTAATGCGGCGGCAGACATTGCAAACGCTGCGGGAAGTCTAGTAAACGCGCTCAGATCATCATTAATAATCGCCTGGCGTGTTATGCCAATGATCTTTCCATAAGTTGCTAACTGATAAGTTTCTTTACCGTCAGTAACCGCGCCCTGTTTAAATTCGCCGTTTTCAGTAACTTTTTCAAGCATTGGCGCATCAGATAACATTGCACGAGTAATTGTCCTGAAATCTGGATTTGTTGTTTGTCTAGCCCACGCTGTAAATGTGCGAGGAGCAAGCTCATAAGCTTGACGCAACGATTTATTAGCAACGTTAGCTAGTACGTTAGGCAAATCTGACGTCCCTTCGAATGCACGGGTAGCGATCTGAAAGCGATCCATTCCGGTTGATGAAATGCCACGAGCCTTAAGAGACTCACGTGAAAGCTCAAGCATGGTCAGGCCAGCATATTGTCTTGCGCCATCCGACAACTTGACGCTAGGATCAGCGCGATACATAACAGCCTCTGTCATTAACTCGCGTCTGGTTTCAGTCTCATCGCGCACTGTAAAAATGTCAGAACGGCTTGATATTTTGTTTTCTTCTGTCCTAGATGCAAGCTTGTTAATAATCTCTTTACAAGCCTCTTCTACAGAGAGATCGCGCTCGATTAATTCGTCTAATTCGTTTTCTGGCAACTTGACGCCGCGAGCATATTTTTTAATGTCTGCCACACGTTTACGCTCAGCTTCCAACGCTTCGGATTGAACCTTTTGAATATCGACTACTTCTGCAGCGCGCACCTCATCCTGCTTTACTTCAGGAGCAATAATTTCTTCTTTCATTTCGACCTCTTTAGTGATTGATCTGCCTATTCCAACTGTTGCGTCTGCCGGTATGTCACAAAGCGTAACTTCCATAGGCAGCCAATTTGTCACCCTGTATTCGTCTGGTGAATCTGCGTTACGTTTGGTTATTGATCTTTCTTGGATTTTGTAGCCAACACTTACATTGGCAACGATTCCGTCTTGTATGTCCTGGATAATTGATTTCATGCCGTCTCGACGAGATAGCTTCACCTCGACATATCCCCGACCGTTTTCAATCCACGCTCTTTGAGTAATGCCGATTGATGCATATGGAGCATCTTCAGTACGTCCCGATCCGTGATTTAACAAAACAGGAGCGCCAGAATTAAGGCGGGAAAGGTCTACCTCTTCCGATTTGTGCCCTAATATCTCAACCCACGGCTCGCCGTCAAAATATCCAGAACGAACGTAAGGCTCTTCAGAAGAGAAGGGGAACTCTAAAACAAGGTTTTCGGATGACGCATCTTCACTAGCGCGCTTTGTAATGGCTAGATTGACGCTTCGATTGAATAAATCTGAGGACATATATCCATAACCAATATTGATTATGGATATTTAATACGAATGGGGTTTTAATTTAACCCCCCAAAATTAGAAAATTATTCTGGAGGCTGGCCTTTTTCAGCCTTGTGAGAAAAAGAAAGGCCAAGCTGCTCTAATATTTGCTTGCCTTTTAATACTTCCTCTATGTGATTATCTGGAACAAGGCCACGGCCTCTTAATGATTCATGATATGATTTTAAGCCGCTTTGAAGCTCCAATAATTCACCTTGGACGTCCTTCACCGGATCGACCCAGTCCCATTTGGGAGTTGTCCATTCAACTTGCAAATCCGTTTTGACGCGATTGGAGAGGGCCGCAAGGCTTAACCATTTATTCATCACTCGCTCGCAAACCATCGGGATAAATGTCAGCCATTGGAATTGCTGTATTTCACGCCTAAAATCTAATGTGCCGGCGCGTATAGAAGAATAGTTAACTTGAGACAGATCACCAGTCATTTGCTCATAAGTAACGCCAATGCCGGCAGCAATGGCATGCAAACGAGTATTAATGTATTCAGCGTAACCTGTAGAAGCAGGTGGGTTATTGAATGTAATATCTTCCCCAGTATTCAAATACTGGACTTGACCTGGAGCAAGCTCTTCAATTGTCCTGCTGTTTTCTGTGCTTTGAGAGCCGATAGAAACATTATCATCATCCGACTTAACGACCGCCATAATACACGCTTCAGCAGCTTTTCTTACTAACGTCGCTTCTTCATACTCGTCTAAATCATTTTGAGTAATCATACAGGGAGCAAATATTGGCACACCGCGAGACTGACCAGGCCTAAGTTTCTCATAAACGTGAACAATATCATCAGCGCTTATTCTGCTTGACTTGATCCCGTTTAGCTTTGGAGACGATTCACCAGGGTGCTCAGAATACAGCCAATAAGCAACACGCCGGCCGATTGCATCGTATTCAATGCCGTACTGTATATAGCCGCCGTTTTTCAAATTCTCGAATTTGGTCGAATCAAGATAGTCCGCCTCCAGCACTTGCAACTGCAACGGGACACTTAATCCATCCTCAGCCTTCCGGTATCTAAAGCGAATCAAACATTCCCCAGATTCCCATATTGCTCGATCAATTATCCTTTGCAGCCCATAAAAATCATGCTGCCCGTCAGCATCGCACTCTTTTATCCAAACGCCCCATAACTTTGAAAGTTTTTTGTCTGGTATGCTTGGAACAATGCCGGTACCTACAGAATTAGAAACGAGCACTCGAAGAGCTTTGGAGGCGTATGGGTTATTACGAACCAAATCTCTTGATCTGTCCCTTAGCTTAACCAGTCCAGGCGCTATTTCAGCATTTGCGGAAGTGCTTCCGGTTGTCCAGCCCGCATTTCTTCTTCCGGTTTTTGCGCCGTCATAACCGCGCTTTGTCATTAAATCAATAGCGCGTCTAGCTCGCATACGGTTAAGCTTAGCAACGGGATTAAAAACGCCTACAAAATCGTCAATAATAGTCATTAGTCCATTACCCTCTTAACATAAGTTACTCGCTTGGATTTCTGTATAGCTCCAGACTGCATAAGCTCTTGCCTTATTAGATCTCTAGCAGACTTCAAATCTGACATTGATCGGTAAACAACCTCGCGACCGTTGAAGGCCACCTTTAATTTTCCGCTTGCGATTGCGTTATCAATTGCGTTTAATTGATCAACAGTGAATGCCATTATCTACCCCTATGCTTTTTAAATAATCTGTAAACATTAGATATGCTATATCCAGAAACTTTTGCCGCCTGATAAGCGCTTCCAGTTTTCATAAACGTATCTAGTGCCATAGCTTTCAACTTGGGCGATCTTTTGGCGACCCATTGCTCTGATCCGCCGTATTCGCGCCGAACTATTCTATCAATCGAAAATACAGATTTCTCAGACACACCTTCTTTGACAAGAAGCTCACCAACACGCTCTAATATATCCATTATTTAAATCCTCTAAAACGCCCTGAAAATCTGTTTTTAAATGACGAAAATCTCTTATCTTTTTCAACATCTTCCCGAGGTCTTACATTTTCTTTATGCAACTCAGTTGCATTTGGAGTTAAATTTTTTTTTGGAATTTCATTATTAATAGAGTACGCGAGGCGATCCCAGTCTTTATCTGTGTATCTGTCAGCTCTTACACGCTGATGGTGTAGAGCAGCGTATGAGTAAACCAGGGTATCCAACGGCTCGTTTCTTATCCCTGGCTTTGGAATATACTTTCTCTTTTGCCTGTCCCATGTTTCAGAAAGCAGTCCAGCAAAATAAAAATCATCAAGCTGGTCGCTAAAATGCAGCATGCGGTCATTAATATCTTTATGCGTGTCATTCTTCAATCGAGAATAAATAACATGTTTAATTTCTATTGTCCCCACGGAATGCAGCGTTATCCCTTTCTTGTCATGCTGGCCTTTCCATGTAACGTCTTGTAGCGACCCTTTACTTAAAGGTCTTGCGTTATACTTTGCAGCACCAAAGACCGCTATTGGATTATTAATACGCTTCGATCTTACAAAGTTTTTAACCGCTTCGCCACGATGGCCGCCGGTATCAATTGCCGTTGCAACGACAGGAAGCTCACGGCCTGAATCATGCAATATTCTGGTGTTTATTAAATAGGTTAAATCATCCCATACTTGATCTTCAGCAGGGTCACCCATTATTTCTATGTAATCCAGCACCCATGCTTTTAAGCTTTTTCCATACCCGACAAGCTGGACAGCCAAGCGGTTATCTTGAGTATCAACCCCAGCCGTAATAAGTAGCACACCTTCAGGAGCAACTCTTAACTTATAACCTTCTGATCTTGATCTAACCTCATCAAATACAGCAACCTCGTTTTTACGCTCCCAGCTTCTTGCCAGTCTGGTGTTGTGAAAAACGATCATTTGGTTTTCTAAACCTTTGTCATATAACTCTTGGGCACTTTCCCATTCATCATACAAGTCTGACCAGCTAAGCCATCCATACGGCTGAAACATTGCAGATAATAAAAAACTTTCCGTCTTTGATTCAGTTTTAGGCTCTGACCACAGCCCGCTTTGAAACATTTTCTTTTTGTCTGCATCTCGATGTACCCCACCGCATTGCTCACAAGGATATAAAGCTTCGCCACTTTCAGCCAAAAACAGCTTCTCGAATACAAGCTCTTGAGGATGGCCACAATGAATACATTCCGCCAACGCTACGCGCTGCGTACCTTCCAGATATAACGATTCAATCCTGCTTTCATTCTTAATGGTAGGACTGGAATAGTAATAAGATTTTGCGTTACTAGAGAATGTTGTCTGCCTGGCTTCTGCCAACTTTACCGGATCGCCCTCGCCATCTACCGACGATTCAGCACGGTCTATTTCATCAAACGATACATAACGCGCCGGAACTTCAGCAAGGTTAGCAGCGCTTCCAGCCGTGGCAATATATAAAGTGCCGCCTTGAAATACTTTTATGTCTTGTGAATTGGTAGCTAAACGACTGCCTGGAGGTGATACCCTTGGCTTAACAACATCAACAGACTCAATAACCCGATCGATACGCTGCACAATACGCTTATGTAGCTTGCCGGTCGGCATCAACCAAACAAAATTACCAGGGTGTTGGTGTACGATATAACAAAACCAATTGAGAGCGACTTGTGTTTTAAGCATTTGGGAGGCAGACATTAACACAACGCGCCTGCATGGATGACGGTCAGACAGGCATTGCATGATTAATCTTGCATGTGGCGTCCTGTCTAGCCGATATTTCCCATACTCTTTAGCGCCGGTCGATCTTGGTATGACCATGTATTCTTCTGACCACTCATCGAGAGGTAAGGAAGGGTCAGGCATAAGGCCTTCACGCAGCGCATTTAAGAACGTATTGTGCCCGTCGTAAGAGTTAACAGTTGACTGTCTTGATATCTTAGTTACAAGGCGCATGAGTCAATAAACTCTTTTAAAGCTGCATCAATCTCATCTTTGAGATACATTTCAATCTTTGAAGGATCATCAATATTTACAAGATTGGGCGCTGATTGTTTACATAATGAGTGAAGGTTATCACGCAATTTTCTACCAGCTTCGAATGCTGCGTTATGGACATCTGACCGGATAACAAGATTATGCCTTGCAATATCAAGCTCCATTTGCTCACGGTCGGCCCTAACTCTATCAAGCCTGGCGCGCTCGTAGCTTCCGTCTATTGGCAGATTCAATATTGTTGTGTTTTCAGAGCCTAGCTGCATGTATGGATTTTGGATTTCTAGAATAAAATTGGGGCCTTCATTCCCA
>OFQZ01000208.1_pt1 | contig 23048 bp, 19 predicted proteins | sample 1543011 | NCBI WGS metagenome assembly OFQZ01 (sample SAMN07774216, study PRJEB24372) | wastewater metagenome | isolation source: Exp Tend NO 0WW | collected 2016-02 | reverse complement strand
TGAATACGACAAAAAGAATTATTACCTCTCTTACCGCGCTTCTTAGTGCATTGTTATCTCTTGGCCTCGTATTTCACGATAGCCAGGCGGAGCGTGCCTTTGCGGTGGCGGTTAGCCGTCCACTCCTTTCGGCATATCATGAATCTGAAACCACAAAACCGCTCGATGAGATCAAGCCGCTTCATGTTCATAGTGACTACAACCCCTTGTTGAGCACACTTGCCAACAGCTTTAATTATCAGCAACCAAGTCTCATGCCCCGTCGGAATAGTCATCACAAGGAGCTATTGCGTATGTTTGAGGTAGGCAGCAGACACGCGTTTGATAACGCCAATCTCCCTATAATTGACTAGAATCAGAACTATCTTCTGAGATAACCTGGAGTTCGCGGGCGAGCCGTTCGACGAGGGAATGCTTGGCTTGTAGCTGTTCGCGTGATTGCTCCACGAGCTCGGGGGGAGCTTTTGTAATATATTGATCGTTCGCTAATCGTTTTTCGAGCGCTTCACTTTCGGCACGTGCTTCTGCTAATCGTTTTTCGAGATTGGTCTGATGTTCGTATAGTATCTCAGGGGAAATGTCGAGCCAAGCATCACGACCACTACTAGCGAGACGTAGACCCCGGGCCTGATCGACGTGTTCAACGGTTTCTAGTTTGGCAAGGTGTTGGATGAGGCCAGCGTTGTCGGCCACAAGAGAGTCATCCATATAAAGCAGGCTATAGCGCTCATTGCCTGGTAGTTCTGAAGTGACATAGCGTGTTTCTGCCACCAGTCGTTTGAGACGCCCAAATTCGGCTGCTTCAAGTTCATTACACTCCTTTTGTTCTGGCCATGCGGCACCAGCGAGGACATCACTATGCCAATTGAGACTTTGCCAGATGGTTTCGGTGACGAAGGGAGCAAACGGATGCGCCAGACGTAAGCTAGTGTCCAACACCCAGGTGAGCATTGAGGTGTGCTTCTCAATCTTGCTAACCTCTATATACCAGTCAGCAACGTCGTCCCAAATTACATGGTAGAGAGTCTCGGCGGCTTCTGCGAAGCGGTAATCATCAAGCTGTTGTTCGATCGAGCTGATTGCTTGGTTAAGTCGGTGGATGATCCAATGATCAGCCATCGAATGTGGATCTGGGTGAGGAGTGGGCTGCGAATCCCCTACTTGACCCTCAATGAATCGTGCAATATTCCACAATTTGTTACAGAAATTGCGTCCGGCAATCACCTTACCCCGACTAAATGCTTGATTTTGAGCGGCGCTACGGCTAGAGACGATCCCCATGCGTAGTGCGTCAGACCCATATTCACTGATTGTTTCCATGGGGTTGATAACATTTCCCTTACTTTTGCTCATCTTGATGCCCTTTTCATCAAGAACAAGGCCGTGCAGGTAGACATGGCGAAACGGGACCTGTCCAGTTCGGTAGAGGCCGAGCATGAGCATACGGGCGACCCAGGCAAAGAGGATATCACCTGCTGTTTCCATGACTGCGTTTGGAAAATAGCGAGCGAGCGGTCCATTAGTCAGATAATCAGTGGTAATAAATGGCCACTGGCCACTGCTAAACCAGGTATCGAGCGTGTCTTCCTCACGCACATATGTTGTGCCATCTACATCAATATGCGTTTCGTCAACACGTCGATCGAACAGCCATGTGTCTGGATCGGTTGTTGAGTGAAACATGGGAATTGGGATGCCCCAAGGGATCTGACGGCTAATATTCCAGTCACGAAGTTCCTTGAGATAATTGATAACCACTTGTGCTTTGTTGTGAGGGGTAAAGGTTATCTCACCTTTCTCGATAGCTGCAATGGCGTTCTTGGCAAGCTCTTGCATCTTTACAAACCACTGTTCCTTGACTAAGGGTTCTATGATGCTGCCGCACTTATAACAATGTCCCACGGCATGTTCGATTTCTTGTTCGCCCCGCAGTGCTTCCTCAATCGAGAGCGCCGACAATACTTTTTTGCGAGCTTCTTCGGCTGTGAGCCCAGCGTACTGAGGCGGCACGTTTATCATAGTGCCGTCGTAGTTGATGACCTGGATGCGCTCGAGCTGATGACGCTCGGCGATAGCGAAATCATTTGGATCATGAGCTGGAGTGATCTTGACGGCCCCGGTACCAAAAGACCTATCCACGTAGTCGTCGGCAATAATGGGGATTTCTCGACCGATCAGGGGTAATTGCACTTTTGTACCGATCAGGTCCTTATAGCGCTGATCATCGGGGTGAACAGCGATAGCGGTGTCACCAAGCATTGTCTCGGGGCGGGTTGTTGCAACGATGATCTCCCCCACCTTGTCGAGTGTTGGGTAGGCAATGCTCCACAACTTCCCTTTCTCGTTTTTATGAACTACCTCGATGTCGGCAAAGCTTGTCTGATGTTTGACACAGAAGTTTACCATTCGTTCGCTGCGGTAGATCAACTGATCTTGCCACATCTTTTCGAAGGTATCGTAGACACTATCAATTACTTTTTTGTCGAGGGTAAAGACAAGCGTATTCCAATCGACGCTGGCGCCGAGAGCCCGGAGTTGGAGTTCCATGTTGCCGCGCTGTTCGTCGACAAAGTTCCACACCTGACTATATAGTTGTTCGCGTGTGTAATCAAAACGCGTTTTCCCCTGTTTCTCAAGCTCTTTCTCGTACACCACCCAGGTTTCAAAGCCAGCATGGTCGGCACCGGGGATATACAGGGCATCATCACCTCTCATGCGGCGGTAGCGAATCAGGATATCTTGCAGAGCGCTGCCAAGTGCATGTCCAACATGCAAGTTGCCATTGGCGTTTGGTGGCGGCATGATGATGCTGTAGGGTGTCCCCTGCCCCTTTGCCTTAAATACTCCCGACGACTCCCAGAGGGCATAAATGGTCGGCTCGTAATCATTGGGAGTGTAGGTTTTTGCGAGATTCATGGATGGTCTGGTCATTCTTTCATTGTTTTCACGCGAAAAAACATCAGCAAACTCACCAGAACTTTTCACGTGAAAAGTCCAGCGTGTTATCTCTACCTCTGTTATCTCCGCGTGTTTGTGTTCACACCTAGTATAGCACAAACAATGTATAATAGTTACAGACATGATTGTTGCAACACCGTGCGAGAGTAGAGTAGACTGGGACGAGTTTGTTTCGGTGACGAATGGTCACCCTTTGCAACTATGGGGCTGGGGAGACGTAAAGACGGCACATCATTGGACGGCACATCGTATACTTGTCAACGACGGGTCAGAGGTTATCGGTGGTGCTCAGCTCCTGGTGAGAAAACTACCTGGGGCGTTTCGTCGCTTTGTCTACATACCACGCGGGCCAGTTAGCTGCACGGGAAGGGAAGCAGATACGCTCAATGCCCTTGCCTCATACGTACGGCACCATTTGCCCGGAACAGTCCTCAGTGTCGAGCCAAATACACGTGAGTTTCCTGATATAAAAGGGTGGCGACATTCAAATCGAACGATTTTGATACCGAATACGCTTGTCCTCGACCTGACACGCACCGAGAGTGAGCTTCAGGCTGATATGACAAAAAAGACCAGGCAGTATATCCGCAAATCTCAGCGCACGGAACTTGATTTTCGTCAAATTACTACTGATGAGGAGCTTACCGAATGTCTACGTATTTACCATGAAAAGGCTGGCCGTGCTGAGTTTGCTCTCCATAGCGACGCGTATTATCGTGACGTCCATAGAAATCTTGGTGATGCATCTGTCATCATGGCAGCCTTTCATGAAGACAAGCCGGTTGCTTTTTTGTGGCTTGCAGTGAGCCAAGAGGTGGCATTCGAGCTGTACGGAGGTATGAATGAGGAAGGACAGCGACGAAGGGCAAATTATGCACTCAAGTGGCAGACGATCTTACTCTGTAAACAGCGTGGGGTTAAGCAGTATGACATGAATGGGCTTTTAAACGATGGGGTCAGTACCTTCAAGAAGGGGTTTTCCAGTCAGGAGACGATGCTTGCAGGAACCTACGACTATCCGCTATCGCCGCTCTATACAATTTGGAACCGAGCACTACCGATAGCAAAAAAACTTGTTCGCACTACTGGAAAGGTGTTGAGAAGACCCTAAAACGGCAGAGGCTGTGTCGTTACAAAATGCGAACGGCGCCCTGTCGGTAAACGATAATCTCGCCAGCACTGTCGAATCCGATAATTGTTGACGGAGGTCGGTCGCCAAGAGGACCGATATCGACATAAAAGTCTATTTTCTCACCGAAATAGTCGATTGCTTGGTCGATACTTTGTGAGGTAGGCGCATTTGGTGTGTTTGCGCTCGTTGTCATAAGTGGGCCGGTCGTAAGTAAAAGCTTCTGAAGATCAGAGTGTGCGGGAATACGTGCCGCCATGTGTTCTTGCCCGTCGCTAAGATATGTCGGAAGGGAAGTGGCGCTCATTTCCACGCTTACGGCATTTGGCCAGAAGCGAGCTGCTTTTAAAACTTCTGCCCGAGGGAACCCTAGTGCGATGAGCTGATCTGTAGTTGCGGCTATAGTGGTGCCCGGTTGTCGAGCGCGTGACTTGAGATGGTAAAGGCGAGTGATTGCAGATTGACTGTTAGCGATACCTACCAACCCATACACAGTATCTGTTGGCATAACGCCGATAGCGCCGTCCTTTAATAGATCGATAAGACGAGGATCACTCAGTGCTGAGATCCGCAGTGCTGGCATGGTTAGTCCGCCATTACCCATGAAGTACGGGTCATTGATAGTGAAGGAATCACCTCAAGTGACAAGGGATCTGCGGGAGGCATAGTGGTGGCATGAAAATAGCCTAAGGTAGCGATCATCGCTGCGTTGTCGGTGCAGAGGGCAAGAGGAGCGTACTCGATCTCGATCGGAAGCTGCTCTCGCAGGCGATCGCGCAGAGGCTGACAGGCCGCAACGCCACCGGCAATGACGACTGAATTGGGCAGATACTGCTCATAGGCCGCCACCGTCTTATCGACCAAACACCGAACTGCCACTTTTTGGAAACTGGCTGCGATATTTTGTCGTTGAAGGTCGTTTAACAGCCCTGGGAGCTCGTGGGAGGGAAAAGTGTGATCTTTGCCTACTTCACGCTGAGTTGCCCTCAGAACGGCTGTCTTGAGGCCAGAGAAGGAAAAATCATAGGTGCCTTGAGTCCGAGGAGTGGGAAACTGATAGGTTGATGAATCACCAAGCAGTGCCGCCTTGTCGACCGATACTCCTCCGGGGTAGGGAAGACCGATCATCTTTGCCACCTTGTCAAATGCTTCTCCGACTGCATCATCCATGGTTTGTCCTAGTAGTTCGTATGTTCCATGACCATGAAATAAAACCAGTTGCGTATGACCACCAGATACGATGAGCGCTAATAGAGGAAAAGAAGGCTGGCGAGTGGGAAGCGAGAGCTGCGGTGTCATGGTTGGTGATTGCTCGGTAATGAAGTTGGCATAGACGTGCGCCTCCACGTGGTGAATCGGATACAGCGGCTTGTTATGGATAATGGCAAGTGTGCGAGCCGCCAACGTACCAACCAAAAGAGATCCAACTAGACCAGGTGCGTAGGTGACAGCGATCGCATCGATATCATCCCAGCTACAGTTGGCATCTGTCAAAGCCTTGTCGATGACGGGGTTGATTGCCTCGATATGACTGCGAGCCGCAATTTCCGGTACAACCCCTCCGTAATGGGCATGAATATCGATCTGTGATTGGACGACATTGGATAGCAGATGAAATCCATCCTCTACAACGGCGGCAGCGGTTTCGTCACAACTACTCTCGATTCCTAGGATTCTCACTAGAGATGAGTATAACATCTTTTTCTGTCTCACGGGGTGGTAAAATAGAGGTATGAAGCAGACGGCAGTCAAACTTGTGAGGCGTGTTGTATCCAAGAGGGCGATTAGCCGACTTGAAGACACATATCGAAAGAACCGCGCTCGGCTGCTTGGTATGCGTTATGGTCATCCGGCCAAACACCTCCGAGTAATTGCCGTGACGGGAACGAACGGAAAGACCACAACAGTCAATTATCTCAACGAAATTCTCAAGGAAGCCGGTTACACCACTGCTATGTTTAGTACGTCGACGATTGAAGTAGCGGGTGTATCAACACCAAATGACCTCAATGCCACCGTGGCTTCAACAGGGCGAATGCAGCAGTTTTTTCGCGACGCAAAGCGTTCTCAGGTAAACTTTGTGGTCATGGAGTTCCCTAGCCACGCCATTCATCAGCACAAACTCTACGGAGTACCGGTCGAAATGGTGATCATGACTAATCTCACCCAAGATCACCTCGACTACCACGGCACAATGGAGACGTACGCCGAGGTAAAGGGAAGGTTATTTGCGATGGAGCCGCAATACATTGTGCTCAACCGGGATGATGCATGGTTTGAGTATTTCAACCAGTTTCCGGCAGCAAGCCAAAAGATCACCTATGGCAAGCATGAAGAGGCCGAAGCCCACATTGACTCAGTCACCCTCTACCGCAAAGGCACCGAAGCCGTTGTTACTGTTGATCACCAGACAAAATTAGAACTTGCTACCAATTTGCCTGGCGAATTCAATGCCTACAACATGACGGCAGCCGCAGCCGCAGCCTATTTGCTTGGTGTGGAGCTTGACGATATCGTGGAGGGAATTGCCAATCTTGAGTTTGTGCCGGGCCGTTTTGAGCGAGTTGCCGAGGGACTGCCCTATGATGTCATCGTTGACTATGCGCACACACCTGATGGGCTGGAAAAACTACTGACAGCAGCAAGGGCCATCACCAAAAATCGCGTGATCCTCGTATTTGGTGCCTGTGGTGACCGCGACAAGAGTAAACGCCCTCTGATGGGTGAGATTGCCGCTAGACTGGCCGATCGCATCATCCTAACTGATGAGGAGAGCTACAACGAAGACCCTGCTCAGATAAGAGCGATGATTTACGACGGTATCGAAAAAACAAAGGGCGGCGCGATGAAGACCACTGAGATAGATGATCGGCGCGAAGCAATTGCCAAAGCACTGGGGGTCGCCACCAAGGGCGATACCATCCTTATCACTGGTATGGGACACGAAGTCTACCGCATCATAGGTGGTAAACGAGTACCGTGGAATGATGCGGCAGTAGTACGGGAATTACTTGGCAAGAAGTAAGTAGGAGCTGAGTATGTTAGCCACGAGGCGTGAGCCAGTGATCAGCAGCGGTATCCTCGGTTATTGTGGTAGGCTCGTCATTTCTACGCTTACCAAAGCCGGCGACCTTGACCACTTCGGCACCAACTTTACCTTCTGGGCCGCCCAGATCATCTGCGAGCATTTCACGCAGTGCGTCAATCTCGTCAGGGTTGCCTGACGCTAGCTCGGCTAATTTTCGAGCTGCTGCGAGATCTGCCTCGGTGAAGGTATTTGTTTCGGTTGTGTCTGTGGTGGGGATTTCTTTATTCATGACATGATGATAGCATAAACATTACGATATGTCAATAAGGTGAAGCAGTATAGCTAAAACCACTGGCGTCGTTTGAGCCGGTAACTCAAACTTACAGCGGCGCGCTGACCGATTTTTTGCCAACGACGATAGGCTGATGGATTCACCACGAGGTCATAACAACCGATATAATCAGTCACTCTCTTGTTGAAGCTCGTCTTGAACCTTCCGATGCCATAAAAGGGATGAGCCGTGTCTTGTATATCGCCGCTATGCGGTGCGCCGCAGAGGTCGTACTCGCTAACGCCCCTCACTTTCATCCACCTGATAATCTCCCACTGCAACAAATGACTGGCGCCATAGACAGTGCGTTCGCGGACTGAAGCGCCATCCTTATAGAGGCCCTTTTTGCCCAGGTATATGCAGTAGGCGGCCGCCACGAGCCTAGACTCGTGGTAAGCAAAGAAAAGTTGCCCATGATCGGCATCTGCTAGACGTTTCCAAAAAGCGGAATAGTACTGATAGCTCTTGAGGGAGCTCTCGAACCGACCTGAGGCGGTGCCGCTAAGGAGGGCGAACATCTCGCGCATGGTTTGCTCGGTCAGAGAAACTGGGGTTACGGTCACACCGTCGCGCTCGGCACGGTGAATGGCATGTCTGCCTTTTTGATTGAGTGAGGCCATTATTTCGTTCTCGGAGCCAGAAATATCAAGTAGTACCGTCGAAACATTGGGCTGGATGGCTGCGGTGTGAACCAGCCCAAGCGTGCTGAGGCGCTCACGGAGTGTCTCGGTCTCGAGGAGCTCGGGCTCAAGTTTTACAGCAAAAACAGATTGAGTGCGTGCCAGCTGACGGAGGGGATCGAGTAACGATGTCAATTCAGTTTCATTCACGACGCCGGGGCCCTTGGGAATATACCAGTAGTTTCCGAGTAGCGGGACGCGCTTTTGGAGTACCGTGACAGCAAGGCCTTTCACCATGAGATAGCGGGGAAGCCATCCGTTGAGACGCTTGGTTTCAGCCAATTCTCTTAGTTGAAATACGTTCCCACCATCAGGATTACTTGAGAGGAGCGAGTCCCATCGTTTGATTTCTTCAGTAGTGGCGAAGCGTGCATCCATATCATTAGTATAACAGTCGATGAGGAGCACATTGACAAAATAGCATAAGTGTGATAGCATACCTATATCAGATATCACTAACACAAACAAAAAAGGAATTACGATAATGAACGAATATAACAAACCAGATCAGGGCGCGCTGCCGCGAGGCGGTACGATGCTGCTCGAGAAAGCGGATCCAGTACCTGAGACGGAAACAAAAGGTGAAGGCGTCCCACCAGTGCCACCACGCGAAACAATGGTGGATGGTGCAGACGACAACAATGCCGCATTTGAGGAAGTAATTGCTGGGGGTATGCCACCTGAAGAGCGAGCAAATTTTGGAAAAGATGTCTTGGACACGTTTGCTGCCGAAGCTGCTGCTGATCTAGAAAATGACTTGGGTATTGCCGACGATGCTGGGGCCGAAGGAGACTTGTCAGGAGGAGATGGACGCCAGGGCGCTGATGTTATTGACCTCGCTGAGTACCGACAACGACGAGCAGCGGAAACAGCACCTGTTCTTGGTAGTGATGCAAGTGTAACGGATATAGCGAATGCACCAAGCATGCGTGGTGACGCTCCAGAGGATCATGAGCCGACGCCAGTTGCCTAAAGAGCACATATGACAGACCAAAAAACGGGGACTATCCCCGTTTTTGTTTGTCGATTGCTTTTATTATTGCTGCGGGTGTGAAAGGAAATCAATTTCCTTGATGATATCAAGTAACGCTTGGGCGCGACGCGCCTCATCGACAATCGCCTTGGCTGCTTCGTGCGCTGGGGCGATAAGCGTTTTGTCGTCGGTTGAACGGATAAGTAAGAGGTAGGTATCGAACTTCTCCTCTGGGGCAAGAGCGAGTTTGTCGACAAGCGGTCGTAGCTCGGTGATTGCCTCTCGCTTGACGCTATCGAGGTTATCAGATGGAGTTGGCATAGCGAGCGGCGTAGTAGGATCGGTAGCTGGCGGAACGGGTGGTTCCACTGACGCCGTCGGATCATCGGCAGCAGGAGCAGCTGGCATTGGAGGTAGCGGTGGGATCACCGGTTGTTGTGCGGCGGCATCGTCGGCCTCACCGCTCACACCTGCTAACACTTTAGCAAGTTCCTGGTCGTCACTAATTGATTGCTGCAGTTGCGGTTTAATATCCATACCCACCTCTGATAGTTAGATTATTCTTATGCTTACTTACTACATACTGTATCATAGAAGGAGAATAACTCGCAAGACGAATGGTGGGAAAATGCTTGACGACGTAAATGTTTTGAAACAACGCGATGCGAAAGGGCTACTTGAGGATGCGGCTGCACTGTGTCAACAGGTTTCGTATCAAGCTGTTATAGAAGATAGTGAGCACGATGGCCGACATATCACACATGTCGTGGTGGCAGGTATCGATGTACCTGCACTGGCGGGTGATTTGGTAAAGACGATGTTGGGGGATCAGCTCACTGTTCCGTATGAGGTAGTGAGAGAGCATACATTGCCAGCATCGGTGAGTTCAACGACGCTTGTTGTTGTTTGTAGCTATAAAAACGACAGCGACCAGGCGCGTGCGTGTTTGGAACAAGCGTTGGCGCATCATCAGCGTCCGCAAGTGGCCTTGATTGCAGCAGAAAAAGAGCTTCTAGAGAGGGCGGCGACTCACCACGTTGCGCGCGTCGCACTATCACCTGAAGGAAGGGCGCAACTGAATGTGATTGTCATCGCTCGGTCGCTCCTGCGCATCTTGGTTCAGTTTGGTGTTGTGCCCGTTAGTACCTATGATGCACTTGAGCGAACAAAAGCGTTTTTGGCGCACGAAAGTGACCAGTGGAGCAAGGAGACAGTGATTCAACATAATTACGCTAAACAACTTGCCCTAATGGCTGTCGGTAAAACACTGGTATTCTACGCTCCCGAGACGTTTGGTTTTGTGGCGCACGCCTGGAAGAATGCTTGGAACAAAACTGCCAAAAATATCGCATTTTGGAACACGTTTCCGGAAGCGGCCTATGGTGAGCTACTGGGATGGACATCTCACCCCATTGAGAAACCATTTGCCATTTTTGATTTGAGAAGTTCACTCGAGAGCACTCAGGCGACAAGAGGATTTGATGCGACAGACAAACTATTGAGCGGCCGCCGTCCCAAATCGACATCTGTCTACTTGCCGGGGGAGACACTTATGGAGCAAGTGGTGGCGGGCTATGTACTCGCTCAGTTTGTGAGCATATACGTTGCTATCCTCAACAATGCTAACCCATCGGACGATACGCTGATCGAGCGCTACCAAAAAGAGATCCAGGGCAATTAGTGATTTAGTGAAATGAGTCTCAAACCTCCCTCCTCCGGACAATCGGCTCGCCGCTAACTGATTAGCCTACGCCTTGGCGAGCCTTGGCCGTCACGGCCAACTGTCCGTCGCAGGGAGGTTTTGAGACCCAGGTTTAGTGATATTGACGGAGTGATTCAATAGTGTCTTTTCGAGCAGCTCGTAGGGCTGGGTAGAGGCCAAAGACAATGCCTACCCCTGTCGACATGGCGAATGCCGCCAGAGCGGTCGACCAGGTGATAGCGGGAGCAAAAAATAGAAAATTACAAATGATGAACGCTGCAATGTAGCCGAGCAGATAGCCAAAGAATCCGCCAAGCAGGCTGATCATGAGGGACTCGATCAAGAACTGAGTGATAATCGTGTGGTTGCTGGCGCCAACTGCCTTACGGATACCGATTTCACGAGTTCGTTCGGCAACCCCTACAAGCATGATATTCATAATTCCAATGCCGCCCACCAGAAGTGAGATGGCGGCAATAGCGGTCATTACCTGTATGAGGGCGCGGAATAATTGGCTCGTTGGCGTGCCGATGTCCTTGCCCGTCACGATGGTGAAATCTTCTTCGCCTTGATGGTTCCTCCGCAGCGATTCACTAATAGCCGAGGTAAGACTCGAGAGATTTTGAGGAGAGTCGGCCTGGACGTTGATTTGCTGAATTTGTGGTCTGCCCTGGTGAAATTGTTTACCGCTCGTCAGACTAATGAGGGCGGCATGATTAAAGTCGACGTTGTTGTAATTGATCGGATTTGGAATTGTATCGAGAACGCCGCTGACCATGAAACGCTGCCCCCGCAAGGTAAATGTCTGGCCGATGGGGCGTTCGGTGCCAAATAGGTCGATAGCGAGTTGGTGTCCCAGGACAGCGGTCGGAATAGCCGTGTCGGAGTCGATAAACTGTCCTTCCCGCACCGATAGTTTGCTCACCGTAGTAAAGTTAGTTGTTGTGGCAACAACAACAGTATTGCTTACCGACGTTTTTCCCGCCGTGAGCGTTCCTTCAATTGTCATAAGAGGAACAACGGCAGCAGCGTGAGGAAGCTGTGAAAGTGTTGCTACATCCTCCTCTGTGAGGGTGCTTGTACCAAAGGCAGTTTGCGCGACAGGGTTGGCATAGGAGTTGATATCTCTGAGTGTTGGTGCGCCAGGACGGATAAGGGTGAGGTTACCACCGAGTGCCTCTACTTGCCGATCAATGACGCGACTGGCGCCGCCGCCGAGTGCCAAGATAGTGACAACACTGGCGACACCGATGGCAATACCAAGGGTAGTGAGGATGCTACGACCCCTGTTTCGTCTGAGTGAACGATAGGCATTCTCGATATGATCAGTGAGCATCATGATGCTTTTACCTTCTTTTTTGTCGCTGACTTGCGTGGCTTTCTTTTGCGTGCAGCCTTTTTGGGTGGGTCATCTTGCGTCGGTTCTGCTGGGACTATCTGCTCTTCACGAGCTTTGCGGTTGAGAGGAATAGAGACCGATTCCTCATCGGCGAGTTGTACTTTGATCTTGATATCACTGGCAATTTTGCCATCCAACATCTTGATTACTCGGCTGGCATAGCTTGTGAGCGAGGGGTTGTGGGTCACCATGATAATCGTGTTTCCGCGTTTATGAAGGTCAGAGAGTTCTTCCATGATGACATGACTACTGCGGCTATCGAGATTGCCTGTTGGCTCGTCCGCCAAGATAATCGAAGGCTGGTTGACCAATGCCCGTGCAATAGCAACGCGCTGCATTTGGCCACCAGAGAGTTGCCAGGGCATGTAGTATTCGCGTTCGCCAAGGTGAAAAGTTTTTAAGATTGCACTAGCAGCTTCGAGGCGTTTTGTGCGTCCGATACCTTTATAAGTGAGGGGTAAGGCAACGTTTTCGAGTACCGAGAGGCGGTTGATGAGATTGAAGCTTTGAAAGACAATTCCTATCTGCTGAGAACGGATGCGGGCGTGTTGTTTGCTCGAGAGGCTATCGACTGGCTTGCCGTCGAGGAGATAGTCACCCGCATCGGCACGGTCGAGCAGTCCGATAACGTTGAGAAGTGTTGTTTTGCCACATCCGCTAGGGCCCATGATGGCAATGAACTCACCTCTGTCGATTCGCAGATTGACGGTATCGAGTGCATTGTGCTCAGCGTCGCCAATTCCATAACGCTTTGTTAGCGCCCTGAGTTCTATGACTGGCGTGGTGGAATTTTTTGGCATCTGGAGCTTAGTATACGGGCGGGCAAAAAGAGAATGCAAGCGGAATGGCGAGGTTAAAAATACAACTGCTATACTGGGATGGTATGGAGAGGTGACCGAGTGGTTGAAGGTGAGAGCTGCCAGTCGGCAGCTCGCAAGATGATGTCACAGATGGGCTATGCACATCTGCCTGACTCATGGGGTCGCGGAACGTGACCACGCCTGGAGGACGTGCCCCGATGGCGTACGGACTCAGATGGTACAATCGATATATACGGAGAGGTGACCGAGTGGTTGAAGGTGCACGCCTGGAAAGTGTGTGTGCGGGGCAACTCGCACCGTGAGTTCGAATCTCATCCTCTCCGCCAAGCCAAAGCAATGCGCGAGCAATTTCCACCAACACACGATCACGAACGAAAGCAACGTTTTAAAGACCTGCTTGTGTTTGAGGTGATGCAACCTGATGGTCGGCAGCTCAGCGTAGATATGTCGGCGCCAGGTGGATATGGTGATTTCGCATTTACCACCAGGCCTACTGACCGTCCTGGGGGCAGGGAACATTTCTTTATGTACTGGCTTTCGGAAATGGAATTATTTTTGCAGCTTTTTAAGCGGATGGCGACTGAACGTGGTATGGGTGCATTTGAGCAAGATATCGAGCACATTAGAGGGATTATGCGAGAGCTTTGCGCAGCGGGGTGCCACGAAACAACTCAGGGACAGGGACGTGTCGATGCGTATGATATCCGGGGCATTATGCGACCAGAGGGTGGTTCTCAGCGTGTCTATCGAATGTTTTCAGGTGGAGATGACAGGCTGATCGTTGACACAACCGGCCCGATAACATGTCTCAGGGTTGACCGAGAATGGGATGAGGGGCAGCGAAAACAAGTTGATCTCTATCTGCCGGATGAGGTGCTATGGCGTTTTGTCTCAGGCATGATCGGCAGGAGTTTTACGACGGACGGAGGCGAGTACGTGCAGTTGACTCGCTTTTCGACGGCAGTCTATATGGATGCGATGAGCCAGGCAATGACTATTGTGAATGATACCAAGATGTGACGTTACCCCATCACTTTTCTTTGCGGGTTGGGCTATTGCCTGGATGGGGTACTGGCAGCTGGTGATGCCTACGTCCTCAGGTCACATCATGTTCTACTACTCCTGCGGGTGACTAGCGAAAGAATTGTTATTGACGGGCAAAAATCTCTTTGAAACTGAGTTTGCGGCTGTATTCGAGTGCGCCAAAGCGAAAGATGCGCACCGCTACACTCATCACGATGAAGGTAGTGATGCTAAGGATGATGATAGACAGCCCAATTTCCCATCCCTGGAGATTGCCCAGAGCATTTCGGAGGAGGAGGGGAATAGGAGCGGTGAAGGGAAATAGTGTGAGAAATACAACGAACGAGCTGGTAGGAGCGGATACAAACAACGAAGCGGCGTAGAGGGGCCCAAAGATGAGCATCATGACAATACCAAAGAACCCGCCTGCTTCTTTGGCTGTTGGCACAGCGGCGCCAATGGCGACAAGGAGTCCAGTAAACAGCAAGAAGCTAAGAATAAAGAACAGCGCTCCGAGCAAGATGCGGGTTGGGTCAACTGGCAGGGCAGTGAGGTCGATTGAAGGGAGTGAGAGTTTTTCGCGGAAGCCAAAATAGCCGACGAGCGCGGGGACGACAATAACGACCGCCTGGATTACTGCCAGTATGACAAGCGAAATGATCTTTCCAATGATAAGCGTGCGAGCCTCAATGGTGGTGAGAATCATCTCGATAACGCGATTTTCTTTTTCTTCGGTGGTGCTTGTCAGCATCTGGTTGCCAAAGAATGCGATAAGGAGATAAAACAGGACAAGAAAGACTCCTGGCAAGATCATCTGCTTCACCGCATCGTAGGGAACACCATTACGGTAGACAATAGTGTTATAGGTCGTTGTACCTTGCACAACGGATTTGACTTCTGGTGAGACAGTGGCATTTGCCGACATGCTGAGCAAGTTCTTGGCAACCCCCTCGTAGCGCCCATTGTCAAAGAGGCTGACGTCTTTTCCATAGACTTCAACGGGAGTCTTATCGATATTCTCGGGGTAGTAGAAATAGGCATCCGTCTTGCCAGCCTTGACATCCTCGATGCCTTGGTTTTTGTCAGTTACCTGCTTGATATTGAGGCTACTCGCGATAGTAGGATTGATAAGTTTCGAACGGTCGGTCATCTCAATCGTGAAAGACTGCTTCTCGAGTTGCTTGGTGGCATCGTCGGTCGTCTTGTTTGAAAAAAAGATGATACCAAACAGTGCTACAAGCATAATGGGGAACCCAAGCGCCATAATCCAAAATGATTTTTTCTTGAGTGTGCGGAGTATTTCAAATTTGATGACAGTCGTAAGATTATGCATTGTCTTGTTCCTCTTCTTCGTTCTCATCGCCATATACCTGCACAAAGATATCGTCGAGTGACTTGCCGCCAAACTTCTTCTTTACTTCTGCGACCGTACCGTAGGCGTGAGCCTTACCGTCTTTGAGGAGAATGATTCGGTCGCAGAGTCGCTCGACTTCCTCCATCTGGTGCGTCACCATAATTACCGTAGCACCCTTTTGTTGATGTTCTTCGATAATGCTCATGAGCAAACGGCGGTTGACTGGGTCAAAGCCCTTGGTCGGTTCATCGAGAATGAGCAGTTCAGGATCAGCCATGATGGTGATACCAAGCTGGATTTTTTGTTGCTGACCACCCGATAATTTGTCGAGACGGGTTGCTGCTTTGTCGGAGAGCTTGACTCTCTCGAGGAATTTTAACGCTTCGTCTCGTGCCTCCTCGCGTGTCATGCCTTTGAGCTGGCCAAAGTATGTCATCACGTCGAGAACCTTTTCTTTCTTGTAGAGCCCACGCTCCTCTGGCAAATAGCCAAGCTTGATTCCGCCACTCACACTGTAGGGTGCGCCATCAACAAGTAATTTGCCGGATGTTGGCGGGTAGATACCGAGAAGGGCGCGGATGGTGGTTGTCTTGCCGCAGCCGTTACTGCCGAGTAACCCAAATGTTTCACCCCTCTTTACTTCAAATGACAGGTCGTTGATAATCTTTGTTTTGCCAAATTGCATAACAAAATTTGAGATTGAGATGATAGATTCCATACCAAAAAGTGTACCACAGGGTTTCTCTTATGGTGAGGTTGAATGATCAAGCTACGCTATATATAGCGTAGTAAATACTACAATGTACACTACAAGGTGTTGCTGGAGCCATTGTGAAAAAAACATAGCCAAAATGCTTGAAATCAGCACATATAGTGGGTATAGTCTTACGCAGACACTACATATGTAGTAGTTCAGCAAAATAGACACAAAGGCAAGGATATCGTAAAGCTAGCTCACCACACTAGTGGGCGGTTTTCTTGCTGGTATGCACTGGGGGGTGTTGTGTCGAGAAGAAGGTACAAACTATAACAAAAAGGAATAGAGGGTAATGAACGGAATTCATGTGGTAAAACGCGATGGCACCCGCGAACCATTTGACGCCAACAAGATCAATCTCGCGCTTGTGAAAGCAAGTGAGGGTTTGCCAGATCAGATTCAAAAAGTTGTGCAGGTAGCGACTGAACTGCAACTAACACTCTTTGATGGAATCACTAGTGAAGAGTTAGATGAAGCAGTTATTCATACGGCACTTCAGAATGTCAAAGATGATCCTGATTTTGATACTATCGCCGCACGACTGCTGCTCAAGAATGTCTACAAGAACATCCTGGGCGACTATAAAGACGACGCCGAGCTCAAAAAATTACACGAGAAGGCTTTTCCTCAGTACTTGAAGACAGCGGTCAAGGAGGGACTTCTCGATAAGCGAATGGTCGACCCAGCTTTGTTTGATGTGAAGAAACTTGCGGCTGCACTTGACCCGCAACGTGATGCACTGAGTAAATATCTTGGGGTTATTACTAATAAGAATCGCTACGCACTTCGTAAACAAAATGGCGAGCCGGTAGAAACTCCGCAGTTTACGCATATGCGAATTGCTATGGGGCTGAGTTTCAACGAAAAGGACCCTACCGCTGCGGCACTTGATTTTTATAAGCACATGAGTAATCTTGATTATTTGCCTGGTGGAAGTACGCGCGTCAATGCCGGAGGCTCGTTTCCGCAACTATCAAACTGCTTTGTGATTGATGTCAATGATGACATGGAAGCAATTGCTAAATCGATTCGCGACACGATGTGGATTGCCAAGGGTACTGGCGGTATTGGTATCAGCATGAACAAACTACGCGCCGCGGGCAGTCCTGTCAAAACGACAAATACGGTGAGTACGGGACCATTGCCGTTTATGAAGATGATCGATACTGCTCTGTTTGCCGTTAGTCGCAAGGGCAAGAAGGCTGGTGCAGCGGCTATCTATATGGAGAACTGGCATGTCAACTTTCCTGGATTTATGGAGCTCCGTCAAAATAGCGGTGACCCCTATTTCCGAACTCGGTTTGCCAATATCGCCGTTTACATCAGTGACGAGTTTATGCGTCGTGTGCAAAAAGAGCAGGATTGGTATATGTTTGATCCCGCCGAGACGCCTGATCTGAGTGAGCTCTACGGAGACGCATTTGCAAAGCGCTACAACGAGTATGTCAAACTCGCAAAGGCTGGAAAACTGCGAGAGTTTAAGACTGTGCCCGCACGCCAACAGTGGCGACAGATTTTGACGAGTCTTCAGGCGAGCAGTCACCCCTGGATCACCTGGAAAGATACCATCAATGTGCGCGCGCTCAACAACAACCGCAGCACCATCCATAGTAGTAATCTGTGTACCGAGATTACCTTGCCAAATGACGAAAAGAATATTTCTGTCTGCAATCTCGTGAGTATAAATCTGAGCGCCTTTCTAGATGTTGATAAAAAAGTCTGGGACTGGAAGCGGCTTGAGGCGGCAACACGTAGCGCCATTCGACAGCTTGATAATTTATGCGATATTACCGACACACCAATTCCCGAGGCGATCAACAGCATTCAGACGACGCGTGCCCTGGGGCTTGGCATCATGGGCTTCACTGATGTCATCGAAAAGCTGGGTTATAGCTATGAGAGCGAAGAGGCCTACGATACGATGGATCAACTCGCCGAATATATTAGCTACTATGCGATTGATGAATCAGCTGAACTCGCCAAAACGCGAGGGAGCTATCCTGATTTCAAGGGCAGTGGATGGAGCAAGGGTCAATTGCCGATCGATACTGTCGATGTGCTGGCCAAAGACCGTAGTGTCGCCGTAGATGTCACTCGCAAAACTCGTCTCGACTGGCAAGCGCTACGCAAAAAAACGGCAAAAGGCATGCGTAACGCGACACTTATGGCGATTGCTCCGACAGCAAATATCGCCCACGTGGCAGGTACAACACCCGGTATTGACCCACAGTTTGGACAAATATTTAGCCGCAGCACTCTCAACGGCAAGTTTCTCGAGGTTAATACCAATCTTGTGCGAGATTTGAAGGCACTAGGTATCTGGAATGAGGTAAAGGACCAACTTCTTATCGAGCAAGGTGATCTGACGAATATTGATACAGTGCCGCAACACCTGAAAGACGTCTACAAGACATGCTTCCAGCTCAGCCCATTCGCGTTTGTCGAAGTGGCAGCGCGAGCCCAGAAATGGGTCGACCAGGCAATCAGCCGCAACATGTATCTCGAAAGCCGCAGCATCGACGACATGGAGAAGGTCTATATGGGTGCGTGGAAGCGCGGTCTCAAAACTACCTACTACTTGCACATGAAACCGCGCCATCAGGCTGAGCTTAGTACCGTAAAGGTCAACAAAGCTGACGCAATTGTCGATAGTACCGGGGCGCGAAAGAGCGGATTTGGATTTGCAAAGAAGCAGGCGGCATGAGATGAAGCAGCATACGAACTAATTTACCAACACCACATCAACAGAATAATAGGAGGGAATACCAAATGAACGCATCAACTATCATCAACGATAACATGTCACTCGAGGAAAAACTTCAGGCTATCAGTGATGCTATGGAGGCTGCGCAGGCCTCGGCAAACGAGCAGGCAGCCCGCTCGGGGCAAACGGCCGCACCAATTGATCCAGCGACGTTTACGATTTGCGACGGCTGCGAATAACCAGTGACTGCCAGGTGTAGCGCGCTCAGTTGAGAGTTAGCTTGTTTCGTGTCATACTATATATAGATATATTAGCGAGCAGGATAAAAGATAAGGAGGAAACAACGATGGGTAAAATCTTAGGCTCCGGCATCCAAGACGGACTATTACTGAAACCAATCAACTATCAGTGGGCGATGGACCTCTATGATCAGGCAGTTGCGAACACGTGGTTTCCTAACGAGATTCAGCTGGCGCAGGATCTAGCTGACTGGGAAAAAATGACCGACGAGGAGCGTCACGCAGTGACATTCTTGATGAGCTACTTCAACCCCAACGAGCTGTTGGTCAATAAGGCATTGGCATTTGGTGTCTATCCCTACGTCAACGCAGCGGAGTGTCACCTCTATCTCGCCAAGCAGATGTGGGAAGAAGCGAATCACTGCATGGCGTTTGAGTATGTGCTTGACACGTTTCCGATCGATCGCGAAGCCGCCTATAGTGCTCATGTCGACGAGAAGGTCATGGCAGTCAAGGAAGAGTTTGAGACGAAATACATCAAACGGATGACCGAAGACACCATGGATATCACAACAACGGAGGGCAAAAAAGATTTCATCCGTAACCTTATCGCCTACAATATTATTCTCGAGGGCATTTGGTTCTACTCGGGATTCATGGTGGCACTTAGTTTCCGCCAACGAAATCTGCTCCGAAACTTCGGTAGCTTGATCGACTGGATTGTCCGCGACGAAAGTTTGCACCTAAAGTTTGGCATCAACCTTATTCTAACCGTCATCGAAGAGAACGAGGATTTGCAGGACCCAGCGTTTGCCGAAGAGATCAAACAGATGATTCTCGACGGCGTGACAATGGAGGAGGAGTACAATAAAGCACTGCTGCCAAACGGTATCCTCGGCCTTAATGCCGACTATATCAACCAGTATGTTAAATACTTGACTGACCGGCGTCTCGAGGAACTTGGCTTCGAACCTCATTATAATGTCTCAAATCCTGCCAAGTGGATGGCGACCGCTAACGATACCTATGAACTGGTCAATTTCTTTGAGAGTACGAATACCAGTTACGAAGTCAATGCTGGTAATGCTGAGGCTAAACTAAAGGAATCGACTGACGGTACAGAGCAAGAGCCCGACGAAAACGACGATAAGTAGAGAGCGGGCATATCGGGTAATTTACGCTTAGGGGGTTCTTGTGAGTACCAGCACTGGCGCCGCTATCGCTTACGCAGTCTCGTGTAGATCGTATGATGCATAAAGAGAGTAGTAAACAGGTAGTCTTGTTATTGGGTCCAGCTTTTGTTGCCGCGGTTGCGTATGTTGACCCGGGTAATTTCGCGGCAAATGTGGGTGCAGGATCGGCATATGGTTACTTGCTGTTGTGGGTACTGGTGCTAGCTAATCTAATGGCGGCCTATGTACAATATTTGAGTGCAAAACTTGGCCTAGTGACGGGCAAAAGCTTGCCTGAGTTGCTACGGGAACGGCTATCGCCCTTGTCTCGTCGGTTGTTCTGGCTACAAGCCGAGTCGGTTGCGATAGCGTGTGACATAGCGGAGGTGGTAGGTGGCGCACTTGCCCTCCACCTACTCTTTGGTCTGCCGCTACTGGTGGGCGGGATCATCGTCGGGATCGTCTCGCTTCTTTTATTGTTGTTGTATAAAAAACGTCGTCAGAGCTATTTCGAGCGTATTATCGTTGGTCTTTTGCTTATTATACCCCTTGGTTTTGTTGTTGGTTTGTTTGCTCACCCACCTGACGCGAAGGGTATTTTCGAGGGACTGATCCCACGCTTTAGTGATAAAGACAGCCTCCTCATTGCCACGGCAATGGTGGGAGCAACAATCATGCCCCATGTTGTCTATCTCCACTCAGCTCTGGCGCGAGATCGTCATGGAAAGGTTGCGCATCACTCATTGCCGCGTTACCTCCGCGTTACCAAACTAGATGTGATGATAGCAATGGCGGTAGCAGGAACAACAAACATCGTTATGCTTCTCATGGCAGCAACAGTTTTTGCACAGCAGGGAAGAATAGATGATTTCTCGGCTAGCTATAATGTGATTTCCAGCTCAGCTGGCTATCCAGTTGCGGTTTTGTTTGCAGTAGGGCTGCTTGTGTCGGGCCTTGCATCGACAGCAGTCGGTAATCAAGCGGGGTCAGTAATTTTACAAGGATTGCTCAGAGTGCAGTGGTCACTCTTTTGGCGACGAGTAGCCACACTCCTCCCCGCGCTTGTTGTTTTGGCGCTGGGCATTAGTGTTACGCAGCTGCTTATTTTTTCACAGATTGTCCTAAGTTTTGGAGTTCCCTTTGCCGTGGGATCGCTTATATATTTAACATCGAGTGAACGGGTGATGGGAAAGCAGGTGAATACCCGGCTGATGAAAGTAGTTGGTTACGCGGTAGTGGTACTCGTAACCCTTCTTAACACACTCCTGATAACCACCACGTTTATCTCGTAGACTGTCTATTGAAAAAAACTAACACTGCTCTCATAATGGAAGCAGCATTCAGAACAAAAGCGCTCCCACAGTGCCCTAGTTGGTGGCCCTCTGGTATATGTAGCGTAGAATAAACAACAAACTACACTATATGTAGCGTGCATGCGAATGCACGTGATATAATAAAATTCCATGGAGGCGAAAATAGACATGGGAAAAACAAAATATATTTTTGTGACAGGCGGTGTCCTGTCGGGGGTAGGAAAGGGAATTACCGCGGCGAGCATTGGCGCAGTATTGCAAGCCAAAGGTAAGTCACTTTCAATTCAGAAATGCGACCCGTATCTTAATGTGGATGCGGGTCTTCTGAATCCAGCAGAACATGGTGAATGTTTCGTGACAAAAGATGGTGCTGAGACCGATCTCGACCTCGGGCATTATGAACGATTTCTTGATATTGAAGTAACACAGCAGAGTGCGACATTGTCGGGCAGGCTTCTCAAAGAGCTGATTGATGACGAACGTGCGGGCAAGTTTGAGGGTAAAACTGTCCAGCTTGTACCACACCTGACACGGGCTATTCAGCGTAAGATTGAGTTGGCATCTGAGGGATCGGATATTCATATTGTCGAGCTTGGGGGCACGGTAGGTGACTACGAGGGACTGAGCTTTGTCGAGGCATTTCGTGAGTTTGGTCGCCGTGTTGGCCGTGAGAATGCACTTTTTGTCCACGTGGTATATGTGCCATATATTGGTACTAGCAAGGAGTTTAAGAGCAAACCTGCTCAAAACGCCCTCAGTGATCTGAGAGGGTTTGGTATTGTTCCAGACATTATTATTGTGCGGACTGACAGTCCTGCGCCCGAGTCAATCAAGCGTAAAATTGCTATGTTTGGTGGTGTGCCAGACGATGCAGTGCTGATGATGCCAAACGTCGATAGTGTTTTTAAGATTCCTGAGCGTATTGCCGAAAGTACCTTACTGCCGATCCTTAACCACTTTGTTGGCGACGAAGTAGCTCCCGATATGCGGCGCTGGCAGGGGTTAGTCTCGATGCAAGAAAGTGACAAAAGTGAGGTGGTGCGAATCGGGCTTGTGGCAAAGTACCTCGATAATGAGGACACGTACTTGTCGGTACTTGAAGCGCTAAAAAGTGCAGCCTGGCATGAGGGTGTTGTATTAGAGACAACATGGATCAACGCCGAAACGTCAACTGATGAAGATTTCGAGACTGTCGATGGATTATTAGTGCCTGGCGGCTTTGGCGTGCGAGGGGTAGAGGGGAAGGTTGCGGCAGCGCGTTACGCCCTCGAACATGACGTTCCCTACCTTGGTATCTGCCTCGGGCTGCAGACACTTGTTATCGCGGCGGCACGACGCGGCGGCCTCACTCATGCAAATAGCGATGAATTCGAACCAGGTGATCAAAACGTCGTTTATATCATGGAAGGCCAAGAGGGGAAGGAGTCGACAGGGGGGACGTTACGCCTTGGCGATTATCCCGCCC
>OFQZ01000205.1_pt1 | contig 23261 bp, 34 predicted proteins | sample 1543011 | NCBI WGS metagenome assembly OFQZ01 (sample SAMN07774216, study PRJEB24372) | wastewater metagenome | isolation source: Exp Tend NO 0WW | collected 2016-02 | reverse complement strand
CATGCCGCAAGCGCACAAATGCGCTCATCGTTCAGGGAAACAATCAATCGACTGGCCTGGAGAAAAAGTTCCCTTTTGTTGTGCGCGTCTCTAATATGCCGCGCCAAAAACACCACATGCTGGCTTGGTTCGGTGACGTAATCGCACCGTTCGCAATGTAGTGTAGGGTATGCCATCGTCTCTCTCCTTGTCTCTACAATGCCCCGGCGCGGGGCCGGGCGGCGTGGGTGGGTTAGGCTTGGCGCGTCAAACCTTCTTCGCCAAGTGGCTTCGGTTTGCGTGGCGGCTGTGATACGTTGAGATAGTCCGAAATACGCCGGGCGACTTTCCGCCGGAGCGCATACGGCCATATCGGCAACAGCCCAAACACGCGATTGTATACCGTTTCAACGCATACCGCATAGCAGTAGAACACGTCGTCTTGCTCCATGCCTTATTCCTCCTCTGGCCGATTGTACGCGCGTAGGCTTGCGGGCACTTGCTGCGGCACAATGCCGTTGGTGTGCAAGATTGCCCACTCATACACCACCGCCCGCGCTGCGTCGTCAAGCGTATCACCGCCGCACGTTGCCAAGCTAATGGCAATCGCGGCCCACACGGCTTTCGGAATGTCGGCGTACACGTCGGCGGGAATGGCTTTGACATATTCATTATCGAGTTTGAATACGCCAGATGGCCGGTTGCTATGTCGTGGCATTGCCTTACTCCTTGCTAGTCGAGGGGCGGGCGCGATACCCGCCCCGGTTGCGGTGGGTGGTTAGGCGATAACGATATACGACATGTGGATTGTGCCTTTGACGGTGTAGGCTTCCTGCTGATAAGTGCAGGTTTCGAGGTCGTTTGCAAAGTCGGTGATAACCGTCACTTTCGCGCTGCCAATGATTGTCAGTGTGCCGTCGGCGTTTTCGCGGCAGAGCTTGATTGTACGCTTGCTGGTGACGGTGGCGGGAATATCGATAATCATAGCGGTGGTTCCTTTCGGCGTGTCGTTTGTTCGGTATGTTGTCATTATAGGCTACAAATGTACACATGTCAAGAGGGAATATGGCACTACAGATACGCATTAAAATAGTACTTGACAACATTTGTACGCCGATGTATACTACGGGCACAGCAACATTTGTACATTACGGAAGGGGGTGTTTTGAGTGAGTGACGAACTGTTGAATGCGGCAGCAATAGCCAGCGAGGCGGGTGTACCACGGTCAACGGTGGGGAGGTGGATTAGCAGCAAGCGGCTTGTGCCGTTTCAGGAGAGCAAGCGCGGCAAGTACACGATCCGGCTGTTTCGGCGTGAAGATGCCCAGCCGCTTATTGATAAAGCCATTGCGCGGCGCGCCAGCGGTTCAGGGGCTATAGGCGGGGCGACAAGCTGAAAACCAGCGCCCCGCCTCGATAGGCAGCGCCGACAGCTTGGAGGCACGGCGGCGCTACAGCAGCGATTATAGCAGGAGTTGAGAGGATGATAGTAAAGCAACTATGCCGGGAATATGTAAACACCGTTAGCCTTATCCGACTTGATGGCAGCGCAACAACCGAAGAGTTGCAGGCGTGTAGAGCATTGCGGCAGCGCATTGTCAACACAGCCGGGCTTTCGCCTGATGCGAATGTCGCTCAATTCATTCTTGATGTGATGTGCGGCAAGGTGCGCGATGAAGTTGCGAATCGCGCAGAGTAACACCCCACCCCACGCCCGCCACGCTGGCGCGGCTGGGCAGGGACTCGCAGGGAGGATGACGATGGTGCAACGGTTCTTGCGGTCGCTGGTACGGTGCCCACGCTGCGGCGGGCGGCGCTACAGTGAATCGCGTGGCATTGGGTGTTGGTCGTGCCTGTGGCTTTCGTGGCTGCTCGCCGATCCGACGCCGCAGGAAGTTTTGAAGAAGTAAGCCGGGCGGCAAAGTGCGCCACACCGCCCGCCCGGCCTGTGTCCTCAGTGAGTAACCAAAGACAGGAGTAAGTATAGCATGGCTCAGTATCACAACATCGAACGCAACGCGCGGCGCACCTACCGCCGCCGCATGAACGCAGGCGAATGGCTCATGGCGCTCGTCGTCTTTGGCGCGCTTGGCGCAATCGCCTACTGGCAAGTATGGCCGAAGCTCACCACCGTGGCCCCCGCCGCCCAGCAGGCCGCGCCCACGATGCGCCCGCAGCCCACGATGAGCGCGCCAGCCCGCCAAGAGGCGCAGCAGGCCGCGCCTGATACCGCCGCCGAGACCCTCCCCATCGCCACGCCGCAGGCGAACCAGCCCGCCGCCGCGCCGCCACAAGCCGCCGATCCGGCCAGCTACAGCCCGCAGGATTTAGGCAATGCGCCGCTGCCCACGCCCACAAGCGGGTTGACGCCCGAACAGCAGCAAGCCGCCGCCGAAGCCTCAGAGATGGCCGACCTTGCGAACGCGCAAGCGGGGTTGACGCCCGCGCAGCTCGAAACGAAGGTGCATGACGCCTGCTGGAATGCCGGCGGGTGTGGGGTGGTGGCGAAATGACAACGATTGTCGTGATTCTCGGCTGCGCGGTACTCGCTGATCTGCTGTGGGGTGAATGATGGACAGGTATGCGTGGTATCTTGCCGCGCTCGTGTCGCTGGGGCTGGTGGTGTTCTTCGCTCCAGCGACCGCCCCCATCGCCGCCGAAGCCGCGCCCATGCAGGGCGTTGCAGCCGCGCCGTGTGCGCCCGATGATTTGACGCTGGCCTGCCCGCCGCAGCTCGACGCCGCCCAGCTTGACGCGATCCTGTCGAGCTACGGAAGCCCCGCCACCGGCACAGGCGCGGCGTGGATTGCAGAGGCGCAGCGCACGGGCATCAATTCAGAAATCGCGGTTGCCTTCTTCGTCCACGAAAGCACGGCAGGCACGGCGCAGGGCTGGGCGGGCTGGAAGAACGACGGCACAAGCACGCACAACGTTGGCAATGTGGTATGCACTCCTGGATGGCAATGTTACGGCAGGTTCCGTGATTACCCGACTTGGGAATCTGGCATTGCTGATTGGTATCAATTGATCGCGGTTGAGTACGTTGAAGGTAGGGGTCATAAGACGGTTGATGATGTAATACCCGTGTATGCTCCGTCATCCGAAAACGATGTTCAAGGGTATATCGATGCGGTGCGCCGCTTGGTATCTCAATGGAGGCAGTTATGAAACACTGGACTACGAAGCGGCTTGCTTCCTTCATCATCCACACGATCATTGTGCTGGTTCCCTTTTCGTTTAGCGTCGTGTCATCGTTGCTATTCTGGCATAGCCTGTTCGGCTCGTGGTATCTTGCCGCGCCGCTCGTGGGCGTGATTGACGGGCTGGCGCTGCTGGGGCTTATTCTGGCGATTATCGGCATTGCGTCACCCTTCCAGGCATTGCGTCACTTGCTGCCGGTGGTGTCGGTTGTGCCGCTTGGCGTGGAACTATATAACGCGCTGGCGCACAACGGTGCATGGGTGGCGCTTGGCGCGGCAGGCGTGGTGACGATCATTCTGGTGCTGATTGCGTGGCAGTGTTTCAGCACGATTGAAGCGCTATTCATTGACCCGGTAGCGGCGGCGAAAGAAAAGGCGCGGGCGCAGTTGCAGCAGCTTGCGGTCGCACAGGCGCAGTTGCTCGAAGTGCAGGCGATTACGGCGCAGTTTGTGGGGGAATGGCAACCCGCTATGCGGCCCGCTGCGGCCCCGCATATCATCACCACAACCCCGCAAGCCCTGACCGCAAGCCCACAGCCTGCGGAGCCTGTGGGGGACAACCTTGAAGAACTGAAAGCACAAGCCGCCGCTATGCGGGCCGCAGGCCAATCATGGGGCAAGATTGCGGAAGCCGTCGGGCGGAGTGTGTCAACCGTGCGGGGCTGGCTTGTGGCCCCGCAAGAAGCAACAGGGGAGGCATAGCACTATGCGTATACGTTCCAATACACCGCCCACACACTACGCGCCGCAGCCCGCACGCGACGACTACCCGCCGCAGGCATACCGCCCGGCACAGCCACCCACGCACCGCCCGGCACGCGAGGAAGCGCGCCCGCCGCGCCGGTCGTCAGCGTTCATCAGCGGCAAGGCGTTAGACCACAGCACGCCCACCGTAGTGCGCTGGTCAAGCATCCTGCTCATTGTGCTGTCGTTCTTGTGTACCATTGTAGCCTTCCACGGCAATGATTGGTATGCGCTGCGCCAGCCGAGCGCGGCCCGCGTTGCGGCGGCGGTGGCGTTGCAGATGTGGTGCACCGGGTTTGAATGGTTCAACCGCAAGCGGAAGCTATCGCCCTGGTATATCCAGGCGTTCATCCTCGATACGATCCCCAGCGCGTATGCGTTTTACGGGATTGTGGGCTTCTTTGCGGGCGTGCTGATGCCACAGCCCGCCGCCGTGTGGCTTGCGGCGCTTGACCTGCGGTTCACGAATGGCTATACTGCGCTGGTGTGGCTGATCGCCATCCTTGCCGCCGTGCAGCTCGCACGCATCCCCGAAGATCGCCTGATTACGGAGTAACGCTATGGATATTGTCACGCTGATTATAGGTGGCGGTATGCTTATCCTCATTGGCGGGGTGAGCGCTGAAGGGCTGTGGCGCAAACTGCGCAGCCGCACCGCTGCCACAGCGCCCGCATATGAGGCGTGGCAGGATGATGCGGAGTGGGATGCGCCCGCACCCACAACCCCGCACCCTACCCCACAGGCCACAGCCCCGCAAGTCGCATACTACCCCGCAAGCCCCGATGTGCTGCCGCTGCAAACGTGGCGCGATGCGCTGGACGAAAGCCCGCACTTACTGATCTATGGCCCAAGCAAGGCAGGAAAAAGCACGCTGGCGCAGGCGATTGTGGCGATGTTCCAGGGCTGCGAGTATGTGGTGATTGACCCGATGCCGAACAAGCCCGGCGAATCAAAGTGGGGCGGCATTGACTTCGTGACGCTTGACGAGCATGGCAATGACGAATACGCCAGCATCAAGGGCGCGCTTGCGGCGGTTCAGGCCGAAGATCAGCGCCGCCGCAAGGCGATGCGCGTAGAAACGTTTGTCCCGCTGGTGGTGATTATTGATGAGGTTTTACAGCTTGTGGATGCGCTCGGCAGCACGAAGAACGCCGAAGGCAAGAGCGAGCCGCGCATGGCGCAGTTTATCCGCACGATGGGCGCAACCGCCCGCCACCGCAATATCAAGATCGTTCTGCTAGGCCAAGGCAAGAACCTTTCCGATCTCGGCTTGCCCAGCAGTACGGCGCGGAATAACTATGCGCTCATTCGTGTGGCGCGCAATAACGCCACGAATGAGCGCAGCGCCTATATTGATGCGGGTGGCAACGAGTACGCAATGGACATTCGCCATGTGCCGATGCTCGCCCAAAGCGCCGCAAACCGCGCCCGGCTGTGGCTCTCACACCGCGCGATGGGGCAGCAAGAAACGCCCGACGCCGATGCTATTTTGGCACGGCTGATGGGCGGTGGTACGGCAGAACTTACGCCCCCACCGCCCGTTAGTGATATTTGGACGCATGAACATATTCGCGTAGCGACTTGGCTGGCGGCAGATTCTAGTATCAGCAACCGCGAAATAGCCCGCCGACTTTACCCTGGCACTGATGGCGGCGGCTCGTACAGTGTAAAGGCAAAAGAGTTGCGCGATCAGGTGTTACGTGTTACGGGCACTGGTGTTACTCCGTTACAGAACGGCCAGAACACTGAAGAAAGCGACCTATTGTAACAGGTAACGCATAACAAGAGATTGAAAAACATTTGACAATTTGGTATAATTAAAGGCGAAGCGCTGTCATCGCTTCGCCTTTATTGTTGCCCTAGTAAGGTAGGACAATCAATGCCTAGCTTACCACAGTCACCCCAGGTCGGCTATGTCTATCTCATTCGCATGGGCGAAACGAACTACCACAAAGTAGGCATTTCGCGCATTAGCGTAACACAACGATTGGCACATCTTCAAACATCCAATCCTGTTGAGCTTACGCTTTTAGCGTATTATGATCAGCGCGATCCTATAGAGATTGAGCGATCTATCCACAAAGCGTTAAAGTCGTACCATGCGCGCGGCGAGTGGTTTTGCATTCCAACCCAAGAAGTTTTGCGAATATTTCACGATTTCAATACAATGGCTTTGGTCGATATCGCGCTTGAAAGAACTAATGAGATTGATGTGAGTGACGACGAATCCATCCTCGAACTGGTACGGCGCGGTTTGAGTGCAAATAAGGTGTTTGAGATCGTCGGAGGGACGCGCGGCGATGTACTGGAAAAGGTACGAATTGCCCGCGAAAAGCTAGGCTTGAACTAGCCGCCTAGCCCCACGCCGCCCACCCGCTGAACCGCTCCGCACGCCGGGGCGGTTTTACGTTATAATAGGGACATGTGCGGCGGCGTGGACATGACACGCGAAAACCTAAAAGCAGGTAGCACCTGCTAGTTAGACTCCGGGAAGGCGTAACACCGGGAGCGGTACCACATCAGGCCAGAGGTGCATCACAATAACGCCCGAGAAAACCCGCAGTCGGTGCAATTCCGACCCGCACATTGGGAACCACGCGCCCGGTTGGCTTCACGCCGACGCGGGCGCTTCTCATTCCCGCGCTACCGGCACCCACACCACCCACCCCGCCTCGCGCACGCCCAGCGTGACGCCCTGCCGCGCATCGCCACACACCACCACCAGCGTGCGCACGGTCGGCCACGCATCCGCCGCAACGCGCACGTCGATGGTTTGCGCGTTGCCCGTGCCGCGTGTCGGGCCGTAGGATAGCCCCTGCTGCGGCTCGATACGCACCGCGCCGCTATCGCAGCCCGCAGAGAGGCGCAGGGTGTCGCCGGGCGTGGCGTCGGAGGCGCTGAGGCTGGCGACAAGGTAGGCGGCGAGGATGAGGTTACGCAGCATCGGGCGCATCCTCTTTCGGCAGCAGCGCCGCTAACTCCTGCAAGCCGCCGTGCATGGCGTCAAGGTTGCGTTGCAGCAGCGCCAGCCGCGCTTCGAGCGTGCTGTACTCCTGCTCCGCCTGCGCCTTCTGCGCTTGCAACGCCGCAATGCGGGCGCGGATTATATCCACTGTAGCCATAGTGCCACCTTATACGTGAGTGTGCCGCCCGTGCGCTGGATTTCAATCTGCCCTGCCGCTGTGACGCGCAGGGTGGCGATGTCGCTGGCGTTGGAGTAAATCGCGGTGTTGCCGCCGGGCACGATCACCGTGCCGGAACTATTGCCGACTTGCACAATGCCACCGCTGCCGCGCACCAGCGATGTCACCAGCAGGCCGTACACCACATCGCCGGTTCCGTCGGGAACCACCACCTGCGTGGTGCCCGCAAGGCCGTCAAACTCATACGCCGCCCAGCGTCCCAGCGAACCGACCAGATGTAGCGGGCCGGTGGGCGCGTTCGTGCCAATGCCGACATGGCCCGTATTCTTGATGCGGAAGCGCTCGGCTGGCGTGCTGCTGCTGGCGGGAAAGGTGAAGTAGATAAATTCATCCTGCGTGATTTGCACCACGCCGCCCGCGCGGGTGTTGAGTTGCTGCCATGCGCTGCCGTCGTACTGCCGGTTGGTGCCAAAGAATACGAAGCTATTACTGCTTAAATCCATGCCTTGCAGGTTCGCGTATTGGTTCGTGCCGTCGCCAAAGCGCAGCCCTTTGCCGTTCCCGCCCGACGTGAGCGGAATGGTGAGCCGATCTTCCAGTACCGTCGGGCCGTCGGTGCCTTTCAGGTAGCGCAGGTTGTCGGACAGGGCGTTCATATTCGTGGCGTTCACCACTTGCCCGGTGCTGAAGTACGGGGATGCCACCGCCGTCCATGCCATAATCAAGCCTCCTAGAATGCAAGCTGTGTGGTGGTGCCCAATGCGCTGGTGCCAATCACCCAGAACGTGTCATCGCTCACCAGGGACAGCGCCCACGCGCAGCGCCACGTCCCACGATCAATCGTGTGCGTAATGCCTTCCACACGCGCATCTTTGCTAATCGAGCCGCCGCCGGGCGGCCGCACTACCACTGTGACTTTGCGCGACAAGCCGCCGTCAAGGATTTGCGGCCACAGCGCCGTTGATGAGAGATCGCCGTTGAGTGTGAGCTGTGGAAAGCGCAGCTTGGGGTCTTTGTAGCGCAGCAGGAACCATTGCGCCATACTGAGCGCTTCGTTATCCGTTTCGAAATACAGCCCGCTTTTACTCAGCACGCGCGGGCCGTAGGCGCTGTTCGACGTGGTATCGACGGCTTCTTGCAGCGTCCCGCCCTGCCGCGTCACCTGAACATCGTTGTAGATGGTTTCTTCGTCGTAGCTCAGTTGCACGCCTTCATACGGCAGCTCCGCGCCGCTGGTGCCAAACGTCGCCGCGCTGGTGTTGTTTTTGATGCGATAGTAGCGATCCTGAAACTCAATCTTCCCATCGTGGCGCGCGAATACCAAGCCATCTTCCGTATCCGCAATGGCCTGGATATGCTGCAAGCCGTTCAGGTTCGCATACGTGCCCGTGCCGATCCGCGTTTGGGCGTTTGAAAACGTATAGTCTGCTGTGGGCCAGCCAATCTGTACCAGCGCGCTTTGAATGGCGTAGTGCATCAACTCGGTGAGTCCCGCCGCCGTGTAGGTAATCGTGGTGCGCGCGACGGCGGCGAGGGCATCCACGGCGCGCACGCGCACCACCGCATCTTGCCCGCCGGGGTACTCTGGCACATACGCCTGCACATAGCCGGTGAACAGCGTGTAGGTGGTTGACGCCCACACCGCGCGCACTTGAATGCGGTTCATCGGCTTAATCGAGCCGTAGTATGGCCCGCTGGCGTTCTCCGTGTCGTATTTGCGTGTGCGGTTATCGAGCGTCAACGACAGCGTACCCGCCTCCACACGCGTCAACTCATTCGCCCGCCCGCGTCGGATAGCGATGGCACTACCGTTCTGATCAGGGGCGAGTCGCACATCGCTGGTGACATCTGTCCAGAACACGGATGAGAGCGCGGTGAACGGGGCCGCGCCGAACGCGATACGCACGGAAATGGTGGGGCGGGTCGTTGCAGCCATTAGCGCCCACTCCAATACTTCGTGACATCGCCGCCGTTCGCCGCAATCTGCCGCTGCACTTCCGCGCGCAACTCTGGCAGGAAGTCCGACGGCTTTTGCACGTTCGGAAGCACAATCGAGCCGATATTCAAGCCACCCGGCCCGCCGTTCGCCGGGCGTGCGGCGCGCATATCTTCAATCGAGTCATACGAGCGGTCGGCGGGAATGCCAAAGTCTTGCCCGAACCGCGCATCAAAGGCCGCGCGGGCAGCGTCGGCTTCTTGCCCGTAGATGTCCTGAATAATCCCTAGCCGCTTTTCGCCTTCACTTTTGGCGATGAGGCCAAGATTGACTTGCGCTTCGGTGTAGGCTGCAAGTTGTTGTCCTAGCGCCTTTTCTAGCCCCTCTTTCTGCTTCAGGTAGGCATCGGTGCGCGCGGCTTCCTGCTCTGCGTAGCGCGTCTGCTCGGCTTCGCGCTGTTTGGCGTAGTTCTCTTCTTCGCGCGTGATTTGCTCGGCCAGTTGCGCCCGCTGCTTGTCGGCCTGCGCGGCGGCAGCGGCGTCGTTCTGTTCGAGCTGGCGCTGCAAGTTCTCGCGATGCTCTGCCAGTTGTAGTTCGTAATCTTCCTTGCGCCGCGCCGCTTGTTTTGCGCGCTGGGCCTCGGTATCTTCCTGCTGCTGGGCATAGGCGGCGGCTAAGTCGGCTTCTTTGTCGCGTTCCGCCTGCCGTTCAATCCCAATCGCCTCTTGCAACTTGGCGATCTGCGCGGCTAACTGCTCATCCAGGGCGGCGCGCTGCTTCTGCGCGGCGGCGTCGGCCTGGATGAGCTGGCGCTGATACGCACGCTCTTGCGCCTCCTGCTGCTTGGCTAAGGCGGCTTCCTGCTTGGCAAGCTGCGCGGCGTCGTTCGCCTCCTGCTGCTGGCGCTGGCGTTCGGCCTGTTCAAGCTGTTTCTGGTAGGCACGTTCAGCGGCGGCGGCGGCGCGCTCCTGCTGGCGCTTCTCGCGTTCGGCGGCGCGGGCTTCCGCTTCTTGCGCCTTGCGCTCCTGCTCCTGATAGCGCCGTTCCTCGTCGGCCAGTTGCTTGGCAATGCTGTTGCCGCTGCTTTCGCCGGGCTGGATCGCGACGGTAAAGCGTTCGCCGGTCAAGGTGGCAATGCGCCCGGTGGCCTGCTGCTGCTGCGTGCGGTTTTGGATGTCTGCCAGCCGGTCGGCGTGGTCACGCGCCCGATCTTCCACGTCGCGCTGTAAATCTTCCGCCCGGTCGGCGGCTTGCTGCGCGCGGTCGGTCGCCTGATCGGCGCGGCGCTGCGCGTAGTCGGCTTCCAGTTCCGTCAAGCGCTCTTGATAGGCGCGGGCGCGCTCGACACTTTGCTCTTGTGCGTTTTCGCGCAAATCAGCCAAGCGCTGTGCAGCGTCGGCCTGCTGCTGCGCAAGGGCATCGGCGGCGCGGGCATAGGCATCCGCACGCTGTTCTTCCACCTTGCTGACATCCGCCACGCGGGCGTCGTTGATCTGCCGCTCCAAGTCGGCTATCTTCTTGGCGCTTTCGGCGCGGGCGTTCACTACCCGTTCGCCATACTCGCGTTGGCGGCGCGCGTCCTCATCAGCGTAATCGTCGGCCTGCCGCGCCAGTTCACGGGCGGTTGCTTGCTCCAGTTTGGCGCGCTGTTCGCCTGATGCGCGGGCAAGCTCCAGGGCGCGCTGGTGGGCCTGATCGTCAATGTCTGCAAGGCGTTGCGCGCTTTCTTGCCGCAAGCCCTGGATACGCGCCCCCGTGTCGGCTTCCAGCGCGTTGAGTTTCTTTTCGTACTCGTCGCCCGCTTTCGCGCTATCGGCTAGATACTTTTCGCGGGCGTCGTTAATCGCCTGATACGCTTGCGCGGCTTTGTCGCCCGTCGATTGGAACTTGTCTTGCAGCGCTTTCAGTTGCTCCGTGGTGAGCTTGGAAGTATCCACGTAATCGGTGTTTACTTTACCGGCCTGCTCAACCGCATCCACGTATTGCAGTGCTGCGCCGCCGCCTGCTTTCCATTCGTTTGTATTCTCTTGGAGGACGGCATTTGCAGCAGCGAACGCGGCGCGCTGGGCCTCTTCGGCAGTTGCACCCTGCAAGCGCGCTTTTGCGTATTCGGTCGCTTCCGCGCCAAGCGCCTTGAAATAGCGGGTAAGTTGACTTCCGCCCTCGGATAGCCCGCCTTCACCGCCTAACAGGCGGGTTAAGCCGACAGTAAACCGCGTTTCAAGGTCAACCAGGATAGAGCCAAGCCCGCCAAACTCGCCCGCCGCTGCTTTTGCAAGTTGCTCTTGCTCTTGGCGCAGTTCTCGCAGTTTTCCCATCGCACCCTTTGTGCGATTGTCGAGCAACTCCATGCCAACGCCGCTATCAGCAAGGTATTTATTCAGTACCGTCACTGCGTCTGCGCCGCCCTCAATTTCGCGCTTCATTTGATTCGCAATATCGCGCGGCACTTCAAAGCGCTTGGAAAGGCTGGTGACATCCCCCCCGGTCAATTCGCGTACAGCTACAGCCGCGCCTTGCAGTCCTTGGGCGGGATCGATTTGCGCCAAACGTGCAAGAACGCCTAATATATCGTCAACGGGCGCTTTGCTGGCGCGGATAATCGCGGATGCATCGCGGGAGGCGTCGGCAATTTCGCGTTGGGTGTAGCCGTAGCGCTGCCCAAACGCGATAGCCTGCTCATAGACGGCGTTGCCGTCGCGTACATTCCCTTGCAGAAGCACCAGTGAGCGGCGCGATTCGTCTAGCTCTGCTGCAAACTCAATTGAGTCTTTGATTTTCCCACCAAGCGATACTAGCCCGTTAATCGCCGCGCCCGCTGCTGCCGCCGGGCCAACAATGCCCAGAAGCGACGATGACGCCGACGCGCCAAACTGCGCAAAATACCGCTCAGCAGTGGATGCGCCCTGCCCTGCTTCCTCTAGCCGCTGGCGATTGATGCTAAGTTGCCGTTCGTTCGTTCCAATGGAGGCGGAAAGCTGATCAAAGCGGAGTTTCAGGCGATCTACTTGCTCCGCCTCATCACCATACTTCGAGCGCGCAACCGCAAGCTCAGCCCCCAATGTCGAAAGCTGGCGCTTCTGAAACTCGATGCGCTGCGACAGGCTATCAACCCGTAATTGTGCTTGTTGCGCAGCACTTCCCAAGCCCTCAGTAAGCGCCCGCTGCGCGGTTTCGAGCTGCGGCGCGATGTCGCTGGTGTCAATTTGTACTTTTGCTTGGAGTGTGGTAAGTGTTGCCACAAAAAGCCTGTTCGCTATGATTCGCTATTGGCGCGTATCGTTTGGCGTGGTATCGGCGTTGACATGGAAAAAGGAGATTGTATGATTACGCTTCGCATTTCCGTTCGCGGACTTATCGCTGGTGCGTGTTTCCTGCTCGGACTTATTATTCTTGGTGGAGTAGCATATCAACGTCTTACGCCACCGCCCGACGTACTCGCCCCCACCGCAACACAAAACCCGGAACTGTTGTATAAGCAGCAGACATCCCGTGCACTTAGTGATTTGCAAAACGCACTTTCGGATATGGCGGCGTTACTTGACAACCCCTATCTCAGTGACGCCGATTGGAAAACGCAAATTGATGCGCGTCTTACCGCTATCCGAGATGTCAACCGAACCTTGCACCAGATGCGCGATATTCCCTCATCAATGCGGGGCTTTCATATTGCCATTGTCGCCGCCACTGATGAATGTGATACGGGCGCGCAATTACTCTCAAATGCCATGCGCGATTACACTGCCGATACAGGAAACGAGATTAACAACGCCATCCCATTCTTTCGGCGCTGTAATCAAAAATTGCAAACAATGGCCGATGCTATACCCCGCTAATCGCCTTGCCCCGCCAACTCTTCTTCTACACTGAGCCGCGCCATGACGCGCGCCATCCATTCCGGGCGGGCATCCCACTCCCACGGAGCCACGCCGGGGTACGCCTCGCGCAGGCGTGGGCTGGTTGGGCGCGCCCACCACGGCGGTTCAGGATAGGCCGGATTCTCGCCTTTGCCCGCCAAAAAGCGGAACAGCCTATCCTGACTCATTTTCCCGCGTTGAAGTCATCCCACAGCGCATCTTCCACCGCCCGCAACACGTCCTGTGCCATCGGCGTCAAGAGCGCTTCCCACGCCTGTACGCGGTCGGCGGCGTCCTTCGGCGGCTGGTAGGCGCTGCCGTCGTCGTTCGTGATGTCCCAGGACAGCAGCAGGCGTGCAAGCCGTTCGGCGCGCGTGGTGCGCGTGGCCATGCCCCCGGCGATTGCTGCCGGTTCGGCGGGTTTCTCGAAAATATCCCCGGTGATCTTCGCCCGGTCGTAGGTGAAGATAATCTCTTCGCCTTGGAAGTCGGCCCGCGCCTCCGTTGGGCGCGGGCGGCTCGTATCGCTTAGCTTCATTTACAAACTCGCTAGCTTGTTCTGCACACTGACGCTCAGACCCTTACCCCAGGTCGCGTCATGCACCAGCACGCCGGTATAGTCGATCTGCGCAATGCCGCCTTCACCGCTCTTGATCTCGCTCACCTTCGTGAGCTTCACGGCCTGATCAATCTGGTGGTAGTAGGCGTACCCGCTCTCAATCGAGCTGGCCGCGCCGTCGGCACGGGCGCGCAGAAAGATCGTGTCGTTCTGCCGCAGGTTTTGCAGAAAGCCCATGCCCACGTCATCCGCCCCCACGGAGAACGTGACTTGTGTATTGGGCTTGTTTTCGATGGTTGCCGCATACGTGCCGTTGTAATCGGTGTTCATCGGGTAGATGGGCGCGGCGCGGTTGCCAATCTGCAAGCCGTAGTTGAACAGTCGCGTATGCTTCGCCGCGCCCGACAAGCCCGCATAGCTCGTTGCGGTGTAGTAGTTGAATGACTGCCCGGTAATGGGTATGAGCGCGGGCGTGGTCGTGACGGGATAGGTGTAGTACACGGTTGCATCGCCCACATCGAAGGTATCCGCCACGCTAATGGCCGGAACGGCGGTGTTCAGGTAGGTGCCGATCCACTTAATCGTCAGCGGCGTGGTGCCCAGTGGCCCGCCCGTGACCGCCACCTGCCCCGCGCCGACGTTGGACAGCGCTTCAAGCGCGGTTTGCAGCGCGGACGATGTGATGGTCTTGCTTAGGCCGGAAGCCACCTGCGCGCCTAGCGTAAACGACCATGTACCTGTGGTGGGTGAGCCGCCCGTAATTTGCAGGTAGGCGGTTTTCATGTCGAGCAACTTCGTGCCAATCGCGTTGCCACTGAGCTGCATACCCTGGCGGAAGCTCACCGCCACATTGCCCTGTGTGATGACAAGCCCCGCGCCGCACTGCGCCCGCGCCGTGTCGCCAATCTCATAGCTGTAGGTTTTCTGCGTGTTGGCACTGGTGCTGCTGTAGTCGAATGTCCACAGGCGCGGCAGCGTGCCGCCGGGCGTGGTCGGCGTGGTGTTTTTCAGCAGAGACGCCCAGAAGTACGGGATTTCGTCATAGACGCCCAGCCCGGTCAACGAAAAGTCCGTTTGTTCGCCGTTTGTCGCGGCCACGGTATCGAGCGCGTAGCCCGACGGCGCGAACGTGTTGACCGTCGGGTTCGGCGTGGGCGAAAAGCTCAGGCTGGCGAGCTTCTTGGTGGGCGACACTTCGGTGCCCGGCGTGGTTTCCGGGCCGATGTTCATGGTTCGGTAAATGAACGCCTGATCGGTTGGCATAGCGTGCTACTCCTTTGTGGTGGGCTGCTCAGTCGATTGCGGAGCTTGTTTATTCAGCAGGTCGGCGCGAATCTCTTTGAGCCGCGCAATCGCGGCGTTCACGCTGTCCAGATCGTCGGCGTCAAAGGCGATGGACGCCGGGCCGTCGGGTGTTTTCTTCGGTGCCATGTGGTCGCTCCTTTTAGCTTGTTTGTGCAGTAATGCGGTACGTCCCGCCCGATGTTTCGCGGGCGATACCGTTATCTAAGATGGGCAGTTCAAGCGGCGATTCGCGCACGCAACTGAGAATGCGCCCGCCCGCCACGTTCGCCGCCTGCTGGCTCAGCAGAGCATCAATGCGGGCGCTGGCCTGTTCTAGGGTCTGGGCGTTATCCCCCACCGCATAGACGGCGTACACCGCCTCGACGGCCATGCGCCCGCCGCCCGCCACGTTCGCATCACTGCCGCCTTGCAGCCGAAAGATACCGAACACGCCCGCCGTTTTCGGGGCGCGGGTGCGAAACCAGCCGCCCGGCACGAAGCCCGCTAGTGTGCTATCGCCGGTTAAGGTGGCATAGAGCCAGCGGGCGATCAGGCCGGTTTCGGTGGCGGTTGCCATCAGGCTTTCGCCCCTTTCACCGCCGCCGCAAAGCGCGGGCGCTCGGCTTCAACCGCTGGCGTAAAATACGGGTGCGCGTCCGGGTTCGTTGGCCCGGTGTAATACTCTGCCGCTTCGCCGTACTCCACCGCTACCGCCACAATGGTAGTGTCGGCTTCCGCGCTCACTTCCGGCAGCATGGTGGCGTCCGGGTTCGCTGCCAGCGCCGCCGCTGTGGCGGCTGCGTAGGTGCTGCCGCGCTCATCGACGCGATAGTGCGAGGCTTTCAGTGCGCCCGTGACCTGTGCCGCGTTCGCCTTGCTGGCTTCGAGAATGCGTTCGGCGCTCTCATGCCGAATGGCGGCGGCTTCCGCTACAAGGCCGGGTAGCGCGTCAACCAGGGAACCGACGGTGGTAACGTTGTTCACAGCAGTTCCTCCACGGCAATAAGCAGATTGACGGCAGGCATGCCGCGCAGCGGTGCGCCGCGTACCTCGAACGTGCGCCCGCTGGCGCTCACAAGCTGATCGGACGCGCGTATATCTGCGCCTAATGGCGCGTGGAGAATGTAGCCGCCCGCTGCGGTGAGCTGCGCCAGCATTTCGCGCTCTTGCGCGTTCGCCCCCTGCGCCATGAGTGCCCCTTGAAACGTTGCGACCACGCTCACCACGCCGGGGATTGTGCCGCCCATGCCGTCGCTTGTGGTTGCCGTGCGGCGTATCTGGTAGGTATCGAACACCAACGCTTGCTTCGCTCCGAAGCCGAAAGCGTTGTGAATGCGCTGCGCGGCGCGCAAAAGCGCAAGCTGCTGGCGTGTGAGTGGGATGGCGACGGGCGGCACGATCCCGCCTGAGATTGAGTACAACCACGCCATCTGCGCCCGATCAAAGGCGTCTATGCTGCCATCGGGGATCGGTGCAATCGGTGTGAGGGTGTAGCCCTGCACGGATCGGCGCTTGTTGGCGGTATCGAGCGCCATTAGCTGTACTTCCCACGTGAGAACGTGGTTCCGCTGTCACTGAGCGCCGCCGTTGCGACTGTGGCGCTGTCGGCGTCGTTGCGTACCGCGTCGGCGCTGCCCGTGGTATTTCGCTTGTTGCGAGCGAGCATAAACAGCCAGCCGATCTTGTCTTTCAGGCTTGCCGTGGCCGCTGGTACGCTGCCCGGCTCGGCGTAGGTATCGACACTTAGCGCGTCTACCACTTCGGCGTTGACTTGCGCAGGCGTGGCGCGGCTGGTCATCGCGGCGTCAAGGCATCCAAGTTCCGTCGTAAGCTCGCTGCGCACCGCTGTGGCGTTGTCTGCGGCGCTGGGCGGCGCGGTGTAACTGGCGCTGGCAAGGCGACTGCCCACGGTGGCGTTGAGATTGTCTACCAGCAACTTGCCCAAACTGCCCACCGTGCTAGCTGCGCTTGTGAGATAGTCCCACACGGCGGCGGCAATCGTGGCCGCGCTGGGCGGCGCGCTGTAGCTTGACGCCAGCATCAACCCGCTTTGGATTTCGGCCACCGCATCACTCGCCAGCTCTGCCGCGCCTATCGCGTCGGTGGCAATGGCAGCGGCGTCAATCGCGCCCGCTGCGAACGTGGCGGCGTCTATCGCGCCATCCGCAATCTTGGCGGCAGTGATGGCATCGGCGGCGATGGCTGCGGCAGTAATCGCGTTATTGGCGAGCGCGCCCGTTGTCACCTGTCCGCTGGTATCCACCGCAAGGCTGCGCCCGCTGGTCGCCGGGTAGGCAAGGTCATCGATCTGCCGGGCGCTGGTCTGGATATTGATCAGCACATCCGCCCACTCCGCCCCCGCCGCATCGCTGAACAGCACTTGGATGTTATCGCCGTTCATCTCCGACGCCGATAAATCCACCTTGACGGCTTTGCCGCCCGATGGGGTGACAACCGGCAGCGTGGTGATATTGGCGAACGCTGCGCCGTCGGTGCTGACTTTCACGTCACCCGCCGCAAGCGTGGGGTTGGTCTGGAATGTGTACGCGCTCGACTGCGACCCCAGCGAGAGGTAGAACGTGTGGGCGGCGTTTTTCTTCGGTGGTACTTGGCTTGCCATGCGGTCGGCTCCTTAGTCCTGTCCGTCGTCCTGCTGCCATTCCATGATGCGCACAATATCCATCAGTGTTTGCGTCTCAATCGCTACAGCCTGCGCCATTTTTCGAAACTGCGTCGTCAGTTGCACCAGCGTGAGCGCGGTACTCGCATCGGCGGCGGCTTGCGCCTGCGTGCGGATGGCGCGCAGTTGCGTGCGACCCGCCACGAGCCGCCCCACGGCGTTGCGGGCGCGAATGTCCACATTAGGCACGGTGCGCGGCGTGCTGGTAAGGACATTGCCGCGCCCGTCGAAAAGCTGATCTTGTGCAATCTCAGGCATCGTGGTTCCTTATGGCGTAGACAGGCGCAGCAGCGCGTAATACTCCACGCCCGGCGTTGACGCGCTGTTCTGCGCGGTAAACGCCGGGCCGGTGCTTGGCAGCGCGGCGTAGGAAAACGCCACCGTGCCGCGAATGACGTAGGGGCTACTGCCGAGCGTTGGAAGCAACCCGGCAAGCATCCCCGCCTTGATGCAGCGGAACGCGATACCGTTGCTATTGTTGACCATTGCCAGCAGGTAGCGCCCCGGCTGCAAGGTCACGCTGATCGTGGCTGACTTCACGCCGGTTGTACTGCTGTCAAGATCGCCACTATCGACAATCAGGGATGTTGGCTGTAGGTCGGTATCACAGTTATAGATGCCGAGTCGCGTCAGGCCACTTGCCGCAGCCGTGACAATTTCCGTACCGATGCGATCAAACGACTGCGCTTTGTCGATGCGGATCGGTGCGTAAAACAGGAAGTTGCCGCTGGGCGGAACCGTCGTAATACTCAGCGGCGATCCCGCGCCAGGAATGACCCAGTTGGGCGTTGACGACAGGTTAAAGCGCGAATCGCCAACGGCGCTGCTACTACTGCCCCCGCCTGCCGGTCGGAAAATGTTCGCCATTGCGTAACCCCTGCGCCCCGTTGGGCGTTATCCAAGTATGAAAACTGTCTCACCGTGGCCGCTCTTAGTTCGTGTTCTACCGCTACCGGGCGGAAGCGTGGGCGCAGATCGGGCTTATCCTGCTGGCGGCCTGTGCGCTCACCCTGAACCGTACCGACGCGCTGCGCTTTTCCATTCCCACACTTGTGAGCGCCGCCCTTGCCCTCGTCTACGCGCCCCACATCCCGTTGCCGCCGCGCCTTGCCCGGGTGCTGACCGTGCTGGGCGATGCGTCCTACCCGCTCTACCTGCTGCACATCCCCGTGCTGCTGCTGGTTTCGGTTGCTACCATACCGGCGTGCGGATAATGCTGCGGCTCTGCGCCGCCACCGACCTGCCGTTCGCCTGCCCCCGCAGCCAGCGCGCCCGCGCCGTGAGCGCGCTATAGCCCGCCGTGTCGTCTATCGAGTAGCTTAAGCCGCTCACCTTCTCCGCCGTCAGCGCGCCGCCGCTCACCACGCCTTCCAGTGCGGCGGCTGCGGCGGCGTAGGGGCTTTGGTTCTCATCGCGCAGGTAGTCGTCTAGTTCTTCGTCGCTGAAAACAAACGTCGTCAGGGTGTACACGTCGCCCGATGGCGTCAGGCCGTCAAGCGTCTTGTCAGGGATAAGGCGGCGCACCTGATCGCGCACGCCGCCCGCCTCCCCTTGTGTGTACGTCGCGCTCACTTGGCGCGGGTTTTCGGCGCGGGGGCGTCATCGGCCTGCGCCTCGTCGGTCTGCGGGTTCAGCTCCGCCATGCGCTTCTGCAACGCCTTGACGGTTTCGGCGTCCTCGATCTCGACTTCGCCCGGCCCGTAGAACGCGCCGTTCAGGATGTAGGTTTGGTCAAGCGTGATTTTCATTCGGGTTGCCTTTCCTTGTCAGGGTTGTATGTCCAGCCCTTGTGTTGCTTATAACGCGCATCGCCCATAAGCACTTTGTACATCGTTGCGTGATCTAAGCTGTTATCTCGGCAAAACTTGGTTAAATTCGTAATAACAACCGAATCGCCTTGCGGATTAACAAACCCATAATAGGTTCTCACACGCTTTGCGGCGTTTCGTTTATTAACCGAATTAATGTGCGTCCATCCGTGGTGTGATGGCGTTTTACCTCTATACAACCTGTTCATTGATGATGAATCCAGGCCGTGCGCTCGACTGAATTGCTCTAGATTTTCTACTGGATCTACCAATTCACCTTGCGGATTGACAAACCCTTCATAGGTGTTTATCCACTTCCTTGCGGGCTTTTTTGCATTGATATGCGACCAACCTTTATGCGTTGTCGCGCGGCCTTGCGCAAGCATATACATAAGGTTTTGTGTCAGTCCGTGCTCTCTGCAAAATGATCTCATATTCTGGATCGTAACCACGTCTCCATTTGGGGATATAAACCCGCCGATCGGCTTTGACTTGGCGCGGCTATTGCGCTCTAGTGTTTCCTCGCTGAAAACTAGGCCTAAATTAGACCCTGCCTTTATAGCGATGTTATAGCCATTCTTGACCGATCCGAGTGTATCAAGCCAGTATTGTTCTTGGCTCAGCAAATCCGCAGTGCTATCTATGAGTTCCAGTACACGAATGTCGAAAGCCTCCGCACCATACTTGTTCCAGGCATGTTGCAATTTTTTGTTTGCGTGAGCATTGTTTTCAAGTGCACGTTTATGTTGCTGCCCTCGCACCTGAATATCTACCGCACTTCCGACATAGCACTTCGAGTTTGTTGTATTAACTATCTGGTATATTCCCGCCTTACGTGGTAAATGATTTGTGTGCATATTCCCCTCTGTAGTGCATAATAGTCTATACCTATTATAACACCATCAGAGGGGATATACAACTATGATATTCCTGTGATCACCGCGATGGCTTCCGGGTTCGTTACCACCGGCAGCGAGGTCATCCAGCCCTCAGCTTCGATGCGCGGCGGCTTGTCCTGCTTGGCTTCCATCCGCAGCACGCGGCCCGGCGCAGCCTGCCCGGTTGCCCGGCCAATCGCGGTATAACCCAGCGTGTTCTCCACCATCAGGCTATTGGTATCGCCAAGGTCGATTGACTCATCCTGCCCGGTGGTGGCAACCAGCACAAACGCGCTGCGGCTCAGGAAGTAGCCCGTGCCCGTCTGTGTGCGATATTGCAGATCGTAGGTTTCGATCGGGGGCAGGCCGTCACGTTCGAGCGCAAGGTTCATCGCGTCACGGGTGGCGCGGCCTGCGGTGGCGCTGATCTGGCCGCTGGCGTTGATGGTCGCCACGCCCGTGCGTGCCTTCACCTTGTCGTTGCCAGCCAGGATTGACAGCACCGTGCGGCTGGTGATAATCCTGCCCACCGTGTACCCTTTGCTTTCGAGCAAGTCAGCCATTGCCAGGATGTCGGCAAACGGGTCGTAACTGTCGTTACTCCACGTCCCACCGGCTGCGGCGCGGTGGTTTGCGGGGTTCGAATAGCTCACGGTTTCGGTGTAGCCGTTGTCACCACTGCGTACCACGCTGGCGCTCACAATGGCCTCCCAGCGCTGCTTCTCGTTCTTCTCGATCAGCGCCAGATTGACCGTGCGGTCAAGCCAGTTCAGCAGGGTGGCGGCGGCGTCCATCGTGGGGCGCGTTTGCAGCATCCGCAACAGCGCGTCATAGTCGCGGCTGGTAAACTCGGTCGCAATGTCCGAGTTGCCAAGCTCCACGAGGAACGAGCCGATCAGCGCCGCACCCTTCTTCTGGGTCGGGCTGTAGCGCGTGCCATCGTTCGCAATGACGGTGCGATAGATGATCGACTCTTCGCGGTAGGCGTTCTCATCCACGGTGCGTTCGGGCAAGAGTTCCGCGCCAAGGTAGCGGCGGGGCGCAATGCCAAACTGCGCTTGCGGGTTCAGCGCCAGCGTGGGCACCGTGCCGTCGGTCATGAGCTGGTTGACCAGCCCGGCAATATCAGCCATGGTGTACTACTCCTATGCTGCGCCGCTGGTGCAGCGATAGGCCGCACGGAGCGCCGCTTTCATGCCCGATGTCCAAGCCGTTGTCCACGAGGGCAGAAAGTTTTCTTTCACGATTGAGAAGTTGCGGTACAGTTCCACATCGGCATTCACAGATACGTCGGTCACGTCGAACGCCAGCAGATAGACTTCCTCATCACCCGACGCCCACGGGCCAAAGCCCGTGCCCGCGTCCCGCTCGCTAATCGTGCGGCCCAGCAGCGTACCGCTTGGCACGGTGTCATAGCCGACGCCCAGATAGCGGGCGGTTTCCGCGCCAGCCAGCGCGGTCGGCAGCGCCGCAACCGTCAGGGTAGTGGCACCAGCCGCCGCGTTCGCGGTCAGGCGTGCGAACTTGGTTGTGCCGAAATCCAGCACGGTACCCGATGGGATCGCGCCAGTGAGCGCCGATACGGTGATCGAGGTTGCGCCCGCGCTGGCGGAACTGTCCACGGTCACGAGTACCGCGTCGGTGTTGTAAAACTGCGTGCTATCGAGCCGTGCCCCGCCCGGAACCAGATGTTCCCGATTTAGGAAGTCAGCCGCCCAGATAGGCGAGCTAAGCGTGTTGCTCGTGGTCGTAATGCGTGCCATCTACTTGGCTCCTTGTTGTTTGTAGGTTCTCTCGATATGCTGTTGCGCCACGTTCACGGGCGCAGGCTTTCCGCCTGCCGCTTGACGTGGGAACGGCTGCATGGGCGCGGCGGCTGCGGCGGGCTGGCTTTGCAGCGCTGTGAGAAACTCAGGATCGTGCGCTGCGATAAACTCAGGAAGCGCCACACCCTCGACAAAGTAGGCGGGTTTGCCATCGACTTCCCGCGCCTCGATTTCTTTGCCAATCAAGCTCGGCAGCTTCACCAGCGCGCCCGGTCGATACTCGTGCGCCTCTGCGGCTGCGCGGAACCGCTCGGTTCGCTCTAGTCCGGCAAGCTTGGCGCTGGTGCCCTCTGCGGCACTGAGCTTGCTTTGCACGTCCTCTGGCTTGCCCAGCGTGCGGTACGCTTCCAGCGCGGCGGCGTCCTCTGGCGTCATCAGTACCGCGCCATCGGCGGGCACTTTCGCGCGGAGTTCGCGGTTTGTTTCGCGCAGGCGGTAGAGCTTGTTTTCCGCGTCGGCTAACAGTTCCGCCATCTTGAACAGGCTGTCCGCCGTTTGGCCGTAGCGGTTCAGCACGTCGCTGGCTTTAATCTTGCCGCCCTCGCCGCTGGCATCGCCGCTGCCGGGCTGCTCTGTGGTGTCGTCGTCTTGGGGTGGCATCGCCGCTCCTGTGGTGGCGCGCATCGCACGCCGGATATAATAAAAACGCCGCGCCCACAGCCTCGGAAGGCCATAGACGCGGCGTCCATCTCGCGCGTGCTACGGGGTAAGCCGTAGCGACTTGGGTTGTCTAACTAACTCCGTCTCTCCAGAGTGTCACGCCCTCGCGCTGGAATATACCCAGCGGTTGCCTCCGGCGTTCGAGCTAGCACACCTACCACAGTAGTTATTGTGTGCCGTTAAACGGCAGCGAAGTAGTGTCGTGTTGCTAGTTCGCCTAGCGCGTCTCAATGGACTTTTGTGGTGAGCCGCCCCCACTCCCCGACTACTACTATGTGAGGCTAACGCATTGCGCTACGCTACACGCACATTCTAACACACATTGTCAACAGGTGAAATATTCAGCGCTGCTGACTCTTTTGCTTGTTTAGTAACGCCTATCGTACGCACCGCGCCGCACACCGGGCAACTCAGTCGCGTGGTGTGTATCACCGTACCCGGCGCAAGAAAGCCTAACACGCCCGCGCAGCCTGGCCGGGTGCAACTCAGCAGGATGAAGTTGTGCGACGGTTGCGGCATGGCTCTAGCCTCCTGCGTTCGGTGGCGTGTTCCCTTGCTGCTGCGGCGTCCCTATCTGCGGCGCACGCGCCTGCGCGGCCATGCGATCCTCGTCTATCCGCGCCCGCTCGGCTAATACGTCATCCACGCCGAGCCTGCTCATGCCCGTCTCTTCCGAGAGCAAGCGCGCCGCAACATTCTCGCGTAT
>OFQZ01000203.1_pt1 | contig 23484 bp, 24 predicted proteins | sample 1543011 | NCBI WGS metagenome assembly OFQZ01 (sample SAMN07774216, study PRJEB24372) | wastewater metagenome | isolation source: Exp Tend NO 0WW | collected 2016-02 | reverse complement strand
TCTCCTTTTTCGTCGGTTTCTATTTCCTCGTCGGTGTCAATGATTTTGTCGCATTTGCATTTTGCCATGCTCATGTTGTTAATCCTCCATTTCTTCTTTTAATTTTGCCAATATCAAACACAAATAAAATACAAAAATTCCTAACAGAAAACCTAATGCCATTATCATTTTGTTACCTCTTTAAATAATATTTTGTTTCCTTCTGTGGTGTAATTATAAAATTTATCATAATATGCGTCTTTTTGGTTTTTGTCCTCTCGCCATTTTTCTACGGCTCTAGTCGCCGTTATAGACTCTTTAAAACCTAAAGTCATGCCGGAGCTTGCTATTAATTGCCATTTATTCATAATTTACCCCCTTATTTAATCCAGTGTCCTACCGTAAGCAATCGCCGTTTTAATTACTGCCTGAACCGCGCCCTGCATATCGCTTGTGGTCATAGCGTCCTCTGTCATCTGTATCTCGATAATTTCAATGATCCGGCTTGTAAAATCCATTTCTTTAAATATTACGTTTTTTTCCATGATGTTATTTCTCCTTTCTGTATTGTTCAATCAAATCAATAATATCCTGCGCATAATCTCCGCATACTTCCTCTATAAATTGACGATCTTGGTTAGCTAACCATGAATTATTGGTAGTTGACATTTTGTTTTCCCTTCTGCCTGTTGGCGGGTGTTGTTGGTTAAAATATCTTTACCGCTTCGACCCCTGAATTGTCCGTATAAATAACGCCATTATTACCAGCCATACGATCAGCGGTCTGTAACAACCGGAATTTAAGACCTGCTATTTCTTCACGGTCTAGCGTGTCAATATGCGTTGCAAACATTAAATGCACGTTATAGCTGCCTCCAGACCTGGGCGGTGACATCGTAACGGCTCCGGTGTTTAGGTCAATGCGACCTATTCTTGTGTCTGACTGTATCAATAAATTATCCGGCGTTTCTCCTGCCTTTACAGGATAGATAATAAATTCCTGCGCTTTTCTCATGCCGTTAAATTTACATTCAATGCTTAGTGTTCCCATTATGTTTTTGCGTGTGTTTAAGATTTTCATGGTCTCGCCCCTCTCCGTATCCTTCGGATACTTCCGCCCTTCGGGCGGGTGTTTAGTGGAATTAAATTAAACGTCTGAAAGCAACAACAGAACAATTCTGCGCCAATCCATTTTTCTTCTGATCTTCCACCCACTCTTTAAGACGATAGTATTGACTACTTGTATAACCAATTTCTTTTCTTTCTTCTTCGTAAATTGCTAACAATTCGTTTGCCGTATATAACACCATATTCACCCCCTTGTTTTTAGTGTTTAACACCTGTTTTTAATGCCGTTTGTTTGCGCTATATAGTGCCTAGAATCAACTTAATTAAAGTAACCCGTCCGCTTTTGCCTTGCGATACTCAAAGCTTGCAAATAACCCGCTACAGTCGTGATAAGTCTGGCTATACTGTACCCCAGCCAAAGGTCTAGGCTCAACATACTGAAGAAATGTACCAATACCATCCTTTTCGCTCTTGCTTTGTACCATTATTCTTAGCTTTGTTTTTACTGGTATCATGGTTTTTTCTCCCTGTTTTGGTTTTTTGTGGTTAAATAAATTGCTCATTAATTAATTCAATAATTTGTTCTTTGGTAAAACCCTTTTTAATAAATAATTCTACAATATCGACTAAAAACAATTTTAAAGTTATGTTTTCATTCATTTAAATTTCTACCGTAACATTTACCCTACTCATAAAGCCTTCATTTATAATCTCAATCCCTTCCGGTAAAGTATGAAGCCATATAACGCTCCTATTAAGTAACGCCTTGTTATGCGCTCTTGATAATATCTGGGGAAATAAGTCGGAATTATATCCCCAATGATCTGAAGGCTTCAAATTGCAATCGCGTCTTGTTAAGTTCTTTTTAGGGATAAAACACTTTTCTCCATTTGACGTTTCTTTAATCTTTGTTTTGTATGTGATTATTGCTTTAATTTTGTCCATTTTTTCTCCCTCTTTCTGTGTTATTATTTGTTGTTATGCGCTAACCTCATCTACAAGGAGTATACCATAACATTTTACTATGTCAAATAATATTATCAACTATGATATGTTACACTGCAACAACTTACAACAAGATTGAAAATAATGTTTTTATTTGTTTGTTGATTACTGCTCTATTTTATCGCCATTTATCCAAATTTAATAACGTAAACCATTGGCAATAAACATATTAACGCACTTAACGCGAAAGTGTGTTGTTTGTAAACTGTTTTATTTCAATCGTTTGTGTTAAAAATAACGCGGTTGAGGCAAAAATAACGCGGTTTTAGCCTTTGTGTTATATATTTTATTTTTATTTATTTATTTATTTATTTATTAAGTATGTTAACTATGTTAACTGTGTTAATTATTGCTTTCTACCTTCCCTAATATAAAGCCATTTTGTCAATTTTGGAAAGTGCGTTAATGTCTGGATTATCTGTTAAGTGTGTTATTTTGCGAAGAATGTCAAACAATGCAAGTATAAATAGCAGTCTTGGTGGGAGAGTGCTAAGGTAGAATTAATGATTAAAACACTGGGCTTTTAGTTGTGATTATTGCCTTTGCTAGATGCCATTAGACACGCTCCGTAGATGCCTGTTATTTGCGTCAGGATGCCCTATGGCGGGGTTTTAGGGGCAGGGTTAGGGCATTGGATAGGGTAGTGGTAGCAGGTAGGATATGGATAATGCACATAACATATTGATACACATACACTTAAGCTATATTGTTACCTATAATTGATATTATGTTAGCTTGCGTACTTGACATAATATGGGATGCGTTCATGTGTGTGGTCACGCCCTGGCTTCGCTTGCGGTCAATGGTCATTAGAGTCTCATCAGGTTCATGTCATCATAGTACTACCCACCACACACCCACAAATACCCAAGAATACCCATCGATGCCTAAGTATGCCTATAAATACCCACAGGAATTTCAAAACGGTACTAGTACAAAAAAATATTGTATAAAATTTTAGACAGTGGTATAAATGTGGTATGGAAGAAAACAAAGAGATAGACAGGGTGGGGGATGTTGGGCAGAAGGAGTTGGCTTTAAGTAAAGCGGAGTTACGCCGTATAGACGTATATCGGCGGATAAAGGAGATGTTGGATGCGGTTGATGTTAAGGAGGTTCTGTCGCAAGGAATGTTGGTAAAGACAGAAGTTCCGAATATCGCTATACGAGCAAAGGGCGTTGAGCTAGCGTTAAAAGCATTTGGTGATTTGAAGGAGTTCGATAAGGCAGGTAGCGTGACGAATAACTTTACATTTGCGACGATGGTAAAGTTGGCGAGTACTGTGCATAATAACGTATTACCAGAAAAAATTTCGGACGTTGCCGTAGATGCCGCCTTTAAGAACAGGGTGATAGATGCAGGTTAATGGCATAGATGCCGGTAAAAGCCGAGAGATAGTCTCGCTATATCAAGACGACCCTGTGCGGTTCATGGTAGATGTGTTAGATGTTAGGCGGGATTTGGTATGGGCGAAGATGGACGAGATAGCGTGTGGGGTTAGGGACAATAAGTTCACGGCAGTAAAGGCTGGGCATGGGGTTAGTAAGAGTTTCACGGCGAGCCGGATAGCACTGTGGTTCCTGTATAGCTTTTATCCGTCGACGGTAATCACTACGGCTCCGTCGCATACGCAGGTCGAGGAAATACTTTGGCGTGAGATACGGTCATGCCATGCTAATGCGAAGGTGGCGTTGGGCGGGAATGTCACTAAGACGAAGATAGATTTAGCGGAGAAATGGTTTGCGTATGGGTTTGCGACTAAGAGCGATACGGTGACGCAGGAAGCGACGAGATTTCAGGGTTATCATAACGACAATGTGTTGATTATATTTGACGAGGCGGCTGGTATTGAGCCAGTAATATGGACGGCTAAAGACAAGCTGATGACGGCAGGTAATTGCAGGTTTTTGGCGATAGGGAACCCGACTTCGAGTAAGGGCGATTTTGTTGAGTGCTTTAGAGACAAGCGGTATAAGAAGATAACGATCAGTGTTATGGACACGCCTAACTACGCCGCCGGTAAGGAAATAATTCCGGGCGTGTCTGGGCGTGAGTTTGAGGAAGATGCTCGGACGAAGTACGGGGTAGACAGCAACTATTACAAGGCGTCGGTGTTAGGCGAGATACCCGACGACGATGTGGACAGCCTGATACCGCTGGCGTGGATAGAAAAGGCTGAGTGTCGTGCGCCGTATACGGAGTTTACATTTGTTAAGAAATTTTTGACGGTCGACGTTGCCGACGGCGGTGACGACTGGACGGTGATAAAGGCATGGGTCAATAAGACGGAAGTGGATTGCCAGATATTGCGTGATATGAAGGTCGAAGCGTGTGAACCGCATGTGTGGCGTATGGCGAGGAAGCATGATTGTAATTGTATCGTCGTAGACGCTGACGGCATCGGGCGTGTTATGATCGGTCTGCTTAAAGGCGCACAGGACAAGGCGATGACGATATTGGGCTTCGAGGGGTCATCGACGTTTGTTAAAGACGCCAAGATGTTTAGACACCGCCGGAGCGAAGGTCATTGGGCGATGAGGAATGACTTTCGGGACAATATTATTTCGATAAGTGCTGATGATACACAGAGGGAAGAATTATCCTCGATAAAGTTAGACGATAAATACTCGAAGGGGTTTATCAAAATAGAGGCGAAAGAAGAAATTAAGAAGCGTATCGGTCGCAGCCCTAATATGTCTGATGCGATAATGATGATGTCGGCGGAGTTTGATAATGTTCCGGTGGTTGAGAAGAAGCGGGATAGGTATCGTAGTGACTCGCCGTTTTATAGTTATAATCCGATGACATGTTAAATAAATTGAAAAAATGTTGCATTTCTTAAACACTTGTGGTAATCCTTAATCATCAGGAAATAAATTTATGGCAAACACCCAAAGCAACAGCGCAATGCGTCCGGTTAAATACGGCGGTAAGAAGAAGCCGAGGAAATAATGTCTGAACGTCCTGTAGAATTCAAAATGAACGAAAAAGTAGTCCGTGAAGTATATGCCGAGATGAAGCAGAAGAAGCACACACAAGGCATGACGGAGAGTAAATACATGGACAGGATACACGCCCGTCAGGAAGCGTCGAAAAAAGAGTGTTATATCGACAGAAACACCCCCAGAAAGCTATATAGTTAATGGCCTATTCTTCAGTAACGCCTGAGCAGGAAACAAAACCATCAACGGGACATAAAATCACCGTCGAGAAGATTTTAGAAGATTTTAAACGTGCCATAAACTATTTATCCCCGTTACACAAAGCCATTGAAGAAGATTTTAAGTTTGCGCAAGGCAAACAGTGGGATGACGAAGATATAGAAACCCTCCGTAAGGCTGGAATTAAAGCCCTCACCATAAATAAATTAAAGCCAATCATAAAGTTGCTTACAGGAATTGAGCGTCAGAGCAAGAGTGATTTCGTTGCGTTACCGGAAGGTGATGAGGACGGTATTGTCGCTGATATATCTTCGGCGTTGCTTAAAAATGTCGTTAAAAATTCCAGTGCTGAGAAGAAATTATCTGAAATGTTCAAGCGTGGTGTCATCGGTGGGGTTGATTATATCGAGCCTTACATCGACTACAGCGATAATTTGATACATGGCGTTATGCGTATGCGGAATATCAGCCCGCTGTCAGTATTTTACGACCCCGACGCTAAAGAGCATGATTTATGTGACGCAAAGTTCATCATTAAATTCTCGCCTGATATGTGTAAAGAGGATTTGATATATTTATTTCCCGATAAAGAAAAAGTTATTGAAGAAATCTCCGACGGGAAAGTTGCGCTTACAGATGTTACAAGCTCTGGAGTCCATACACAGCCTCTTGATTATCCGTCGATAAAAGAAGGCAAGGCGAATTATTATGAAGTGGAAGATGCTAGATTAGATTTAATTGAATATTATTACAAGTCGATGGTTTCCAAATATTTTGTTGTCGACCCCGCCATGCAGACCGTATTACCCGTCGTCGATAAAAAGATGGCGCAGGAATATGTCAACCAATACCCTGATGCGAAATTGATAGAGAAAAAAGCACCTGAGATACGGTGTTGTGCGGTTATTGGGAACACGATCATTAAAGATGAAACAGCGTGGTCGTTTCCGAAGTGGAAACGATTCCCGATTATCCCATATTTCGCTGAGTGGATAACGATGCTTGAGAACGATTCTGTTCTAAGCATTCAGGGCGTTGTGCGTGGAATTAAAGATTTGCAGTTGGAGTATAACAAGCGTCGTACTCAGGAGTTAAGACATTTAAATAGCACCATTGCTAATGCGACGTTGGTTCCTCGTGGGAGTATGACACCGCAGGATTTAGAGCGCATGAAAACGCATGGTTCCTCGCCGGGATTTGTTGCGGAGTTCGATGCGTCTTTGGGTAAGCCTGAGCGTATGGGGCCTGTTCCGTTAAGCACAGCACACGCAGAGTTGGCTTTAGAGAACGCACAGGATTTGAAAGAAGCGTCCGGTGTTAATCCTGACCTTCTGGCTAGTGCGAATAGCGGACAAGACCAGAGCGGTCGTGCGATATTACTCAAGCAGAAGCAGGGTCTTGTGATGACGCAAGAGCTGATGGATAACTATTCAGACACCAAGAAAAATCTTGGTAAATTTTTGTTAAGTCAGCTTGGAGAGATTTATACCGTCGAGAGTGCGATAAAAGTTTGTGGTAATGCTTTCTTGGAGAAGTATCAGGAGTTTAAGAAGCCGTCCGTAGACGAGACGGGGATGCCGATAATTGACCCGATGACGGGCGAGTTAAAAACCGAAGTTGACATGGCAATCGTCAATCAGATTTTCAATAAAGTTTTGAATGACGTTGAACTTGCCGATTATGACGTTTCTATCGGCGAGGGCGCATATAGCGAAACCATAAAGATGAGCAATTATCTAACGCTCATGGATATGGTCGCTAAAGGATTACCTATTCCGCCGGATGTTCTCGTGTCGGAAAGCACATTATCTCAAGGTTCAAAAGAGAAGATACAAGCGTCGATACAGGCGCAGATGCAGGCGCAAGCGCAGGCAATGGCAATGGGACAAAACATGCCACCGCAAGGTGGTAAAGCTGGCGGTAAACCCGCTAAAGGAGAAAACGGTGGCTGATTTAACGGAAGTAGAAATTATTGATAAACCTATCGTAGAGACTAAAGAAGAAGTTGTTATTCTCGACGGGCTAGACGATAAAGAAAAAGATTTAGCTACGAAGCAGGGTGTTAAGGAAGTTGTGCCTGTTGAGAAAAAAGAAGAAACAACCGAGCAGAATTTATCATTTGAGAATGTTGAGAAAGACGAAAAAAACCTCGTCACTAAATTTAACAAGAATGAACAGGCATTGTATTGGAAGTGGAAAAGCGATAAGCAGGAACGCCAGACAGCACAGCGTGAATATGAACTATCGACTGTCCGTGAGAAAGCCCTCAAGAAAGAATTAGAGTCGCTTCGTAGCAACCACGACATCAGCGATGCTAAATTAAAAAAAGTTAATGAGTTATTGACAGGCCCTCAGGACAATATTACTATTGAGGCGATACAAGCAATATTGGCACAATCCGCACAAGCTGATGATTCCGACGACAGACCGCTTACCAAAAAAGACCTCAATGAACTTTCGGAGAAACAGAAACAAGAGCAAAGAGAATTTGAAGAAAAACAGAAATTCGTCGTCGGACGCATAAATTCTGCGGAGAGCATTGGTAAATCCAAGTACGATAATTTTGACGATGCGATTAACATGGCTCAGGAAGTTATCAACGGCAAGATAGAACTGCCAGACATGTTGACGGCAGATGAAATAGCCAAGAAGCTCAATGAGCGCATAGCGAATAAAGATTTAGACCCTGAAAAAGTTGCTGATTTTGTTGTCAGCATTGCAAAACTTAATCCGAACTTCGGAAAGAAACAAACGACTCCTGCGTCACAAGCGCAACGGAAAGAAACAGACGAAAATATCGACCGCATTATTAAAAATGCGTCGAAGGCAACAAGTTCTGCCGCAGTCAATGGCGGTAATGGTCGCAGGATGGTAAGTCTTGAAAATTTAACGGTAGATGATGCCGCTAAATTGACCCCGAAACAATGGGGAGATTTACCAGCCAATGTCAGAAAAAGAATTTTAAGTCAGCAGTAAAGATTTCCGGTAGCTCCGGTTAATCTCAAAAATTAGAGACAGTTCTCGTCGACGAGCGAGGACTGTCTTTTTTATTTAATGAAAGGATAACACTATGAGTAACACAGTAAGCACGTCAGCACTTAGGGCGCAGGTATGGCTCAAAGAGTTGATGAAAGACGTAGAGGATTCACTATATTTTAAAAGCCGCAAGATGATGGGTACTGATTCTAACAACATCATTCAGATCAAAAATGAATTGGCTAAGAGTGCTGGCGATAGAGTCACGTTTGGTTTGACTCTTAAAATCGGTGGTGGTATTACGGGCGATTCAGAGTTGGAAGGTAATGAGAAAGCCATTACGTCCTATGCACAGTCGGTTATTATCGACCAGATTCGCAACGCCGCAAGAACTACTGGTAAGTTGGATGAACAGTATGTCACTTACGACATGCGTGAAGATTGCAAAAACCAGTTGTCCAAGTGGATGGTTGAGTTCATTGAAAGACAGATTTTCAATAAGCTCGGCGGGGTTACAACCCTTACGCTTCAGGATGTTGGTAGCGTTATTCATTCTGCCTATGCCACATGGTCAAACAGCCCGAATATCGTTCCCGCCGCTGATGAAGCCGCTGGTACTGGTACTCGCTATGTTTGCGCTAAGTCCACAGGTATTGACGCTATCGCTTCAACCGATGTTTTAACAACTGGCCTTATTTCTAAAGCCCGTGTTAAATCCGCTATCTCTTCGTTGGGTACTCCGGCAATTCAGCCGTTGCGTATCGACGGTAAAGAGTATCTTGTTCTGTTCATTCATCCGTGGCAAGCCTATGACCTGAAGGTTACAGGTACAGTATGGGCGACGGCACAGCGTGATGCACAGACCCGTGGTGAAAGCAATCCTATCTTTACAGGCGCATTGGGTGTCTGGGATGGCGTTATCATCCATGAGCATGAGTATGTTCCGATTGCTCAGTCGGGTGCGGCATTCTCTGTTGGTGCAACTGCTACGAACGCCAGGGTATTCCGTTCCTTACTCTGCGGTCGTCAGGCGGCTGTTATGGCAGAATGCAAGAATCCTAACGGATGGGTCGAAGAGACGTTTGACTATAAGAATAAGTACGGTGTTGCGACTGGTCTTATTGGTGGTATTCAAAAGACCGCTTTCAACAGCATTGATTATGGGGTTATAAGTTTAGACACATCGAGTACAGATCTCAGTTAAGATAAATCTATTCCTGCGTATCCTAATACGTTCTTATAAAGGATTCGTCTGGTCTTATTAAAAAAGGAGAAATACAATGGGTGCTATATCCGGGACATCCGCTGGCGTTACAGAGTTCTCTGGCGATTACAAAGTGTTCAAATTTACCTGCGTTCCTGCGTCTGCGTCAGATACTGTGACATTGACTTTGGCAACGCATGGGATTAGTGAAATTCTGTTCGTTATCCCTAAGTTGACCGCAGGTTATGATGCGGCTCTGGCTGGCATTTTTGCCACGTTTTCAGGGTTGGTTATTACCGTGGTTACAACCGCCGCCGCTGGTACAGCCGCGACGGATTGGACAAACGCAACAGCCGAGTTGTTGGTTATCGGTAAGTAAAAATTATGAGGGGCGGGGGAGTAAAATCCCCTGCCCTTTATGAAAGGTTAGGCATGGAAAGATTTAAAAAAGTTAAGTTAAGTCCTGATAATTCAAGGTTTGAGTTGTTTGATGGCGATAAGTCTTTAGGGTTTTTTAATACCGACAAGATGGCTGGTTACAAGATTGAAGAGATTTTAAAAGCTGAAGAACGTAACGCCGTAGAGACTGCCAAAGCTCCGGCTGATGAAAATATCAAAGACACCGACGAGAAAAATAATTATCGCAGGAACGCAAGGAGAAAATGACAGGCGCAGAATTCTTAACTTATGTCCGTAGTACGTTCCGTCGTACAGACAAGGACGCCCAGATATACGAGGCGACACTTGATACTATCATGGACATGCGCCTTCGCTTTAACTCCGAAGATTTCAAATATGAAGCGTATGCAACGATTGCTGATATTGGCGATTATAAGATGACCCTGCCGGATGATTTCGCTCATTTGATTGGCGAGATCACAATGGAAGATACGGCATCCGATACATCTTATGGAACGCTCGATAAGATTTCAAAGAAAAGATACGACGAGTTATACCCATTCCGCACGACGGTAGCGAATAGAAACACTGGAGTACCTCAACATTTCTGTTTATACGGTCGAGAGTTATTTATCGGCCCACCTGCCGACAAAGACACCTATCAATTTCAAGTCAATTACACGACGGAAGATGCCACAGAGATTACGGCATTGACGCCGGAAGTTCCTTTTGCCAACAGACACCGTAAAACTCTACGTTACGGCGTTATGAAAGAATTATATTTAGGTCTTGAGAATTATCAAGAAGCTGAAGTATGGAGCAATCTCTACGAAGCAGATTTGATGAAGATTATTCGCAACGATATGGATAACATCAGCGATAACGATAGTATTCGTTATCATGGAGTGTAAAAAATGAGCGCACCAACCATCGCCTGGAACGAACTAAGCCCGGCAGGCAACACCGATCTTAACCTCGGAGACAATCGCATCCGTGAGATGAAAACGCAGATTCGTGAAGTCATCGGAGTTGACCATAAATTTAATTCAAGCGGCATTGATGCTGATAACGGTTGCCATAATCAGGTGACTTTGCTTGAAAAGGCGGATATTGGTTCAGGTGAAGAAGGAAAGACAATTCTCGGTTCTCAGACTGTTTCCGGTAAGGGCGAGTTGGTTTACACCGACGAGAATGACAATGATGTTCAGATTACAAAAAACGGAAAATTAAACGCATCTGCTCTTGGCGGTACTTACGCCGCTCCTGCTACCGTTGCTGACTTATCAAACATAATGAATTTTATTTATCCCGTCGGTAGCGTTGTCACGTTAGGCGTATCGACAAACCCTGCAACATTGTTCGGCATTGGAACATGGTCTGCTATTGCTGGCCGAGTTATTGTTGGTATCAATACTTCAATCGTCGGATTTGATGCGCTTAACGCAACTGGTGGGGAAAAGACTGTTACGCTGACAATCGATGAGATTCCAGAACACGGACACGATACAATAACTAAAGGGGCGGTTAGCAATCTTGGTGGAAGTGCTGGGACGCAATGGCGTATTGACTCTACAGCCGAATCTCCTAGCGGGTTAACTGGTGGCGGACAAGAACACGAGAACATGCCGCCTTTTATCGTGAAATATGTATGGGAAAGAGTTTCATAGCAAGTACTTATGGCAATCACTCTTCAAAAAAAAGGCGCAATACTTCTGATTGAAGGCTTAGACGTAAGCAAGCCCGCTGAGTTTATTAGCGAACGGGCAAGCCCAGATAATCAGAATTTCACCGTTCACCGTGCGTTACTAACCAAGCGTGTCGGAACGGTAGCTAGTGGCGTTTCTTTGGGCGAAGAAGTTATGATTGGTACAGAGTTCAGCCGTGAAGGTTCAAACTATAACATTCGTATCGGACTAACTAAAATTCAGCGAAATATAGCTGAAACATGGACGGACATAGGGCATGAAGATTTTACTGGTACTACTGACGACATCTTTGATTTTGCTATTCCTTTGTTGGGTGGGAAGCAAATTTTAGTTGTAACGAATGGTATTGACCCGATGCGGAAGTGGGAAGCGTCGGGAGATACGGCGGTTCTTGGTGGCGACCCGCCAGTTGCTAAGTTCATTCAGGAGTACAAGACTTATCTCGTCGGAGCGCACATATTAGGAGGTACTGACGTAGACACAAGGGTACAGTGGAGCGATACGGCAAATCCTGAAGAATGGGCGGATGGTAACGCTGGAGCAAAAGACTTGGAAGAGGACGGCGGGGAAATAACGGGGATGAATATTTTCGGTAACTACCTTTGCATCCATAAAGACAAGTCTATTTATCTAGGATACCTTGTTGATACGACAGCGGTGTTTAGATTCGACCGCAAGGCTACGGGTTCAGGGACGTGTGCGAATAATTCCATTGTTAATTTCCCGACGGGTGAGCAGGGATTCTTGGCTCCCGATGGTTTAAGAATATTTAACGGCATTACAGCCACCCTTATTGACGGATTTATCAACGATGAAATTAGAGATTCTATAAACAACGAAAAACGGCATAAAGCGTTTAGTGTTCTTGTTAGAGAGCAAGATGAAGCGTGGTTCTTTATACCAACAGGGGCATCGACATTCGTTTGTTATAAATTTAATTACGTCACAAGGGTTCTGTATAAAGATTTAAGATTAGGAGCGAGTGCCGCGTGGAGATCGGGGCAGTCGACTTCTATAACGTGGGATATGGCGGTTGGAACATGGGATACACAAATCGAGAGATGGAATTCTTCATCGTTCGCCGCCGACTTCCCGCTTATCTATATTGGTTTCGATAATGGCGATGTTGAGGTTGTAAACAACTCTTCTTCTGATGATGCTGGCGAGCCGATACTTTCCTTTTGGGAGAGTAAAGACTTTATGGAGATTGGGCCAGATGGTGCGCCGACTGGTAATCTTTTACGTTGGCAAGAGTTGGAATTATACGCTAAAGGAACGTCTATTCAGGTTGAGTATTCGACTGATGCCGGACAGACATGGAATGAAATGTTAGGAAGTCCGACGACGTTAATGGATGAATTTCCGACGGACTATGAGCCGTTGATATATTATTTTGACGTTGTTAGCTCTATGGTTCGTTTCCGATTCTCGAATAATGAATTAGGCGGAACGCTTTTTATCAAGCAATTCTTGGCAGGATATTTGTCGAGAGAGAGAAGGAAATAATGGCCGAAGTCGAAATCCCAGGAGAGTTGGTATTACCACAGCCTAGAGATCAGCAAGAGCAGGAATTATATTACGCTTTACAGGAAAGTCATCGTCAGATGGTATCAGCGTTGTTAAAAATAAGTGCGTTACTACCCTAAAGGACAGAGCTATGGGATTTAGTGATTTGTTTAAGAGTCGGTCGACAACAGTAACAAAAGACCCGATGTTGACGAAAGAGCAGTTGCAAGCACAACAAATGCTTGCTCAGTTAGCTTCGACGGGTAGTTATGGCGGTATTAATCTTGGTGAGGCGTATAACGGCTCGTTAGGTGATTTTAACCAGACTGGAACGGAACAATTAGCTGGCGGGAACCTACTTAAACTATTGCAATCTGGTGGAAGTCAATCGGCAGGATTTAACACAGCCAGAAACACATTGACCGGATTGGCTAACAACACGTTTAATCCCGACGACCCTTCAAGTGGATATGCGGCGTATTCCCGTCAGGTGGCACGTTCAGGCAAGGTAGCGAATGACGCTATTAACCGTGAGTCGGCGATCACAGGCGATAGATTCTCGACTTCGATAGGCCGTCAGAAAGCAGATTTAGGGGCGCAACAGAGCGATATTTTGGCGAGTAAGTTAGGGGAACTATACAACACCGCTCAGGACAGGTCGTTACAGGCGGCGCAGGGTCTTGGAAATCTTGAGTTACAGGGTAATAGCGTTGACACCAATAATATCCAACAAGGATTCCAATACGGCGATTTACAGCGTGAACTTAACAATATGCAAGCACAGGCGAAATATAGTGAATTTATTCGTCAGCGTGAAGAAAAGCTGAAGCAGATAGATATTGGGAGCAATTTGTTTAATAGGAATGTCGGTTTTGGGAATATGAGTACGACGACAAAAACGCCTTCAATACTTGGACAGATGTTTGGAACGATCAGTCCGATTGTTGGTTCTTATAATACTGCAAAATATGGCGCAAATGCCGCTCCGGGGCAAGCTGGATTTAGTGATTTTGCGAGCGCATTTAAGGATGGTAACGGCGGGTTGGGAAGTTTATTCAAGACTTTAATGCTTGGGGGCCTCTAATGTCGTCCATCGGCAATCTTTTAAATCCAGAATATTACCAACAAGATAACAGCAATGTCAAAAGTGGCTTGTCGGCAATTACTGAACTTTTAAATCAGAAGCAACAGGATAAGCAAAGATTTGATTTAGAAAACCAACAAATCCAGCAGAACAATTTAAGGGCGTTGGCAGAAGCGGCGGCATTTAATGAGCGTCAAACTAAGTTAGGCGGGTTGGTTGACCAAACCAATCAAGACAAAAGCATTTACAGTAAGGCTTCGACGCTTGTGGATAATCCTTCAGGGTATGGTTTGAAGATTATCAAGCCAAAGCCAGCCCCTCCTACGGCTATGATGCAGTTAGCTAGTGGTGCGTTTGGGGATGTTATGGGGAATCAGTTGCCGGATACAGAGCCTGAAATTATATCACAGCCACCGCCAACAGTTCCTAAAGGCGGTCGCACTATCCCTCGACAGGTCGCACAGATGAAGGTCGGCGGTAAAGGTGAAATGTCTTATAGCATTGAGGATAATCCTGAATTCAAGGATTTACAGGATATTAAGATGAAGGTTGCGGAGGCGGGGGGCGACCCAATGAGTATTACAGACGCTAATAGTGGTCTTGTTGCATTGGGAAAGTTAAAATCTAAAGCAATCCCACCGACAAATTTGGATAGCGAACAAGTGATACAGGCGAGGGCTTTATCTCGAAAGCTATTTGGTGTTCGTGGTGCTGAATCTGGATTACCTGCAATTTATAAAGAAATGGAAGCTGGTAAGAATATTGACCAAATAGAAGATACTATTCGTATGAGCGGTCAGTCGGGAGAAATGGTTAATGATTACAGAAATGCGGCTCAGTCTATTTTAATCAATAGTCCTGAGGCAACATCGCAAAAAGCCCTTGATTATATTGATGATTTTGTCTCAAGAGGTGATACGCAAGGTGCGCAGAGTCAGCTTAAACGCTTGGCAAGAGTCAATGCTGGAGTTGAAGAATCAAAAGCTATCGGCGGTAAAGAAAGAACAATCAAATTGCTCGATGAAATTCAAGGAGATTTAAGCACTCTTGAGGCAAGCGGAATTAATACAAACATTTTTTCTGGAACGGCAGAAGCTATCGCCGCTAAAGTTGGTGCGGTTAAAGAGCCGGAACTTCGTAAGGTTGCAACTAAAATTCTAGCTTCTATTCAAAATTATCGCAAGTCTATTACTGGTGCGGCTTTTAACGCTTTAGAATCAGGCGAATATAAAGCTATGTTCCCAAGCATTGAAAGAACTAGTAATTTTAATACGGCTAATATTGACGCCTTAAAACAGGTATTTTCTGGTGATTTGGATAGTTTCTATGCTTTAGCTATGGGCGAGGAACAATATCAGAGGTTGTTTAAGGGTGGTGAACAGTCAGGCGGTTCTGTCCCTTCCGTAGGTCAGAAATTTAATGGTGGAACTGTTATCAGCGTCGAGAGAATTGATTAATGGCAAAATATAAAGTAACAACAGACAACGGAACATACATGGTCACTACGCAGGATGACGGTGAGAATGTTTCACGTGGAACCCCTCAACAAGACAGCGTTGCGACGCAGGGTATTGACTATGTTAGGCAACATCCTTTTAAAACTGCCTTTGACCCTGCATTAAAAACGCTTACAGGAAAAGGAATCTCCGAAAGAGTTGATGAGAAGCTAGGCATGAAGCCATACGAAGCCGCATCAATGTACGGTAACAATCCTATTATTAATGCTTTAGCAATAGCACAGGGGACAGGAACAGGAATAACCGCTGATTTGGCAGATATGGCAACGGCTCCTATTAATGCGGTTGGCGGGTTAGTTACAAAAATCCCCGGAGTTAAACAGGCTGGTCAAGCGATTGCAAAAAGTCCTATCGGACAAAAAATTGGTAGTGTCTTAAATAAACCTTTGACTGGTGAGAAGGCGTTAGAAGATAAAATTTTTAATTTATACAATAAAACCGTTGGTGGGACAAAAATAAGAAATTTAGCAGACACAAATAAGATTAAAACCGAACGACTTACAGCCGTAAAGACAATTCAAGAGAATGCTGATAGTTTTCAATTTCCTGATGAGAATACCGGAGAGATGGTTTCACGTCTTCCATCTAATCGGTTTGAACAAGCACAGGCTTTAAGACAAACGAAGAAGTCGGTGTGGAATGAAGTATCAAAAATGTCGCAAGGGGCTACTGAGAAGGGTGCGCAGATTGATTTAAACCAAGTTGTTGAGGATGCCTTAGATGCTACTATTAAGTCTATCGGGAAGGATGCAATACAAACAAACCCTAGATTGTTAAATGCAATCAGGGAAGAATCTAGCAATATTAGGAGGCTTGGTTCGACAACTCCGACAAGGGCTGAAGAATTTATGGAGTCTTTAAATAAGGAGCTTCGGTCGTTCCGAAATAGTGGTCAGGCGGTTGATTATTCTGTTATTGACTTTAAAAACAATTTTATTCATAAGCTGAATCAAGCTACAGATGATGTTATTGAAAAAACATTATCACAGTCTGGTTATTCGGCACAGAGAGCGAAATATTCGGCTTTAAAATCTGCCGAGAAAGAAATGATTGGTGCGGCTAATAGATTTCTGAAACAAGAGTCTGGTGGTGGTGGAATTGCTCACCCTATCGTTGATTTTTGGTCGCTAGAAGAATTTATGTATGGCGGTGGTCAGATGCTTATGGGGAATGTTTCTGGTGGGGCAAAGACAATGGCTAAGGGTGCATTACTAAAGACTGCCAGTAAGGTTAGTGATTATTTCAGAAGCCCTGATAGAGCAATGAAAAAAATGTATGAATTGGCTGGTAAATACAAGAATCCTATTGTTCCCGGAAGCAAGGCTGTTCCTGTTGAGGCAGAATTGATGGGGAAGAATATTCCTACGGATGTCAAAACTGGTATTCCTTATTCTAAATCTATCAAGAGACCTGATAGGTTAATTGGTGACGTTGGGAACAAAGACGCTTCGGTTATCCCAATGGGCAATAAATATCGTCCAGATATAATCAGTAAGCCTTATAAGATCAAATCTGTTAAGGAAAGAATATCGGTTGGCAAGCAATTCAATAATCCTAATGATGCACAAATGTTAAACTATCTATCCGAATATCTTTCTCCTAAGCAAATTGCATCAATGTCACCAGAAAAGAGACTTCAAATTGGTAACATGAGCGCAAATGAATTAAGGGATTTTGTATCGAGAATCAATTCTCATGTCAACAGAAGCCCAAAGAGGTAAATTAAATGTCCCTCTGGACAATCGTACCCAAAATACATCCCCATTCGACGCAAGGATTCTTCAACGAACCTTTCTTCGATACCCCATTTTTTGCCGAACAAGAAAATTCCGATGGTTGGACTAAAGTTCCAAGAGAGGACGAAGATGATTAGGAATATATTTCTACTGGTTTTTTTATTAATTGCCAATGTCGCCCATAGTGCATGTGACTCTACGACGAATGGATATTTCTGTTTGCCACAGCAGGGGACGTCGGGAGCGGCAGAGCGTCTAAAGTTCTTCAATTCTCTACAGTTTGCTGATGGAATTATCGGTCTGATGCGTTCGGCTAATTACTGGACGAACGGTGTTAATTCAACTTTAGCCGGAGAAACCGACCTAGAATCTGCTGACTTAGACATTACTGGTTCTTGGAATTTCTCTGCTGGTAAGCTGATGAATCCTAAAGGAACGACTTTACCGACAACGGACTGCGATGCGGCAAACGAAGCCGGACGTATTTTTATTGATACCGATGCAACAACAGGTCAGCAGTTATATGTCTGCGAAGGTTTGGCAGGCTGGGTGTTGTCTAGCGGTTCTGGTACTGGTGGGTCATCTGCGGGTTGGAGCATAGACGGAACAAACGTTTACACGGCAGACACGATTGCAAACGTCGGCATAGGAACTTCAATCCCTGAGTATACACTTGACGTTTCTGGAGACATTAATGCCGATGCAATAAACGTGAATGGTACAAGGGTTTGCGTTCAAGGAGATTCTACCTGTTTACCTCCTGCGGGCGGATGGACGGATACCGGAACAAATATATTCACGACTACATTGACTAGAAACGTCGGTATCGGTACATCTACTCCAGAAGCCACGTTACACGTTGCTGGCGGTGCGATATTTGACGGTTCATTTTCAGGTATGATTTTGCAGAACGGATTTAAGATTAACGGCGGAACGACCAGAAAGTTTATTATCGAGCAGACAGGTGGAACGCACGACTCTAACCTGAGAATTGACATGGACTCTACAGAAGGCGTTGCTTCGGTTGATTCAAGTTCCACGACCCCGATAGACACGCTTCAGCTTGTAGATATTGACTTTGAGACAAATGGAACGGTCACGGCTAGTAGTTTCATTGGTGATGGTTCTGCCTTAACGGGTATCGGGGCATCGGCAAGCGGATGGACAGATAGCGGTACAAACATTTACAACACGGCAACCTCTGACCGTGTGGCGATTGGAACGACAAGCCCGATTACTGGCTCTAAACTCCACGTTGTCGGAACGATTTCAGCAACATCTTTTGTTGGTGATGGTTCCGGCCTTACTGGAATATCTGGCGGTTCAGGTGACGGTATCAACTGGTCATCTTATGACGACATTACTGCTTTGGCTCAGACCGATGAATTTCTGGTCAACAACAGCGGTACGAACAAGTCAATCAACTGGCAATATATTGAGAATAATTTACCGTTTAATCAGGGTTACATGGGAGCCGTTGAATTTGACCTTAATAACCGTGAAGCTGTCATGGCAACATCGAGTACAGCGACTTCGATTTATAACGCTTCTACCGCAAATGCTCCGATCAGCTTCGGTGCGTGGATTTATGCTCGTTCTAACGGTCGTGGGAACTTGGGCGAGATTATCCAAAAAGGGTTAGGCGACGGCTCTGGTAAGGGCTATCACATGCACTTGTACGCTGGAAACTCGTCGACCACAAAGATTGGTTCTAACGTCGGGTGTAACGATACCGACTCCAACAAGGCAACTGCGGCGGATGGTGCGGCAAACGGGTCTGTACCGCTAAATCAGTGGGTTCGTGTTATCGCTACTTTTAACGAAGACGCTGATAAGAAGATGAAAACCTACGTCAACGGTGCGGAAATTTCCTACGCTTCCAATACGGCTTGTACCGGCAACGTCGGGGACGACACGGCTTTAGACTTTTACATTGGAAACAAGAAAGACGGGAGTGTTACCTTTGACGGTTATATCCGTGACGCTTTCGTGACTCGCGGAAAGGCTTTAACATCTGCTGAAGTATTGGCAGATTATAAAGGCCAGTTGCCGTCCGGTGTTACCGCTCGGTATGCGTTTACTGAAGGAATTGGTCAGTACGTCCATGAGTTCTACGGTGGAACGACTGCACAGACCGGAACGATTGCTTCAAGCGTGTTTACTCAAGGGGCTTTAAAATGGCTGTCTCCCTCTAAGAGCTTTATCGGTGGGAATCTTGGTATCGGAACAACCATTCCAACGGCCACAATGCACATCGTTAATCCTTTGACGGTTGATACCTTCAGAATTGACGACAGTAACGGAGACACGACTCCTTTCGTTGTTACCTCTGCCGGAAATGTTGGGATTGGTACATACAGCCCTACCGCATCTTCAAAAATGCAGGTTGTCGGTACTGTTACCGCTACGGCTTTCGTTGGGGATGGTTCTGGTCTTACCGGAGTACCTGCGGCGTCTGGTTCTGGTGGGTGGGAAGATGGCGGGACTAATGTTTACCTATCAGCTACTTCCGATATGGTAGGTGTTGGAACAACAACTCCGAACGCTCAACTAATGATTAGCAACGTCGGCACAGAAGCATCTTTCAGGGTTGATGATTCTTTAATTGATTCAAGTCCTTTCTTAATTAACTCGGTTGGAAACGTAGGGATTGGAACAACAACTCCGACGCAGAAACTTCACGTTGTTGGAAATGCTCGCATAACGGGATTGGTTTCTTGCGATACGATTGACACAGATTCAAGCGGTAATTTATCATGCGGTACTGACGATTCGAGCGGTGCCGGATCATCTGGATGGACGGATAACGGGACAACCATCAATCCAACCACGTCAACCGATACCGTTGGTATCGGTACTACCGGAGCAAGCGGAAGCCTTGAGATCGTCAAGCAGGGTTCGGCTGTTCCTTTGATGGTATCGTCAACGGCAACTGGTGACGGGGATTATTTGATTGTTAATTCGGCTGGTAACGTTGGGATTGGTACTATTTTCCCAACTGTCAAATTCCAAGTCAATTCTTCAGACACAACAGTATATTCTCCAACAGCTATAGCTACAGCAAATGTTAGTATTGTTAACCCAAACACAACAGTAAACAATATGTCACAAATTAATTATGTAACAGGTACAAGTACTGGCGCAGTAACATCTGCTGTTCGTACTGGAATGATAGTGACAGACCATACAAGCGGTTCAGTTGACGGAGATTTTTTTATAACAACCAAAGCAGCCGACACGCTAGGTGAACGTTTAAGAATCAAGAGTGCTGGTAACGTAGGTGTCGGTACTGTCGAACCAGCCGCATTATTTCATGTTGGGGGCGATGGTCGCTTTGGAAACGGCACTTTTACAAATACCTCAGCCAACGAAGATTTATACGTTGAAGGAAACTTAGAGGTTGACGGAACAATCTACGGAAGTCTGTCCGGTAACGCAAGCACGGTAACAACCAATGCGAATCTCACGGGTGACGTAACATCGTCTGGGAATACAGCCACGATTGCTGACTCCGTAACTGTAACAGGATGGGCATTAGGTGCTTCAACAGCCACAACTCCTTCATCTGGTGACAATGACACATCGTTGGCTACGACCGCTTACGTCCAGACCGAAATTTCAGGACTGGGTGGCGGGTCAAGTGGCTGGACAGACGGCACAGCAGTCATCTATACGACAACCTCAACGGATAATGTCGGTATCGGTACGTTTAATCCGCTCCAGAGACTCCAAGTTGTTGGGACGGTTCAGGCGACGGCCTTCGTTACAAATTCAACTGTAGCTGGCTCACTGGTCTTAAACGAGGATAACGCTAACGGCGTAAACACGATCACCATATCCGCGCCGTCATCGATATCTTCAAACAGGTCATGCGCTCTGGAAGATGACTCGACGCCTTTTGATAACTGCGTGACTCCGGCAAGCGGTGGATGGACGGATGGTGGAACCACGATCAGCACCACGACCAGCACGGACAACGTAGGTATCGGGACTTCTTCGCCGGAAATGAAACTTGTTCTGGCCGGTGCAGACTCCGACATGAGAATCAAAAGCACAACAAGCTCGGTTCACGGAGAGTTGCAATTCTACTCTGATCTCGGAGAATCGTTCAACATTGGAGTTGGTGGTTCAACTACTTCTCCAGCAAGCGAAGCGTTTTTCGAGAACGTCATCAGCGGCGCTCCGACTAATTTTTATTCAAACGGAGGAGTGTTCGGTTTTAACGGAGGGCCAGTAAGATACGTTCCAACAGATTCACCGCCAACATGCAACTCAGGATTAAAAGGCGGGACTTATTATGATGATTCTTTGAGCGAACTTTGCGACTGCGACGGTACAAGCTGGGCGCAGGTTGACGGGGGTGGGGCTTGTTAGTGAAGCAACTACTGGCAACCGCTGTTCTGCTATTAGTCCTTGTCGGGGATGCTGGGGCGGCAGGCCCCTATTATGTGCGAGTCGGAGGATCAGATTCCACGAATTGTACAGGTCTTGCCGATGTTGATTATGACGGTTCCGGTACTGGTGAGGCTTGTGCGTTCTCTCATCCGGCTTATCCGCTTGGGGCAGTCGGAACAACACGCATTTTGGGTGCGAACGAAACTCTGATTATTGGGCCTGGTTCTTATATGATTGGTTGCGGAATGCCCAATAACACCTGCGACAACAATGCCCCATACGACAGTAAACTTGACGTTCTTCCGAATGGGGCCAAGATTTACGGAGCGGGCTATCTGACAGGAGATAATACCGCCCCATCTGCCAAGCCCCAATTATGGGGAACAAAAAGTGTTGAGTGGATTTTAAATGTTGACGGAACATCAGATGTCGATATTCAATTCCTTGATCTGACAGACCATTCTGAATGCGGTTTTCGTGTCGGGGGTAATCAATGCGACGAGAGTTATCCAATCACCCAGACCTATGGGCGAACGGGGATCTATGGCTTTGGTGGATCTAATCTTAATTTGCGGAATCTGGACATCCATGGGTTATCCAACTTTGGGATCAACATTGGGGGGTTTAACGGCTATACGCGGACATATGTTAACGTCTGGGGAAATAGTTTTGGGAACGTAGATGGCGATCGGGCTGGCCATTCTAACACTTCTTTTTCTGGCACGATCTCGATCACCAATAGCCGGAATTATTATGCTGGCTGCGCGGAAGCGTACCCTCCGAGCGCGTCGTTCGACCATGCGGATTATGACGACTGCACAGACCAGAATGCATCTGGATATGGCGACGGCGAAGGAACATATCAGACAGGTGGTAATTGGGTCATCAAAAATAGCGACTGGTCTTGGAACGTGTCAGACGGGTTAGATTTGCTTTATCACATTAGCGGTAACGTCTCGATTGACAAGTCACGATTTGAGGGGAACACCGGGAATTCAGTAAAAGTTGTGGCGACAAACCTAGACATCACAAATTCCGCTTTCGTCGGCAACTGCACATATTTGTCCGACGTTGGGAAAGTATTTAATACGGGAAGTTTCTCAGATTGCCGGGCAAATGGAAGCGTTCTAATTACGCCGATGCTCAATTCGGTCATCAATTTTTTTAACAATACGGTTGTTTCCGCAATCAGTTCTAGCGGTTCTCCAGGTATCGAGACATCAAGTAATACCGGCGCAGGTATTGACACCTCCACGGCCACAGGAACCGAGGACTGGTATTTTTCAAATAATATATTCTATTCTCCAAACGCTACATGGACACTTTACTACAGTGGTTTTGGTGCCGGATTTAGTGCTTCCGCTACTGCTCTGGCAAACGCATCTACCGATCACACGATTATTTACAATTTCCAAAGCAATCCTTGTCCTTCTGGAACAGGAAATCAATGTAATACGAATCCTCTTTTTATATCGACTCCGAGTGCGACCGCTACGAATAATATCTCAACTAGAATATATTTGCAGTCTGGCAGTCCAGCGCGTGGAGCAGGAGCATCAGGTAATTCATTCTGGAATACGGCTTCGGATAACAATGGTTTCGGCCCGAATAGTCCGGTTGACATCGGAGCTATTCAGTACGGATCAACCCCATCAGGCGGCGGTGGCGGCGGTTCATCCACAGGCATCAACGCCTACATCACCGGAAAAGCAAGCCTCACCGGAGGACGGATTCAATGAGACAAATA
>OFQZ01000201.1_pt1 | contig 23571 bp, 28 predicted proteins | sample 1543011 | NCBI WGS metagenome assembly OFQZ01 (sample SAMN07774216, study PRJEB24372) | wastewater metagenome | isolation source: Exp Tend NO 0WW | collected 2016-02 | reverse complement strand
GGGGAAGTGAACAAAGTATATCAGTCGGAGCACGCGGTGGAGTCAGTAACAATCAATGGTATATACCCGCTTTCAAACGAAAGGTACAGAAAGCTATAATGGAGAATCGTGAAGTGATCAGGGAGTTACTGAAGAATGGAAATATTTCAGTAAAGATGAAAAAAATAGAGCTTACGTATCTTTATTATTAATTTTGTTTTTTATCATCTTATTATTTAAATGCTGTGGGAATAAAAATGAAACAATAAAAACTGAAAATAATAAAAATGTTGCACCACAGATAAGTGCTTCTGATTCTGCAAAAATGCATACTGAACGTGAATCGTATTTTTATGCTCAAGTATATCTAAAATCTATACTAAAATCACCTACTACAGCAAAGTTTGAGAGTTATCATGATGGTTTATCAATTAAATTAAATGATACTACTTTTAATATAAATGGTTACGTAGATTCACAAAATTCATTTGGTGCTATGATAAGAGCAGAATATAAATGTAATGTTTATTACACTTCTGACAATAAAAGTCATTTTAAGCTAATTGCCTTTGACAATAGATAGATTTCATAAATTAATCCTTTCCTGTAAAATAACTATGATTAGACATGTCTAATGCAACCTGGTGTTGTGTTACGCATACATAGCGCATAAAATCTTTCAATGTTTTATGTCCTGTAATTTTCATTACCAATAAAGGATTCATGCCTGCAGTAACGCAATTGGTGGCAAAGCTGCGGCGCGCCGTGTGGTTGGTTACCATTTGCCATTTTTCTTTCACAAATCGTTCTACTTTGGCACCACGTGTAATTTTAAATTCCTGTTTGTCTTTCAATCCAGCTTTTTGGCAAAGTATTTTTATAGAATAATTCATGGTTTGATCTGCGTATGCTTTCGGAAAAATATGATTGTATTTTTGCAGCAATAAATCAACACGTTTATGTATTGGAATAAATACTGGTTCGCTTCCTTTGTGCTGGATAATTTTTAGCACTCGCTTTCCGTTGTTTTCAATGATGTTATAGGATTCCAGCACACCTAAATCGGAAATACGCAATGCAGTGTAGCAACCAATAACAAAGATATCGCGTACCAATTCTAAGTTTGCTGGTAAATCTTTCATATTCCAAAGTTTATCAATATCTGCATCATTCAGATAAACATGTTCGCCGATTTCTTCAAAAGAACGGAAATCATCGGTTTTGAAAATATCATTGGTGTGCAATTTCTTATCGTAGGTATAATGCAGCACTGTTTTAAGCACCTTTATATCGGAACCAATGGTATTTATTGCCAGCTTTGTTTCAATGCCTTTTTTCATCACTACCTGATTGCTTCTGTAGTTTATCAGCTGCTGGTAGAAATCCATATTGATTTCGGAAATCTTTAGTGTTGGCCTCCACAATTTCAGCATAGTTTTTAATGCTTCATACTTCTGCAATCGGCGCGCGCTAAACGTGGTGCCTTTTTTTGTCAAACGGCAATTACCTTTTTTAGAGTCATTGATAAATATATCGATAATTTCATAGAAATCATCCGTTCCTTTTTTTGCTTTGCGGATCACTGCAGTTTTACCTAATCGCTTTTGCAGTTCCGATTTTATAAATTCATTGGTTATTTCCGCTGATGCACGTTTCTGTTCATTGATAATTTCAATTAGCAATGATTCGTGTCTATCCAAAATATTTTTTGTAATTTTATTTTGTGCTAATACAGCGCGTGGAAGTTCTTTATCAAGTGATGGACGCTGGTCCGTGCTCCAATGTTCAGGCAATATATTTTCACCTGTAGAAAATACAAATCGTTTTCCTGCATAGTAGTAATACAAAACAATTAGTTTTTCATTTGACTTATTCTGATTAACCAGCTTAAACTTTATTTCCATTTTATTGCGGTGTTTATTGTGGTGTAAATAACACTAAAGAGTGTTTTTAAACACAATTATATAGCTAATTTATGAAATAAAGCTACATTTTACGCTTAAATGAAATAAAAAACAAAGATATAAGTTAGTATTGAAACTCCGTACGGGCTACTTTTACAAATGAAACCATCAATATTTATTGATGGTTTTGTATTTTATGGATATTTATTGTGGTTTTTATTGTGGTAAGTAAATAAAAAATTCTGTTATTGCTAACAGAATTTTTTGCTACTAAATTGATTTTTTGACCTCGGAATTGTCTTTAATCGTGACTATATAAAATCGCATCAGTAAAGTTTTTTATTTTATTGTTTTACTTCAAAGTGCATCCAATCATAATTCTTTTCACGGCCTAAACTTACAAATCCATACTTATAGAAAATATCAATCATTGGTTGGTATTCTGATCTTGCAAACCTTGCTGTTTTTGATGTTTCTTTTAATTGATTGCGTTCAGGATCTAAATCAATAGCAACTGCCCACGAATGTCTGCTGAAATCATTGCCACCACGCATTTTTCTAAAATTGAAACAACCACCATACAAATCAATTCCTAATTCTTGAATTTTTGTTAATCCATATGTTTGCAGGATTTCTTTAAATACATTTGTAAATTTATTTGCTACTAATTTATGACAACATATCTTATTTACCTTTGTATTTAAGTCCCAGGCCAAGCGCATTGGATAAGGTAAATTTATAGTAATTAAATATGTATCACCATTTTCTGTTGGCTTTCCATATTTAGCAATTAACTGTTGTGTTGTTATCAAGGTAAGAATTTTAAAAATGGAAAATATATTTTTAAAGTTCTGAATAATACGTTTTGAATTATCAGCCAGCTTAAAGCACCTGCAAGGAATATCCACCACCAATTATTTTTTTTAGTGGTGATTTTATTTCCATCACCAATAGCACTACCATTTTTTGCTTTTACTTTTACTGAGTTGTCAATTCTGGTCCTATTAATAACACGAAGCTGTGCCGGTTGCACAATTATTGTTTCTTTGTAAACTGTATCTGTACGTTTTATGTATTTTAGAGATAGCTGTTTGTCTACTACTTTTACGTAAACTGTATCACGCAATTCAGTAAGCAATGAAATATCAAAATCAGCGCAAGGAATAGTGTCTGTTTTCAACGTTTGCACTGTAACCGTATCAAAAAGTGTAACTATTTTTTCTTTGTAAATTACACTAGGTATTCGACGATTACACGAACTAAAAAATAGTTGAAAATTTAACAAGATTATTAGCAATAAAAAATATTTCCATTTAATTTTGTTCATTAGTATCATCAGTATTGGTGTTTTCTGGTGAATCAATCGTGCTGTCAAAACGTTTTACGATAAACGTATTTATTTTATTTATTGGAATTAAAACAACATCTACCACGCGAACAAATTCATTTAATTTCAAACGTATAAAGTTTTCTCTTAACGAAGTGAGTTCATAAATAATAAAAGCAATTAGTAAACCTAGTTTCATTGTTTCTAGTAGAAATACTGTTACATCTATCAATGAATTAAATGCAACAGTTGCAATGTGTGGATATGAACTAAAGCTAACAATGATCTGCTGAACTATAAATAAAGTAGCAAAAGAAAACATAATCAAAAATGGTTTTTTGAAAAACAACCTAGATTTAAATTCTTGTTTTTCCACACGACTTGAAACTATTCCAGAAAACCAATCTGAAAATGATAGAATAATATAGACTGAAACAAACGAAGCATTTACTGCTGTCTTGTCTGCAATCATTAAAAGAACACTACTAATGAAAGTAGGTATTATAAATATTATTGGCTTATAGAATAACGTTATTTTTGCGTAATTAAGATAATCCATTAAACATAATTGCGTTTTATTATTAAATGTGTTTTCCATTTTTTTGACTTTATAATTACAAGGTTCTATGTTTCAAAAGTCGTCTAATATGTGCGTTTTTTACTATACTGGTTCATTTGTATCTTGGGGTGTAGATTGTGTTAGTTGACTAATTAAACTGAAAAATGTATTAATTTCTAATTTGGTTACTCCATTTGGAGTATTTACAGATAACAATTGTTCACCTTGTTCATTCTTGTATTCAGCTTCAACTTTAATAACTGTATCTTCACTAATAGTTTCCATATTACTGAAATTAGCAGCTAAAGTATCTTTTGCTGATGTCACATTTTCTATATTAAAATCTGCATTTACTTGTTCTAAAACTACATCCATTGATGTGTTAGGTCTGTCAATTGTTACTTTTAAGTTGTAAGTGTTCATAATTTTTTTTGTTTTAAAGTTTAATTATTAAGGTGCAATCCACCAATTTACTGTACTGTTATCTAATACACTTGATGAATTAATTACAAATTCAGTTCCATCTACAATACTGCCTGTTGGTGCTGAAAGAAAACCAAGCGTTCCGCTAGGTGTATCTACGCTTACATAAATTTTATATCCTGTGTGAATACTTGCTGTACTTACGGTAACCGTTCCGCTTGATAGTGTTGCTGTTCCTCGATAACCTGAAATAGATGATTTCTCTAATTCAACGGTATTACCACTTGCATTTTTTGCATATAAAATAGTTGCATCATTATCTAATGGTCTATTTGATATTACTAGATTTACAGATGGTCTAATACGAATATCGCCTGCTTCTATATTTAGACTTGTAGTTCCTGCTCCTACATTTTTGGAAATATCAATCATAGCTGTGATTGAATCTCCATCAACCCCACCTACTCCTATTCTTACATTTGGATTAGTTGCTCCATTATCTCCTAATACAAGATAAGATTGCTGTTGGTCATTTAGATCAACTGAATCTCCATATTTTAAATAAGCAACTTGATTTCCTTCTTCAAATGGGTCTTGATTAAATGCAAGATAATTACTTGCACTTTGAAAAATGAGACTTTTATCATCCATATCAACTGTTCTATCATCCAGGATAGTTCCATCTACAGTATAGATGTTGTCACCAGAGCCACCACCAGATGTGCCCGAAATAGCACTTGCAATTAAACGTCCAGTTGCACTGTCTATTTGTAAGAATTTGTTTGAATTTCTTAATGCGGTATCATAAACATAAAATCTTCCAATACTGTCAAATCTACTTACAGATTTATTGTTTGTTTCAAACGTTAAAGATTTTAAATTATTAGTTCCTATTTTTAATCCACTTGAAATAGTATTTCCATTATTCAAAGCTGGAATACCAGTTGTTTGTACCCAATTTCCTGACCTAAAAATATACGTCAATGCTGTTGTAGCATTATATAAGAAGTCACCTTGAACACCATCTGTAAAATCCCAAGAAGAACCATTCCATTCTGCTATATCTTTTGCGTGTCCAACCCATGCACCACTCGGTGAAGTGCCTACTAAGTATGTGTCACCTGTATTTGGTGATATTGGCGGTGCATTCTGTGAGTTTAAAACGTCATAAGATGTTATTGTTGCTGAATCTGATTGAAAATAAATAGGCAATATTACGCTATTGCCATTACTAATAGTTAGTGTGTCATTTGAAATTGAAAGCGTTTGGCTTGAACTATTTAATAGTGATGTTTTACCAATTTTACCAATTTTACCATTTATATCAGATACATTAATAAATGTATCTGTACTAATGGATAAATTTTTGAAAAATACTTTACCTTTTACCAAAAGTGTATCTTCAACTTGAAAACCATTTCCAACATTTTGATTCCTGGTTGTTTGTCCAATTTGTTGTGGATTATTTAAGTTTGTTTGTGCAATTAAAAAATTGCTTAAAAATACAAGTAGTAATAATTTTAGTGATTTCATTTATTTTAAAATTTTTAGTTTATAATTTTGTGCTGGTGCTGTTATAACACCATAATTTGTATCATGCGTATAACCATCTGAAACATTCAACATTACACCTGATCCATCATTAGTAAATAATTCAAAATCTACATCTGGAACTTTGTCAATTAGATCATCATTATAATAACTGTTACCTTCAAAATCAGATTCAGTTAATAAAATGATATGTTGTGTTGGATAGCAATCATCAATGATTTCTAATAGCTTTTCTTGCAGAATTTCACCTGTTATTTCTTCAGCTGTATTGTCATATATAGCTGCAATTATTCTATCTTTTAAAGCTTGTTTACTCATTATGTTCTTGAATAACTGTTATTAAATGAACTATTAAACGAACCCATTTTTTTACCATAATACACATAACCTTCATCACTCAAATCCAATAAAACCTGCGTGTAAAACTCACGCACCAATGGTGCTGTAAGCAAACTTGTTTCTTCTACACATTTAACTTCATATGATAACCTACCCATTGATGTATTGGCTGCATCATGCGTTGTATTAGCACGAATATTTATTGATTTGGATAATGAAGTTGAAATAAATGGTGGTTGAAAATCTAATGTTTTATAAATAGGATTTTCTAAAATGGCACGGCAAACACCAATTAAACGATGTAATTTTATCATTGATAAAACATCACCTTGCTGATTGCTATTTGATTTTGCTGAAGTGTAACAATCTATGTTGAATGTATAAGTTCCGCGACTATTTGCCTGATGTTTATTATCATATAAACCTTCAGCTAATGAAATATTAATTGTTGGAACTTCCACTTTATCAATTGGTGTATTGCGTTCAACAAATACATCAGCACGCAAATCGTTGTTATTATTTAATGTTGCCTGGTTATCTAATTCCAATGCTAAAATAACACCTAAACGATCTCGTATAAGTTCGAAATTATTAGATTGTATTGCAGTGGTAATTCTAGCCATTTATTCGTAATCGTTTAAAATGCAGGTGATCAAGCCAATTGTTTCATCTGGAAACCATTCCTGTACTTTATAATGTTTTATAATACCTGTAGAATCTTTTACATTTACCAGGTGATTTGTAAGGTCCACTTCACCTGAAGTATTTCTTACAGGATAATTTTTATCTAATAAAAACTTTTCGCTAAAAGAAACGTGAGCTTGTTTACTATTTACTGCAATACCTTCATTATTTACTGATAAAAAAGTTTTTGCATGCAGTCCGTTTATTTTAGCTGTTGCAGCATTTGGTGCAATAAAATTTAATTCAACACCAAATTCATTTACATTCGATGTAATCTGTTCAATGTCTTTTTTTGCCTGTTCAATTAAACTCATGTTTTTATATAAAAAATGCGAATTGTTACATTCGCATTTTGATTATTATGGATATGTCAACAAAAAAAACTACGCTACGACTTTCATTGTGTAAATCTGATCTACTGCAACTGGAACAGCTACACCAGCAGATTTGATATCGAAAATGTGTGCTGAAGAAGCTTCGTCTGTGTAATCGCTTAAAACATAAGCACCACGAGTCTGTGTAGCAACACCACTAATCAAACGCGGAACAGCTGCATAAGCCATTGTAAAGCGCGGTGCTTCTGGCAACATGATGATTTTTTCTTCTTCAATGTATTGTTTTGTGGTTCCGTTTGCATCTGTGAATACTTCAGGATATGACCATAAGTCAATATTGAAAGAACCAGCAGCAACACGTCCGTGGTATGATGCACCAACAGAATTTCTTTGTGGTTGCGCAACAATATCTAAACCAAAGTTTTTGATATCAGCACGTTTTTGAACTTTTGTGTTGTCTAAAAATGCTGCTAATGCTTTGCCACCACAAATTGCATTCATTGTTGAACCAACTGCTTTTCCTTTTTCTTTAAGGAATGCTGCACCTGTTTTTAAATCTTCGTAAGGATCACTGTTTGCAGCAGTCCACAATGTAGCAACCGTTGCCATTGATTCAGTTTTTCTTTTGAAATCAATTGTGCTTCCATCTGCTAAAGTCAAAACACCTGTATTGAAAACATCAGCACATTGTTTTTCGTAAGCACGTTCAATTTTGTTTTGCAAAATCATGTATTTTTCAGCTACATCAGTTAAAAACTGTGCAAAAATTGCAGAATCAATTTCACCTGATGTTCCAAACAAACGATCAAACAAATCTAAATCTGTACCATCAAAAAATTCACGGTAGTACGGTGGTAATATTGTTTTTAAGGTGCTTAAACCAAAATCATTGCGATTTCCTTTAGAACCTCTTACAACATCAACAGCAATTAAATCTAAACCACGTTGTACTTCAATACTAATGTATTTTGAAGCATTTTCTTTTGTTTTGAAAAAAGAACGTAAAAAAGATTGAACGGTTAATAGTTCTTTATATACATCAACAATCATTGTTGTATATAAACTTCTTGCTTGACTTACTGGTATTGCTCCCATTTTATGTTTTGTTTATTGTATTTTTTGGTTTAAAATTATTGATTGTCGTAAGCTGTGTTTTGTGTGCTGCCTACTAAATTAACACCTACTGTATCACCACCAATTCTATCCTGGATAGAACGTCCTGAAATAACCGTTGACATGGTATCTGAACCAGATAAAATTACTTTTGATTTTACCACATCACCTGCAGTAACAAAAGTTAATGTAACTGTTTCGCCAGCTCCAATTGTTGTTGTTTGGCGCAAAATTCCGATTGGATATTGGCTACCATCAACTGCTGCTGAAGCTAAAGGTTTAACTTTACCAGTTGCTGAAACTTTTCCTAATAATGTTCCTTCAGTTAAAGTAACATCATCGTAAGTTGAATTGGTATAAGATGCTGTTGCATCTTTGTTACCACCAACAAAGATTTTTGTTGTATCGTTGTTTACAGTCAGTTGATTCTGATTGTTTAAAATTTCTGTTTGTTGTGACATTTTATATTATTTTTATTTTGTCAATTAATTTTTTGCTAATTCTTGTTTTACTTCAGCTTTAAAAGCTTCAGCAGATTTTTCAGCTTCTGTTTTTTCAACAGTTGTTGTTTCTGCTGTTTTAGCTGCTGGTGCTGCTGATTTTTCCAATGCTTTTAATGCATCAGGTGAAAGTGCTTTTAATGCAAATTCAGATTTTTGAGTTTCTGTTAAATGCTTTCCTGATTTGATTGCTTCTTTACAAGCTTCTGCATCTAGATGTGCAAACACCATAATGCTACCTACACGATCAGCTTCTTTTGCTACACCTTCTGCAACTGCTGATGCATATACTTCAGGATGTTTTACTTTTAATTCTTCTAAAGTCATTTTATTGTTTTTAAAATTTGATTCTTGATTAATGGCCTCCACTTCTTCTGTTTTAAATGCAGCAATACCATATTCTCTGCATGCTGCTTTTTCAACAAACGCTTGTATTTCGGCTTTTTTTGATGGTGTAATTGGAACTACTTTACCAATTAATCCAATTTTTTTTGCTTCAGCAGCAGAAAACGTTACATCAATTCTGCTATCTAGTGAAAAAACATCTTTTAATTTTACGTTTTTCATTTCTTCAAACATTGGAACATCAACACGATTTTCAAATGCTGCTTTTAAAGATTTATTGATACGTTCTAAATTTGTTGTAACAGCTTCAGTCATGTATTCCTGATCTCTTTCAAACCATTGTGGATATGCAGCACGATGCAATAAAAATTCAGCAGTATCTAAAGCTTCTACATTTTCCTTTTCTGCGTAACAGATAAAAAATAATGCAGATGATGAAGCTTGTCCATCAACTTTAATACTTTTTTTACCTTTGTGTTCTTTAAATTTTGCTGCCGCACCAAATGCATATTCTGGTGAACCACCAGGACAATTTACTCTTACAGTAACATCTTCATCTTCAGCAGATAATTCTGCAAATTCTTTTATGAATTCACTTGAACTTTCTGAATCGATTCTGCTATATAGTAAGATTTCCCTCATTTCATAACAAAAGTAAATCAGACAATTCTATTTATTTTTTTATGTATCCAAATTGGATACATAAAAAAACAATAAAGTATAAATAAAATTATGCAGGTGTTTTTTGTGCTTCAATTTTTAGTGAAGTTGCCTTTGATAATTCTTGTGCAAATTGTTCCATATTGCTAGAGCTATCACCACCATTTAATGCTTCTGTTGCAGCTTCTAGTGTAGTCAAAGGTAGGTTAACTGCTAATTCACCAAGTTTTTCACGTTCTGCTTTTACTTCTTTTAATGGATCGATATGTGGAAACATCGGACCAGTAAAACGGCAACTTCTGTATGCTTCTAAAGCCATCAAATTTCCATTGTAAAATGATAATAAATAACCTGGTGCCTGAATTTTATTTTTTAATATTTCAGTATGTAACCAAAAATTATAAATTGGTTGAAAAAATTGTAAAGAAAAATCTTCACGGTTTACTGTAATGGTATGTTCCCAATCTTTAGTAGCTGCACGGCTGGCACTAAAGCTATCATTATAAATAGAAAATGCAACATTTGGTGGAATGCCAATCGATGCGCAAATAATATCAGAATTGGTACCGTAAAACTCTTTAAAAAACATTTCCTGTTTACTATCAACTGCTTTAATTGTTGAATCTTGTGTAAGGTTAAACGTTTGTTTATTCGTAGTTGCTGTGATATGATTTGCTAATAATTTTCCATCATCTGTTGCAGGTAGATCTGCATCATCACCATCTGCATTTAATGCTGCTGCCATTTGATTTAAAAACGGACTGCTACCATCAGAAGAACGACCATGTTCAATGAAGTATGCAATTTTTTGACGTTCTTCTGCACTACCAACTGCTGCTTCTTTGTAACGTTCTAATTTTTTTAATGTTTCTAAACTTACTGAAATCAAAGGCAATCCACGATGATTATCTAATCTGTAACGATTTCCATAAACTAAGAATGCTTGTTTTAAACCAATTGAATTAGTAGATTCAATTCTTTCATAACTTAGATCTTTTTTTTGAATCCAGTAAGCAACATGTTCACCATTATCATTCATTTCAATTCCATGCACTAAAGTGTTTCCATTTTTTAAAATCTGCGCGTATTGATCAGTTCCGTACATTGGTGATTTAATATGTGCTCCATCGTATGTTTTAATTTTGAGCACATTATTTATTAAGCTTAAAACCACTAAAATATCACCACCGATTTTAGTGTTTTTATATGCTTCACGTGCAATTGTATGTAAATTGTTGATGCCTGCATAATCACACATGGTAGATTTTGACCAAATACCAAATCTAGCTTCTGTAATGGTATTAAATGTTTCCGGTTCAATATTGATACCTTCTGAACTTAATACCAATCTATCTGGATTTGATTGTAATTTTAAACCTTTAGAAATGATCCAAAGCACAAATTTATCTAATACCGTTTTTGAAATTTCAGATTCCAAATAGGATTGCCAACTTCGTGAACGCAATGCATCATAGTCTAAATAATAATTCTTAATCGGTCCTACTTCACCAAGATTCTTTTCACCATTAAAAGAAACAGCAAATGAATTATAATAGCCACCTGCAGCTGGACGAAAAGCATGTTTTGCTGGTTTATTTTTTGCAAATGGAATTTCTTTTTTAATGAAACCCAAACGTTGCCAAATTGATTCTTTTTCCATTAGTGTCTAAAGTTTTTGCTATCTACCAAACGAACAATTTTTGGTGAAAGCTTGTTACTGTATAATGTTTTTATTCTTTCAAATCCTTCAATTGATTCTAAAACTTCTTTTGGATTTCTGTATGCTGTGTTGATTTTTGTTTGACCATTATCAAGTGAGTATTGCTGAATATTTCCAGTTTCTACAGCTTTTAAGGCAGTAGTTAGCAATGCATTAATAATTGCATCAATGCGTGCAATTTTTTCTCTTATGCTTGTTGCACATTCTATATATTCTGCTGCTGAATTAAATACCATTTTATTATTTTTAAGGTGTTGTTATTTCTTCAATTTTTGCTGGTGTTAAATTTATTGTTAATGTGCCTGGTGAATATGAACCACCACCAGCTGCAATTCCAACTTGTATTTTTCCTAATTCAATTTGAAGTAAGTTTTTAAAATCTTGTACAGCATCATCTAATTTTTGAAAACGAACTGCATTATCATCTGTTCCACCTAATTGTAAATTTCCAATTCCAGATTCATTATTTTTTAACCAAACATAAAAGGTTTCATTTCCATCTTTATCTGTAGAAAATAATCTTGTTTGTCCGGTTTCTGCTTTTTGATTTGTATTTAAATAACCAATCAAAACTGTTTTACCTTTTTCACCTGTTGCAGCATATACTGCAATTTTATCTTTTATTGGATTGGAATCAATACCATATGGTGATGCTTCAATGCAGGTTTGTGTATCACTTTTACCTAATCGCAAAAGCTTTACAATGCGCCGTTTGGCGCTGTCAATTTCTGCTGATATTACTTTAGATAAACTAATCATTTAATGTAAATTAATTCCTTTCCATAAATATTCTGGTGTGCTTCCATCATACACACACGGCAACACGCAATTTAAAACTGCAGTATTGATTTCATTGTTTCCTGTGTAATCAATACTTTCTATAAACCATTTTGTTTTATCAAATAAATAGCATTGCGGATTTTTTACCGTAATAATATTATTTGGTTTTAAAATTTTTCCATCAACCACCCAACGATCTGTAACGATGGTTAGTTTTATATTTTTCAATTCAGCAGAAAGTGCTGTTTTTGCTGCTTTTTCTGTATCGTTATCATCACCAGAACTTTGTGAAATAACTTTAGGTCTGTAAACTGATCCGATAACAAAAGGATTCCTAATCGTATATTCAGCAGCATTTGTACCTTCATCTTCTGAAGCTTGTTTTTGCACTGTAATATGCGAATGCATTTGTTGTCCATCAAATTTTAAATTCATGCTTGTACCAGGCAAACTTCCTTTTGGAACATCAAAATCTATTATTGGTTGTAGATTTGTTTTTGATTTGGTAAATAACAGATTTCCAAATTCATCATGCGAAATCACCACGTTTTTTTGTGATGCTAATTCTGATAAGAATGCTTTTATTGATTGACTTTCACTTGCTGTTGTTGATGTAAATGATGCATCTACTAATGATGCAACAGAACTATCTACAGTTAAACTTAATCCAAATGGCTGAATTAATTTTGATGCAACTTGTCTTAATGATAAACCATCTGATTGTAATGGATACAATGAAGTTGGAATTTCGCAATCTTCTAAAACACCAGGCAAAGAATAACCAGAAATAGTTACCATTTTTGGTTCGGCTTCATGTGAAAAATCTTGTGATAAAATAATACCAGTTAATAATGTTTCATTGTTATGTGTTATGATGCATTTATGAAAATGACCAATACACATCACTTCTTTGTGTTCTTGATTTTCTGGATTAAAATAAAAACTAAACGAAAAAGCACTGCCAACACTATCGTATTGTAGTTTTAATGTGAAATTATTGAAAAAATTAATTTTCCTATTCCGTATTCTATCGTTAATTACCAATTCCATTATATGTAATATGTTATAGTTCTATTTTTTCTCACTTGTAAATTTTCAAGCAATCCAGCGTTATTGTTTTTAATTAGTTCATTGATTGTTGAATCATCAGATTTTAATCCATAAAATCTATGTGCTAAAATTATCCAATTTGAATCATATTCTAAAATTATATTTCGCTCTTGTTTCGCATTTAATGCAATATTGAAAAGTTGTGATAATGTATAATTAAGTAGTTGCGATAATAACAAAATAGAATCTGCATCTGCTATATAACTCGTTGGCGTACCGCCATTATCGGTTTGTAAGTTGTCAAGATTCGTAATGTATAAGTTGTAATTTGCAATTAAATTATCTATCTGAATAATAACTTCATTTCTGTTACCATAGTCGCCTGTAAACGGAGTTGCCAAAGTTTCACACATCGCAGAAATAATAGTGTTCCCTAATGTTTCATAAAGTATTTTATCACTCAAATTTATAACACTATTTTTCATTGAAACTTCTAAAGAAACTAAGCTTTCTTTTAAAACACTCATTCTTTGGGTGATGCTAGCTTGAAACTTTATCGGTGCTGTTATTGCAGATTGTGCTGTTCTTACCGCTACTAATGGTGCGCTAACTAAATTATCAACTGCTGAATAAGCGGTATTAAATGCGTTGAAATAGCTTTGTGCATCGGCTAATTTATTCGTAAATTTCGTAATTCCAGCATTTACTTTTGCTAAAAATTTTTTCATTTTATTTGCAGAAGCTGGTTTCGCTCTTTTTGCAGTTAACTTTTGCGCTGTTGCATTTGCTGTTGTTTCATTGCAAATCTCAGTATCATTTATTATCTTATCTTTTGGAACTATTGCGCCTTTCGGATAATCTTCTGTAATTGTTTCAACTACTGGAATTTTAATTGTTGTTACATTATATTTCGTATTATCAAATGAAAGAGATAACGGTTGAACTATTATTCTATCATAAATAGGGTGTGATAAAATCCACGCTCGAGGGTCGTCTGCGGACTTTTCAAATGCTTGAGATAAATCTAAATTATTTTCACCTTGAAAAATTATTTCTAAATCATAACGGCTTCCTTTGGGCTTCTTACGAGAAACTAAAGTGCCAGAAATTTCTGGAAATTCAAATTCAGCAATATTATAATCTTTGGTTTTTACAGCGTTAATCCATTGAGGCTTATATTGCTTTCCATCACCGCAAGTAATTATTAATTCTGTTTTTATTTTATCTATCCAACTCATTTTAATGCTTTATCAAATTGTTTTTTTGCTTGAATATAATAAAAATCCTCTATTTTCTTAGTCGTTTCTTCGGTAGCTTCTTTCATAAAATTAGTAGATTTTACATTAACTTTTCTACCTTTTTTAAATGTGTAAAGTGGCGTTAATTTTAGCTCACCTTTTCTTAATCCTTTAATCGAATTAACACGCCACAATATGTTGTTTGTATTTCCTAAAACAAAACCACCTACCCCAGCATGAATAACTGATTTTATAAACTTCTCTTTGTCATTTTTCCCACTTACTTTTGATGGATTAACTATTTTCATAGTTTTTAATCTTGCATTTGGTTTTATATTTTTGCCATATGAATTTCCAGAACGTGCTGGATTTGCACCACCTTTACTCCCAAAAGGTAAAAATGAACGTCCATCAATTCCACCACCATGCTCTTGTTTCTCTAAATCTTCAACCGCCTGCGAATCGCCTGTAAATCCAACTTTTGAACTCATTGTTTTTATATCAAATCCTTTTGCTGCTTCTACTCTGCTATTTGATTTAAAAAAAGTTGGTTTTCTTTGCGTAAAATTATCTTTTGCACTCTTTAAAATAGTGTCTTTTTTCATATCAAATGCAGCAGAATTTAACGTACTTCTAACCGCTATCGGAAAAGCTGAACGGTGTAGTTGCTCTAACTTGTTAGTAAAAGCAACGACTGCATCTGTATTTACGTTTAACTGCATTATGCTAATTTGTAAATAAAATGAAGTGAAATTAAATTATATGAAGCGACTGCAACAGCTTGGTTATTTGAGATATTTCCAGAACCTGTTGTGCCATTTAACGCAACTGGTGTGCTAAAGCCATTTTGAACATAAAATGGCAATACAATATTCTGTAGTCCAACTGGAAGTCCTGATAGTATTGGTGATAAAACAGAAATATTTCCCGTTATAGTTCCTGTGAATTTTACCATAATGTCGCCATTTGAATATTGACGAACAACTTTAGTTATCGGTGTGATATTACTATTTTCGGTAACACTTGCAGAAATATCTGTATAAAAATTACAATTATTCTTAACTGCCTCCACCAAAGCTAACCAATACTGAAATCCATCTGTGTTATTATCTGGTAAGTCATTATAAACTATTCCAGATTCACTCATCATTTTTGCAAAGAACTGGTGAAAATCAGCGTACACATTCTTATCAACTGGAGTTCCGTTATTAGAACCTGTGTTATCTTTGATATTTCCGAAAGGGTATGCCGTACTTGGTGCTTCAGTATTTACTTTGTTTTCTAATTTTATTGCCATTTTATACGTAATTTATGAGTAAATAACCTACCATTTGAGCAGGTTTTAATTTTAAAATTAATTGTCTAAATTCATTCTTCCTTTCAATCGGTACACTTGCAAATTGACCTAAAGGATTTGCACCGATAATAAAAGTACAACGCAAACTACTAGGAATTGAGAAATTAGAATCAATAACCTCATCAATATAATTTGCGATTATGTTCGAGTATGTACCGCCATGCTGTGAATCTCCATGCTGTGAATCTCCATGTTGTAAGTCATCAATTCCAACGCCACCGATTATATCAAATAAAGTTCGTGTATAATAAGAACCACCATATGGAAATCTATTCTCATAAACGTAAACATCAAATCCAGCCGCTCGTAATTGTCCCTCGATATACAAAAAATGTTGACGTGCTTTAATATCGCCAGGGTGGTTCATTTTTCTACGAATAGCTAATTTTCTCAATTCTAAATCAACCAACGGACTAATAATCATTCCTAACCTACGTTCCCAGTCGGTAGCATCATCTGCTGTAAATTCTGCATTGTCTGGTAATATCGAATTTTGAATAGCTAATGCGTCATTATATGCTTGATTTTCGCTTAATGATAGTGCGTACATTAAGTTTTCCAGATAGCTATTTTCAGGCATTTTAAACGCTCTACCAGTTGGGAATAACTGTCTACTTATTGATAATATGTCGGTTAAAAAATTAAACAAAATTGATAGAATTTACATAAGGAATATTGCCATTAATGAACGTGTATGAGTTATAAGGCACACCACCTACATTTAACGTTATTGCACCAAATACCGAACCTGGTCTTGTGTTTAGAATTATGCTGATTATTTTATTGCTGTCTAAAATATCATTTTTCTCATCCAAAATATCACATGCTGCAACAAATGGACGAACTAAATTTATTTCATCAATTAAAGATAGTTCAATTGCATTCTGAATGTCGACTGTTAAGCCAACAAATCCGTTAATCGTTACATCTACATTCAATACCGTTACTGGTAAAAAATTAACTATTACGCCTAATGGTCTACGTCCTCGCTCATACGTTGGACGTGTTGTGTCTGGGTCGAACTCAACAACTTCTTCAACATCAGTTAATAACAACGCACTTGGTGTACCTTTTCCATCAATTGAATCTGCAATTGTAGCTTCAACAAATAAATTAATCTCATTTACAACGCCTGTTTTTGCATATGGATATGATTGCTTAACTCCTTGAGCGTCTGCGCTCCATAACCTGTAATCAGTTGCTGCGCCACCTTGCGGTTCTAATCGGTACGCATCGAGTGCCTTATCTCGATAGTCTTCAATGTTTTCTTCTGCGCTTGGCTCGATAGTTTCTGCGCTTACCGTCACTATTGAGTCAACTAATGCAATCGGTGCTGTTGCTGTCAACGTATCACCTATATTTAATTTAGAATCATTTCCAGCTTCTAGCGCACGAATAGTAATAGAATCAGTTGTTGCAACTAATGTAAAAGCAGAATCTAAAATGAAAAGTTTACCAGAATTAATCACCGTATCATCACTTTTAAATGTCGATTGTGCTGGAATAATTGCACCAATTGAACCTGTTACTGTAACTATATACTCGCCAGCACGTGCTGAAAATGGCTCACGATTTAATTTCACACGTCCAAATCTTTCGAGTGTTCCACCTATTGATTCTGGTTCAGCGGTATCAATGAAAATATTTTTCTGAACATTTGCAATTGCCTTATAATACAGCCATAATTTACCAGCCTGTACAACAGCCAATGCACGTAAAAAATTCTTACCAAATATAGGAACTGAAACTTGCATTTGAGTTTCTAAATCCGATAAAATACCATTGTATAATTCTATATATGTTGGAATTACTGTCATATAATTTTCTTGTAAATTGTGATATAGTAATTATCTGGCAAAATAGTCAATGTGCCTGTATTTGAATTGAAATTTTCTGATGTTATGCTCAATAAAGTTCCGCTACCATTATTTGCGATAACGTAAAAATCGCTCATTGGTGTTTTATTCACCAATAAACTATTCGCATAAATATCACCATCAAAATCCGATTCTGTTATCGCAAATGAAGTTGGAATTACTGCATTTTGCAATAAGTCGTAAATCTCATTTACGGACGTTTTTATTTCGTTCATATCCGCAGCGGTAACTTTGTTTTTTTCTGGAACATTTGTTACTCGCTTATCTACTTTATTTGTGTATGTTATTTTTGCCATTATAATAAATAATCTAATTCGTTATCTAAATAAAATTCTTCAATTGCAAATCCTCTTTCTCCAATTGTTTCGTTATTAAAACTAATTTTTCCCTGTTGCCAAATATAAATAAATTCTTTCGCTTGTAAATTATCTGGCTCTTGGATTTTGATATTAATTAATAACGTATCGGTTTGCGGAATACTTGTTTTTACTGTAATTTCTGCAAAAGGTTGCATAAATTGCAAGTCTTTTTTTATCTCATTTTCTATCAAAATACGTCCAGCACTTGTTAACGGAATAGTATCAAGTGCTTTTTCTGTTAAACTATTAAATTGTAAACTTTCATCGTTAGGAAAAAATAATGAATTACCGAACCAATCAAACGCTTGTTCAGTAGCTAATCTTGGACGTGTAACTGCTTCTTTATTGCCACCAAACATTGCAAGATATGGCATGTTTTCAAACGAATAGACTAATGCTAAATCGTTACCATTTTTGATTAAATCACCACCATTTCCTGTTTCAATTACTTGTAAATCCATTAAAATCCGAGTGTTGATGTTGTTTTTGGAGTTAAAAATGATAGTCCATTTCCGCTTGTTTCTACACCTTTTGGCATATTTTTAAAGTCGATTGTTACGTTTTTGTTTTGATTATTGGTTTGAACTGCATTTACCATTCCTTGTTGTGCTACTGCTTTAGAATTAACTGCTGGTTTTACTGCAGCATTTCCGCTCTCATCTGTTGTTGTATTTACTCCTAAATTAGTTCTAAAATCTAATAGCTTAGCTTCAGCAGATGCAAACATTCCACCACCTAATGATTTAGGTAGCTTTGCTAATAAGTGAAAAACTTGTTGCAATGGCATTAATATTGCATCTAAAATAGTCGCTCCAATTGCTTTTAAACCACCGACAATTCCATCTGTTTTAAATGCTTGTTTTATCATTTCCCAATTTCTGTAAAATGACATTGCTAATGAAATTACAAATGCAATTGCAACACCGATTGCAGCGAACACGCCAGCAGAAATACTTGCAACGCCTAATATAGTTTCACCAATAACTGAAAAAACAGCTATAATAACTTCAAAAATAGGTATTACGTTCATAGTAATAAATCCAGAAACAGCTAACCATGCAACACCTAAACCTGTTACCGTTGCGATAAATCCTGTGACAATACTAACTATTCCTGTAATTACAGACATCGCTAACAAAAGAACACCAATAGCTGCTGCTACTTTTATAATTCCACTAAATAGCTTTGGATTCTCTTTTGTCCATGCAATAAATGATTCAATTACTGGCCCAACTTTATCTGCAACTTTAGAAATTATAGGCAATAAAAGTTCACCTATTTTTATAGCTAAATTTTGCGCTTGATTTTTCATTTGCTCCCACTTCTTAGCCAAAGTTGCTGATTTTATTTGCGCTTGGATTGTTGCTTCGGAAGTTGCTGTAACTCCAGCTGTATATTCTTTGAATAAATCAATATTGTTTAATAAGATTTTACCTGTTGAAATATTTTCAGCACCAAATAATTTTAAAATAGCAGCATCTTTTTCTTTTGCAGTTCTTAGTTTATCTATTCTGTTTTTAGACTCTAATAAAGCATCATTTATCGCAAATTGTCCTGATTTATATCCAACACCAGCTTGTTGTAATTTTAATATAGAACCTCGTAATTTAGTTCCAGCTTCTGCGCCAAACAATGAATATTTACTTAAAACTTGTACTGCACCAACCGCTTGTTCTACACTTAAATTAGCACCTGCTGCAACCGAACCAAAATTAACCATCGCATCGGAAGTTTGTGCAATAGAAGCCGCACCAACTTTAGCACCTGCTGCTAAAACATTTATAGTTCTTTCTGATTGTTCAGCACCTAAACTAAATTGATTCATCGTTCCTGTTAACGAGCGTATTGAACTTTCTAAATCTTCACCACTTGCTTTTGATAGCGTAATTGCAGATGAAGAAACTTTTCCTAATGCGTCTGCACTTTTCAGCAATTCAGGCATTGCTGAACCAGCCAGCTCAAACGCTTTTGCAGTTTCTCCATAAGCCATTTTCTGTGCGTCTGCAACTTGTTCAACCTTTGATTTGAACTTAGATAATTCAGCACCTGTTGCACCTGTGATAGCAGATAATGAAGCTATTGAAGTTTCGTAATCCATTGCTGCATTTACCGCTAAGCCTAATGGCGCAACTATCGCTGTACCAATTAATCCTGTTGCAATTGATACTTTTCGTGACACATCAGAAATGCCTCGCATAGAACGTTGTAATCGTGCTATATTAGCTTCGCTTTTTGTTGTAAATGACTTTACATTCTTTTCCATACCACTAACAACCGAGCTAAATTTGTCGATTGCTGTAAATATAGTAGGTACTTTTAACGCTGTTGCCATTTATTTTTTATTCAATTCTTTATTTACTTCTAAAATATCATTATACCAATATTCCAAACCATGATAATCGATGTCGTCTAAAAAAAAAGCATCAATTTCAGTTGGTAGAAAATGATGCTCGCGTACAATTGTCTTTATTATATTATCAAAACTTTCTTGTTCTACATAAAAAAAAACGCTACATTTTGACCAATTAAATAATCTTCCATGTCTAACTTTTCAATGATGCCTTTTGCTTGACTTGTTAAAGCACATACATAAGCACATACTCTTGCATCCATATCTGTAGCTTTTACACCTTGTAAATGAAATTTCAATGCAAATGGTGTTAATCTTGGTTTGTATTTCAATTCAGTAATTTTCATTTCATCGCCAAACGGTGACATTAATTTCTGAATTAAATTACAATCTTCATCTATAACTAAATTGCCATCACAAACAGCATTTATTAACGCTTCAATGTTTTCTTTTTTATCTTCACGGCGTTGGTCGGTAAGTTTCTTGAAACTCAACCAACGTTCAACATCTTGCTGTGCTACTTCTTTAGAAACTACCATTACGCTATTTTTTTCATTTTACCACCACCGCTTACTTTTAATGTGAAAGTCGCTGCGTTACCATTTCCTTGCATGTCGCCAACTGGCGCACCTTTACCACCGTAAACAGTACCATTTATTGATGTTACCGTCCAATCTGCATCTACTGGGTCACCAGCCATTGCAGTTAATTTTTCTAACTCAGTTCTATCGTTAGCATCCCACGCACAAACAACTTCAAATGACCATCTAACATTATTTAATTGCTTGATATTCTCACCACCACCTGTTACCATGTTAGCATCATCACCTCCACGAAACCCACCTAAATCAAAGGTAGAATCTTCTGCTGATTTTGGTAGAAATCTACCTGTACCCAACGTTGGGTGGTTATAAGTTACTTCTAATATGTCGCCGCCTACTGATGCCATTTTATTAATTAATTTAAAGTTCCAAAATTGAATCCAGCTTCTGCTGTTGTTGATGAAATTCGAGCGAAACCGCTACGTTTGTATCTGAAAAAAGTTTCTAATCTATCTGGATTAGTTGTGCTTAAATTTACTGTTAATGATGCTTCAGAAAATGGTGCATCAACAATCAATGCACGTAACGTTAAATCGCCAATTACATCGCTAGTTACTACTTGTTTCCATTGTTTTGGTTTAACAACTTTGTCTGCTGTAACTATGTCTGAATCTTTTGCGATTGCATGGTCAACAACATTAATCTGTTCTGCTAAATAGTATGTGTATCTCACATTGAAATCTATATCTAAATTTCTAACATATCTAAATTGTGGTGGTGTTTCACCAACTGGATGGTAAGTAGTTACAAAATCTTCAACTTTATATTTTCCAGCAGATAAACTAACTGTTGAACTACCTTTTTTTACAAAAACATCACGATTTAAATAATCATTCATTGCACCAATAGATAGTGGTGTAGGCATGTCTGGATATGTTTTACCAGCTACATCTAAATGTGGTGCATCTTGTGCAACACGTGCATTTAATACAGCCATATTTGCCGCTGCTTCAAAGTGATAACCTTTGCTTAAAGGCGCTGGACAAAGTGCGATTGTAACCTCATCTTTTCTTGCGTCTGTAAATGTTGTATCGTCTTCAACCACCGAACCTGTCAACGCAATAAATGGCTTCATAACGATTCCTCTAAAACGTCCTGTCGGTGCATCTGGGTCTGGAATACCGTTGTAACTTTCTAACGTAGAAACTACGCTTGATTGAGTACCGTAACCGTTCACAACTTTTGTAATCCAATCATTTCCGAATTGGTCTAAAGCTGGTTGAACGCTAGGCGTACCTGTGCCAGCTTGTGTACTTGCAACTACATAAGTAATTCCTAAAGTATCTTTTCCTGTATCAACCGAAACATTAGTTTCATCTGCTGTTAAACCTTTCCATTTTGTAGTTAAAATAGCTTTGTAACTGTCGTCTGTTGCAATTACTGGTGAACCTAAAACGTTGTTTACAGCATCGTAAATTTTAGCTGTAATTTCAGATGTCGAATCACCAATTACTAAGTTTATATCGTAAAATGCACCATCAATTCCATTTCTACCATTGATAAAAATAGTGTGCGTACCGTTTTTTGTAACAACACCTGTTGGTGTGATTGTTAAAACTTTTGAAGTTGAAGTTGAAGTAGCTTGTGGATATACAATTACTGGAATACCGCCAACTCCATCGCTTTGTAATGGCAATAAAATACGTGCCATTTGATAAATTGGAGAGCCATAACCATATAAATCACCAGCTTGTTTAGCTGATGTTATTTGTTTGCCTATTAAATCTAAATTTGCTTGGTTTGCTGTGTTTGCTTCGCCTAATATAGCGATTCTTTGAGGTAAATTTGGTGAAGATTCTTGGAAGTTTCCTTTTGTTATCTTATAACCAACTACTCTTGAAATTAATTCTGAACCTACTGCAAAACTCATAATTTGTATTATTAGTAACAAAAATGAAATTATTTTTATGGTATTTTAAATTTAATTGCTACTTTGTCGTTTTTTTTATTACATTTGTTTTATGATTGGTGTTATAATTCCAGATAGAGGCGACCGCCCTGAATTTTTAGAAAATTGTTTACGCATGTTGAAAGCGCAAACGATACAACCTACTATAATTGAAATAGTAAATGATGCACCTTTGAGTGACGAAAAAGATATTACGTTGCGTTACAGATTAGGTTATGAACGATTGAGAAACAAAGGCATTGATGTTATCGCATTGATTGAAAATGACGACTGGTACGCACCTAATTATTTAGAAACAATGTATAATAAATGGTTAGAACTTGGAAAACCAGAACTATTAGGACAAAGCTATACTATTTACTATCATATAAAAGAACGTGCATGGTTTACAATGAATCATCCTGAACGCTCAAGCGCAATGAATACCTTTATTAAACCTGATTTAAACTTTGATTGGTGCGTAGATAACGACCCTTACACAGACTTGCATTTATGGTTACATGCTGGTTTAAAAGGTGAAATATTCACGCCAAAAACTCATATTTGTTTAGGTATTAAACATGGTGATGGTCTTTGTGGCGGTGTAAATCATGTTGATGCTTTGCATAGA
>OFQZ01000199.1_pt1 | contig 23642 bp, 30 predicted proteins | sample 1543011 | NCBI WGS metagenome assembly OFQZ01 (sample SAMN07774216, study PRJEB24372) | wastewater metagenome | isolation source: Exp Tend NO 0WW | collected 2016-02 | reverse complement strand
CTGGCGATCAGCCCGGACGACGCCGCGGGGCTGCGGCAGGCCGCGGACCAGAACCACCTGAACTACCACCGCCGCCACCGCGGGCCAAGAGATCCGCGTCACCCTCGGCCCCTCCTGATGCATCCGTGCCCCCCGCCGATGGGTCTTCTTCGAGCAAAAGCGCGAGTTTGTAGACGTTTCCCAACGTCGTTTTGTGCCGAAGCTCTAGAAGTCCAAGCCTCTCACCAAACTTACCGATGTTCAGCCGCCCGTAGCCGCTCTTCGCCGCCCACGACGAATACGCCGGGTACAGCGCCGAGAGCCTCAGCCCCTTGGACGCTCTCGCCTCATCGAGCTTCTCACATCGCTCCGTGACAAACTGCCGCACTTGATCGGACCGCTCTTTCCAGTCCGCGATCATCCGCTCGCTCGACGCCGGGAGCGCGAAGCCACCCTCCGCCAACACGATGCGTGCCGCTTCGATGCACCGCGCGGCCACACCATCGAGTTCCTCCGCGATGATTTGCTCCGCGAGGTTGTGGATGATCTCCGCGCCCTGGAACTTCCGGTCGAAGCAGAGCACCATGAACCGACGCCAGAAGCCCGCGCTCTGATCGGTAGTGCCTGGAAGCAGGTTGGCCGCGAACACGTGACCAGCGACCGCGCGCATGTTGAATGCGTCGCGGTTCTTGAACGCGACCGTGGTCACGTTGCCCGCCACAACGGCCTTGAACGTGTCCGCTTCCATCAAGTCCTTGCCCGGGAGTTCGTTCACGAGGTTCAGCCGCTTGTGCAGGAGGCTCGCGAGATGAAAGTGATTCATCCACTGGTGAGGCGGGAGCGCAGCAATGGCAGACTGAGGAGCGAGCGCACTGAGCACATCGATGACCGTGCTCTTCCCGTTGCCTCCGTCACCGAGGAGCACCAGGCACTTCGCATAGGTGGTGGCCTTGCCCATGAGCGAGATCCCGAGGAACGCGTGGAGGAGCTGAATGCACGCCTCGGTGTCGGCTTCTCTCGCTTGGTGGAACGCGTCGAGTTCCGCGGGATCGGTCGGGAGATGTTCACGCGCGACCGACGGACTGAACATCTTGCGCAGCGCCGCATTCCACTTCGGACACGGCGCCTCGCGGTCGTATTCGCAGTCGATGCAATGAATCGCGCGGTGAGCGGGCGTCGGTTTCTCAAGCACGATGTCTTCAATCTCGCGCCCGTCCCGCACCTCACCCGTTTTGCGGACGACGAGAATCCCGTTGCGGAACATGATGCCGGGGACCGCGTTGGCGAAGAAGTCAGGCTGTGCGGCGAGACGCGAGGCGTTCTTGACCGCTCCCTCAATGGCACCGTTCGCGAGCCTGAGCGCTTTGGTGCCCTTGCCCCGATCGTCCTGCACCTCGCGACCCGCATAGCCCGAGACGATGTTGTGCGGGTCGGTCTTGGCGGGCGTCCACAATCCATGAGGCATGTACGTCCAGTACGCGCCACGGTCGTAGATCACACCGATGGGAGAGGCGGCAGAGCGGCGCATGTCGTCGAGCAGGGTGCGCGCGAGCTCGTCCGCGTCGCCACGCTCGAAGGGAGGGGAAGGGCCGTCAGGTTCACTCGACCCGTCAGAGCCGTTGGTCGGTGGCGGTGATTCGGCACCCGGGGAGGCGGATGCAGCACCCGGGGAATGCCGCATCTGGACACTCTGCGCTCGTGTTGCCGCTTGAGTGCGTTCCATCGCGGCTTTCCAGTCGGCCGCTGGAACCTTGAGCGTCTTGAGCGTGATCTTGAGCTGTGCGTACTCGGCTGGGTCGTGCTTGTGGAGCACAAGCGCGGCAGACAGCGTCTCGGGTGAGAGAGCAACGCGAGCGGCGCCCTCGGCTTTGGCGCGAGAGGGGAGGGAGGCGATGAGCGCGCGAGCGGCCGTGACCTCGGGCGCAGCGTCGAGCGTGGCCGCCGCATGGGGATCGGACTTCGCGCCCGAACTCGACACGAGCGAGGCGATGCACGCGATCGCATCGGCGCCCTCGTGCACCGTGATCTCAGCAAGCACCGTGAGTGCGTCATCGATGCCCTTGAACTCCGCGGGCCATGTCTCGACCGCCAGAGCGATGTCCTGCTCCGCGAGCACCGCGGCGAGTCGTTGCAGCCCGCTCGCCACGGCCGGATTGGTCCGCGCATCGCCGTCGAACGCGAGCAGCACACGACGTGGACGCAAATGTTCAAGGACCGGAAGCACAGAGCGCCACTGATTCGCGCCGGGGATCGACAGCGTGAGGATTCCCGTGCGCAGGGTGGCGATGTCCGCCTTGATCTCGCCCTCTGTGATGCGAACGGTCAGTGTTCCGCGCGAGCGAGCGTCCATCACCGAGGCGCGCAACTCGACGGACATCAGCGGGACGTGTGCGAGCGCCGAACACCCCGCGCTGAGCACATCGGGACGCGCGGGCGAGGAGAGCCACAACACGCGCTTCTTGCGATCCTCTCCCACGTGCCGAACGCGCGCGCCCACGATGCGCCCTTCCGTGTCGCGCACCGGAATCCCGAGCCCGCCCGGTCCGCTCAGTACGAGCCCGCCCGTGCCGTCGATGCGGTAGATCCCCGGCGTTCCAACGAGTTCGTCTTGCGAGAACTCGGGGCGCTTCTCCCGCAGTCCGCGCTTCTTTCCTGACTCCCCCGCGGCCTTCTCGCTCTCCATCTGAAACACGAGATGACTGCGTCGGTCGGGATCGGCGGGGTGACTCCAGTACCCGAGGGCGCGGCATTCCTCGATGGACAACCCCCGCGCCAGAAGCCCCGCGAGGTCGTCTTTCTGAAGCGGGCACTCACTCGCGAGGGTGCTGTAAATGCGGTGCCGCACATCGGGCGCCGCGATCAGCATTCGCCACTCGGAGATGGGTGCCTCAGGCGCGTCCGGCTGCTGACCGGGCGACTGGTCCGAGCCGGACGCGCCGAGACTGATGACCGCGTACTCTTCGCCGTTGCGATCCTCCTTCACACGGTCGGTGGGGTGCCAGGCGCGGACCGTGCGGCACAGTCCGTGGGCGCCATTGGTGCTGACTGAACAGCGGTCGGAGAGGCCACAGCGGACGCAGGGGCGGGCCGTGGTCCAGACGAGAGGACGAAGCGGAGGTGCGCTCATCAGGTGGTGCCTCTGGCAAAACGGGCAACCTGACGCGCTGCGTAGTGTCTCGCGATGTAGGGCGCGTTTTTCACAGCCATACCCCATCCCCACACAGCGCCGCCAAGCTCGCGCCGGGCTTGTCCTGCCACCCGCGCTTGAGCACTTCGATGGCCGCGAACACGTCTGCGAGCGCGCGGTGCGTCGGGCGCGCGGGCAGCGCGAAGTGACTCACCAGCGTGCCGAGTTTGTGATTCGCGGGCATCCTCGGGTCGGGCTTCTTCTTGTCGACCGGCCACAGCGCGCGCGCCATCTTGAGCGTGCACCACACCCGATGCCGCGGGTAGACGAGGTCGATCCCACGGACGCTCAGGCGACCGAGTTCGTAGGCGATCCGGCCCGCGTCAAAGTCCGCGTTGTGAGCGATCCATGGGGCGGCGGGGGTTGATGGATCGAACCCTGAGTCACCGAATGCGAACGCGAAGAACCGCGGCAGAACCTCCGCGATCGAGGGCTTTCCTTTGACGTGGTGCGCATAGATGCCGTTGGCCTGAGAGGCGAACGGCCCGATGGGGATGCCGGGGTCAACGAGTTCCGCAAAGGAGCCGAGAACGGTCCATTCGCCCTGAGGGTCGATCAGTCCGCCCGACGTGACCGGAAGGCGGACACGTACGCCCGCGAGTTCGATGATGCGTGCGGTCTTCTCGGTGCCAGTCGTCTCCGTGTCGATCACGATGACCTCGACGGGTAGCGGGTCGCACGGAGGCGGCTGGGGTGCTCGACGGCGGTGTGGACACAGGCGTGGACACAGGCGTGGACGCAGGCACGAGCGACAGTTGCGGGCGCGCTACGGCTGTCTCCGCACTCCCTGGTGGCGCGTTCTTCGCCTTCTCTGCCGCTTTCTCAGCGCGCGCTCTTTCCGCCATTGCGCGTTCAGACTCCGCCCAATACGCGTCCTCTTCGATGCGAACTTGAAACGGCACGTGACGCCACACGTTCTTTGTACGTGTCTCGAATGAACCGTCAGGGAGTTTGTGCTGATACTCCTCTTCACCCGCCCACTCGGGTCGCGTATCCGTGCGGTATCGAGGCAGTGGGACGCCCGGGAAACGCGACGGATGAACCGCGCACTCAGGCTCGTGTTCGGTGACTGGCGCGCGTGATCCGCAGTGGCAGTACAGGCGCTCTGAGACGCGCTGGAGACGTCCGCACAGCTCACAGCCCTCGGTGCCACAGCAGACGCAGCCACGCGCTTCTGTGGGTGCGGTTGGGGCGGGCGCCTCGGACGCCAACGCGTCGACGATGAACCCGTGCTCGACCTTGCTCACTCGCCCGTCGTAGTGCTCGAACTCGTAGCCTTCGGCGGTGACCGTCGCGTGCGCGATGGTCGCGTCCGTCCGGTTGCCGATCGCGTACAGCTCGCACTCATGCCCACCGAGAGCGAGCACCGTGGGGAGGTAGTCGGGCGAGCGAACGAACGCGCTGGTGAGGCGCACGCGACCGGTCGCGAAGCCAACGGGAAAGGTGGTGAGCGCGGGATGCTCGATCGCGACCGGCTCAGGCTCTGCCGCGACGCTCTCCTCGATGCTTTTCGGGGGCGAGGTCTGAGGCTCCGGCGTGGCTGGGGGAGTGTCCAACGGCTGAGAGAGCCGCGAGAGCAGCGCCTGTGCGCGCGCAGCGATGGAGGCTTGAGAAGGTGTCGGGGGAGCGCTCACTTGAACAACCCTCCGCGCACGCCCATCGGCACGCCTTCACCCCGCAGAAAACCCGCGATGTCTTCGATCCCTCCGCGCGTCGGGAGCCCGAGCGCCGCAACCATCTGCGCGCCGTAGCCCTTCGTCCGCACGCGCGGGTCGCACACCACCACCGCCGCGATGTCCGTCTTCGTCCTGATCGCGCGCCCGCACCACTGCTTGATCGTCAAGATGGCCCTCGGGAGGTACTCCTTCCCGAAGCCGCCTCCCGTGAAGCCTCCAGCGCGCTCGATGAGCCCTTGCATGAGCGGCTCTCCCGCGGGCGGGAAGGGGAATTTGTCGATGAAGACCGCGGAGCACGCCTCACCCGCGGGATCGATGCCCGTACCGAACGACTGCATCCCGAGGAGCACGGAGTGGGTGTCGGCCATGAACACGCGCATCAGCTCGCGGCGCGGTGTGGAGCCGTCCTGAACGAGCAGGGTGTATGGCATCTCACCTCGGCGCCGGGCGGCTTGGAGCACCTCTTGCGCCGTCTCCAGACCCTTCCGCGAGGTGAACAGCGCGAGCGTGCGACCGTTGGCGGCGTGGATCGTCTCCAACAGCTTCTCCGCCGCGGCGCGCGCGTACGCGCCCTCGGTGTCGGAGCGTCCTCCCGAGCGTGCCTGTGCCGTCGGATCAGGCAGACCGGGCGGCGTGACAAGCAGCGCCTGACGCGCGAAGTCGAACGGCGACGGGACAGAGAGCGTGCGCGTCGCGCTGGGGATCCCGAGCTCTCGACGCGCGAAGTCCCATCCTGACGAACCGGACGAAGCGGGGCCGGTGGTCATCGTCGCGGAGACAGCGATCAGCGCCCGCGTCTCCCGGTGCTGCCACAGGTGCTCACGGAGCACGGCGCCGATGTCGAGGTCTGCCGCGCGGAGGGTGATCCGCGTCCTCTTGTTGCGTTCGCTCTCCCGCTCGACCTCCACCCAATGCAGGTGATCGGGCGATCCGTAGAGTTCGGTGGCCTGGCAGATGCCGCGCACGAGTCGGTGGGCTCGCTTGTACGCGTTGCGAGCCTGCGCACGGGCGGTCTTCTCCTCGCTGGTGAGGTCTTCACCCGTCGCCCGCTCGACGATCTGACGGGCGAGGGTACGCGCGCGCGCGAGGTCGGTCAGGAGCGCAGGGGCTGGGGTGGTGTCCTCTGTCCCGCTTGTGCGGTGCCAGTCTGTCGACAGTAGCGCAGCCTTCCCACCGCGCGCATCGTGGACACGCGACGCAGCGCGCTCGAACAGCGCATCGGCGCCGCGTTCGATGTCCGCGGAGAGCGTGTGCACGAGCCCCGGCTGTCCGTTCGCGCTGGTGTGCGCGTCCTGCTTCTTGAGCCAGCGCGTGAGCTTCTTGACCGCGCCGAAGCCGATCTCGAGTCCGAGCGCATCCCGCGCTTTGTCCGCGGCCACATGCGCTTCATCGAGGATCACCACCGCGCACGGCGGGAGGATCGACTCGCGCCCCTCGTTCTCGATGCGCATTTTCATCGAGAGAAAGAACAGGGCGTAGTTGGTCACGATCACGTCGGCGTTGTCGGATTCGCCCTTGGCCTTGCTCGCGAAACACTCCCGCTGGTGTGCGCAGCCGTCGCGCTTGCAATCGTCGCTCGACGTGGAGCGCGCGGACCATGCCGCCTCGGTGACGGTGATCTCGTTGCGGTTGCCGGTGTCGGTCGTGCGCGCCCACGCGTCGAGCGCCTGGAGGTCGCGGAGGAGGCGTGGATTGTCGGTGTAGATGGCGCTCTGAGCGTCATCGTCCCCGTTCTGCACCTTGTCCAAGCACAGGAAGTTCCCGCGCCCGACGAGTGCCGCGAACTTCAACGGGCGCGGAAGGTGAGCGGCGAGAACGGTCGCGAGCGTCGGGAGGTCTTTGCCCACGAGCTGCTCGGTGAGGGCGTTGTTCTCCGTGACAACGAGCACTTTCTGACCACGTGGAACAGCCTGAAGGATCGCGGGCGCGAGATAAGCTATCGACTTTCCCGTGCCCGTCGGAGCCTCTCCCGCAAGTCTGGAGCTCTCGAACTGCTGCGGATCCCCGCTCAGCCCCGCCGTGATCGCCTCATCGATCGCTCGCGTGAGCGCCACCTGACCCTCTCGCGGCGAGTAGCCGGGGAATTGCTGCGAGAGCAGACCGTGGGCGCCGAACACGAGGTCTGTGCGGTCGATGGGCTGCTCTGAGGGCGTGGGTGCTGACTCTTCAGCGACGCGACCGAGCGCGCCTTGAATCACGCGGAGGTGAACGGAGGGGGCGCTCACTGAGCCACTCCCTGAGCGCTGCCAACGACCTCAGCCCGCACCGCCTGGAACCGCGCCACGATCGCCACCGCTTCCTCGACGCTCTTCACCTTGAACACGTGCCGCTTCATCAGCTTCGCTGCGTCGTGCCACTTCACCTGATGGGGGTTGAGCTCTCCCGTGCCCGCCTTGCACTCCATCCACACAGAGCGCCATTCGTCGTCTGCGCCCTTCACCTCGACGAAGAGATCCGGCGCCCCCTTGCCGCCGATTCCGGTAAGCACGCTGCGTCCGCTCTTGAGCGTCGCGCCCATGACCGCGTTGCGCCACATCACCACGCCGGGTGCGGCGCCAAGCTTCTCCTCAATGTCGTACACGAGGCGTTCGCCTACCTCTCCGGGCGTTGATCCACCGCGCGTGCCGTGTGCGGTCTTGGCTGTCTCTGGCTTGCTCACGTTCGTTCCTCTCGACGATCAAAAAGGCCGCTGGTGTTGCTTGATTGCGCGTCAACCCGCTGCTTTTCTTGGGGCGCTTCTGAGAGCGCATCCCGCACCCACTGCGGCGCCTTTTTCAGCGCCCACGCCGCGCGCTTGTGCTCGGGTACGCGCGCCTTCTCCGCTGTCCTCACCAGACTCGCGAGGTACTGCTTTGCGCGTGTGCTCGCGGGTAGCTCACTGACCGCGTACATCTCGGCGCGCTGAATCCGCATCGGGCGCGGATCCACAACGTTCGCGCTCCCGCACCTCGGGCAGCGCGCAGCGGGCACGAAGATCGCGGAGCAGGACGAGCAACGACGGAGCGATGGAACGCCCGCGCTCGACCGCTTCATGCCTTCGGTGAGGCTGTAGTCGACCGCATCGGTGACGAGTCCGTGGTGGTAGTAGCTGCCGCACAGATCGACCACCGTCAGGAGCTCGTTCTCGCCGGGAGCGCACGGCACCGGGCAACTCATCCGCATCCCGCGCCCGATGCCCTGAAACCACCGCTTGATCGACCCCACGGGCCGCGCGAACATCACGCACTTGATCGCGGGCGCATCGAAGCCCTCCCAAGGAGCGTCGACCACGACGGCCACCAACGTGATCGACCGCGCGAGCCGCTCTCGCACACCTCGGCGCTGTGTTGTGGGCGTGTGCGCGGTGAGAATCTCGGTCGCGATGCCGTCCGCGATGAAGGCGTCCGCGATGGCCTTCGCGTGCGCCCTGTTGGCGGCGAAGATGAGTGTTGGGCGGTTGCGTCCGTAGCGACACCACGCCTCCAGCGGATGCATCGAGAGCCCGCGCTCAAGCGTCATCGGCGGGGAGATCACCTCGACGTGCGCGAGGTAGCCTTGTTCGGTCAGCTCGCTCACTGACGGGCCGAGAACAAGGGCGGTGAAGACGTCTCCGAGCCCGACGCCTTTGCCTGAGGTCGCATCCCTGATTGGAGTCGCGGTAACGCCGAGAACCAGCGCGTCCGCGTACACGGGCTGATCGATCACATCGGTGTAGCTGTCAGCGCCCGCGTGGTGGGCTTCGTCGACGATGATCCGGCGTGCGTGCGGGAGTTGTTCGTTGCTCCCTTTCTCGATGCGCTCGATCAACGCGCACATGCTCTGCACCGTCGCCACCTGGATCGTTGCGGACGGTGTGCGCGGGTGATCCCCGAGGATGATCCCCACCGACATTCCCGAACCCGCGAGCGCTTTGGTGAAGCGGTCCGCCGTGTCGAGTACGATCTCTTCAAGCTGCGCGAGAAAGAGCCCGTGGTGTCCGTGCGTGGCCGAGCGGTGGAGGATGTTCGCGCAGACGGCGGTCTTGCCCGCTGCGGTCGGCATCTGTCCGAGCACGCGACGATGACCGGCGGCGTACGCGCGCTGAATGCGGGTCTGCCAGTCGATCTGGTAGGGGCGCAGTCCTGAGAAGACGGTAGAGGGAGCGCTCATGCACCACCAAGGAGCGATTGCTGTGCAAGCATCTCCGCGCGTGTTGCCGCCTCGCGGGCGTGCTGAATCCCGCTGTGCGAGCAGCGGAAGCAGACGCAGTGCACTCCCTCCGCGCGCCACAAGCACGGCTCCAGCGCGCCGTTCTCGACGATCGGATGCGACCACTGCCAGGGCTCCCCGAGTAGCGGGGTGTCCGACACGAGATCCTCCGCCCACTCGGCCTCCAGCGCCTCGATGTGCTCGGTCCAGCCGAGCGCCATGCACAGGAGCGAGTCGACGGCAATGCGCCGGATTCCGCCCGTGACAGAGTCGGGTGAGCCGCCCGGGTTGCGCGGCAGCGGCGCACACAGGATCTTGCGCGCCTTCGCCAAGAGCCGCGCGCACGGCCACCACGACCAATCAATCGCGGCCAGTGCTCGCGCATTCTCGGCGCGTTCGACAGTGGTGCAGCTCCATGCGCTCAGGGGTGACGAGTGATCGCACGCGCATTCGGGCGCGAAGGCGTCGCCATCGACGCGCCCGACGCCGTAGCCCACATCGTGGCCGTCGAGCGTGGTGAATCGAACGCACGCTCGCGCGTCGCGCGTCTCAACGAGTTCCCACAGCAGCACACCGCTGGGGAGCCACGAGGCGGGGCAAGTACGCGATGAGATTGCAGAGGGAGCGCTCATGCTGCGTCCACGCCGTCCTCAAGCCACGACCACGAGCGGTGATTGACGATGAGTCGAACCGTGCATTTCGCCACGCCAAACTCACGCGCCATTGACCCGCGCGATTCGCCACCGGCAACGCGTCTGCGAATTGAGATGACTTGTTCCTCTGTTAGTTTTGCTTGTGGGTGGCTTTCTCCCTGTAATGAAGGCTGGATACCGCGGCCCTTCGCGAAGCAGTCACGCGCGTTGTCTCCATGCGTTCCTACGCCCAAGTGAGCCGGATTCACGCACTTCGGATTGTCGCAGGAATGCATGACCACGAGTCCCGAAGGAACCTCCCGCCCGTTGGCGATCTCCCACGAGACGCGATGCGCGTAGAGCCCGATGCGGAGCTTTGGGTAGAAGCGTCCATACCCCTTCGGCAGACGGCTTCCGACCCACTCCCAACACGCGTCCGGTGCGCCCTTCCTGACGCGCTGCCAGAACTTTTCGGCCCATTGCTCATGCATGGTGGTTGTCACTCGTCTGCGCTCCCATCGGTGCAGGCATATCAAACAGCCTCTCCCCGCCCTCTCGCCCGAACACGTGCGCGCACGAGAGCGCGTGACCCTCACCCCTGCGCGCTCTTCTCGTCCGTCTGTCGCACGTGCACGTCCGCGGTCGGATCACGCGGCGATCTGTGCAGCCGCACCCGACTGTCTCGCCCACGTCCTCGGGCTCTTCGGGCTTGAACATTCGCCCCTGATCGCGCGCGAACCGTGCGAGGCGCTCGTACGGTGGCGACTCTTTCGGCTTGCGGAACGTGTGCCCTGACTCGCGCTCCATGCGCGACCACCACAGGGGCGTCTCGGGGAAGCGCGTGATGATGTCCACACGCAGCGCAACGCCCTTTTTCCAGCACAGATCACAGTTCCCGAGGCCGCGCGGGATGTTCAGGTCGAAGGGCTGCGACCGCCAGAACGCGAGCACGTCGGCGCGCGAGACACCGGCCTGAACGAGCGGGAAGGCGTGGCTGTAGGGAGTGTGCAGCGCGAGCAGGTCTCCGACGCGGTGACGCTCGTCTGCGCGCAGACCAACAACGTCGGTGAAGTCATCGCCGTAGCCCCACGAACGCATGAAGGCGACGGAGGGCTCGACCTTCAAGCTGTTGGAGCAGAACGCGGCGCCCGGGTTCGGAAGGTAGCGCTTGCGCTTGATGAGCGCCTCGAACGGGATCATGTCGGGCCGGTCGGGCGGGCTCGGAGCGCGCACCACGATGATCTCGACGCCCCACCGCTCCGCGCACTCGCGCACGAACACATGGGTCCCGGGGTGCTCTCGCCCGGTGTCCGCGAAGATCACGTGATGGTCGCGGGGGAGGCGTCCGTTGTGTGCGGTGAGAAGCTGGTGAAGGAGGTAGCCCGAGGTGCGACCGCCGGAGAAGCCGATGAGACACGGACCAGGAACGAGGTAGGGGGAGGTCACTTCGCCGCCTCAGTCGTCGGGCCGGTCCACGCCTTGCCGTTCAGGATCATCGAGATGGTGGCGTCGCTCACCCCGTACTGCCGCGCGAGCCGCGTCTGTAGGCCGCGCTGTCGGGGCATCGCGCGAATCGCAGCCACCTGTTCGTTGGTCAGTTTGGCGCCCCAATGACGCTCCCCGCGTGGAGCCTGTTCGGGGCTCATGCCGCCGCGGTGACGGCCCTTCGCGACCATGTCGGCGACGTTCTCTGTGTGCGTTCCGAGGAACAAGTGATCGGGGTTGCAGCACGGCGGGTTGTCGCAGCGGTGCAGCACGTGGAGCCCGTCAGGGATCGGACCGCGCGCGAAGATCCACGCAAGCCGATGCGCGCGCGACGTGCGACCGATCGCAGGATCGCGACCGAGACGACGCGAGCCGAAAGTGCCGTAGCCCTTGCAGGTCGCCCCGCGCCACAGCCAGCACCCTTCTTCGGCCTTCTCAACGTGCGCCCAAAAGAGTTCCTCGGGTGTTGGCCCGCGTCGGGCTCGCGGGGTGCGCGGCGACGGTGTTGTGCAGGCGTCCATCACGCAACCCCTCCCTTCGACACCAGCACGAACACCCGCGGTCGCGCGCTCTCGGCCCGCTCCCTGCGCTCCGCCCTCAGCGCCACGAGCTCCCGCGCCATCTCCTCCCGTTGCTGTCTCAGTTCGCTCAGCGCCCGCCCCTGTTGCTGTTGGGCGCGTTGGGTGAGCATCAGCGCATCAGCCGCTCTGGCAGCGTCCGCAGAGGCAGCGAGAGCGCGCGCCTGTGCGATGTCGCGGGCGGCGTTGGCAGCGCGCAAACGAGCCGCGTAGCTGTGTGCGCGGGTGTGCTGGCGTTGGCTGACAGAGCGGAGCGACTCGCGCGCAAAGCCGACGATGCAGAGCGCGGAGAGCGCACCGAGGAGGGCGTAGATAGTGGGGATCACGCGCCACCCCGTGATCGCTGGTTCCCCTGCTGAGGCATGTCTTTCCGCGCCCACCTGAGCGCCGTCTCTCGCGTGACCACGTGCCCTTCGCCCGCGGTGTCCACGCACATCTCTCGCCCGCCCTGTTCCGGCGCGTGCTCGAAGCCCTGTGCTCTCAACAACTCCTCATCGGTCATCGCGGTGAGGCGCTTCACGGGCTGCTCACCACCATCGACGGGACACACCGATCCCCTGACGTCTGTTCGCCTCAAACTCATCTCACTGCTCCTCAAGATCCGTGACGCCCTGAGTCGCGACCGCCGCGATGGCGCCGAACTGCGCGCGCAAATCCGCACGCTCTTCTCTGTCCAATTGCTTGTCTTCGAGCGCTCTCTCCAGCGTCTCGTTCAGTCGCCCGAACATCCCGCCGAGCTGTCGCGCGCGGCTGTCGGGCGCCTTGCGCGTGGTCGCTCCGTCGAGTTCGTCGCACACCGCGAGGAGCGCCCTCAACACGGCCCGTCGAGCCCGCGGACGAAGCGATGGAATCTGCCCCGCGCGCAGGTTCACCGTGGGCTGGTTGGCGTCGAGGATGGCTTGCACGCGCGTGGTGCTCACGCCGAGGTCTTCGGCCAACTCCGCCTGACTCACGCCCTCGCGGTGATTCGGGTCGCGCTCGCGCAGAAGCACGAGGTCTTCGAGCGCCTGACGGATGAGTTCCTCACCGTGGCCGGGCAGAAGCTGCTTGGAGTGCGAGGCGCCCGAGGATCGCGCCGAGTGTCCAGGCAGCCCCAAAGTCGGGAGAATCCGCGCAGTTGTGGAAAGCCGCTTGGTCACAACTGCCCCGCGCGCTTCGTGCTGGTCAGGTTGATGTGGTGTTGCTCTTCCCCACCGTCACACTCCTCACCCTCGCGGCCCTCAGCGTCCGTGCGACCGATGCCCACTCCCGCATGCTCGCGACAGGCACCCAGGATGCGCGCGCGCACGGCGTCTGCGTCTTCGCGCTCGTAGACACCGCTGACAGGGGCGTTGGCGTCGACACTGACCGCGACGGGCTCAGCCCTGCATGTTTCCGCGCCGACAGCCATTCGTCGGAGCAAGCGGAGCCGCTCGACCGCGAGGGGATGATCGTGTCCGAGAGCGGACAGAAGATCGACCGTGGACAGGTTCATCTAACGGGCTTTCGGCTTGAAGTGGGGTTGTCCGAGCGCTTCCATGAGCCGCACCTCAAGCTGTCGAAGCGCCTCCCCGACGAGCTTTTCGGCCTGGGGGGCGTCCTCTCGCTTCAGGTCAGCGGGAAGTGCTGTGGCGACGGCGCGTGCGGTGTCTGCGAGGCGAAGAAGCTGAGCGCGCAGGGCGGCGGCGTAGGTGGGCGAGGGGCGGTCGACCGTGGCCGCATAGCCGCTGGTGTGGATGCCGTCGGACGCGGGGGAGGGGTCGGTGTGCGTGCTGTTGTTGGGGTTGTTCACCCCGCTTGCATCGGCGTAGACCGCGCTGCGTCCGTCGAGCGAGGGCAGCGGCCCGCCGAGGGGTGCAACGGGGGTGCGAGGCGTGCTGTGTGCGGCGTCCATCGTCGCTCACCGCCCCGTATTCGCCGCGTTGTGCTTCCGCGCGCTGTACGTGAGCCCGATCAACACCGCCCCGACGAACAGCAGCACTCCGCCCACGGGCCACGCGCCGAAGGCCGACAACAGCGCGCCGACGAAGAGAAGCGCGAGCGCGGTCAGGTGCGCGCTGTCACGCTGAAGCCAACCGGGAGGGGCGAACACTGCGAGGAGGAAAAGGAGCGTCCCGAGGGCCATGAGCGCGAGCGCGGAGAGGCCGCACAGGAGCTCGAAAAGGTAGTGGGCGCGCACAGGTCAGCCCGTCGCCTTCGCGCTGTCGTAGATCGCGGTCGCGGTGGGGAGCGCGTCGGCGGAGACTTGAGCGAAGGTGCCAGAGGGGCGTTTGGGGGGCTCGGCCGCGCTGGCGTGTTCGACCTCCACAACCTCGGTGAAGACCTCCTCAACCGTGGCACCGAGGGCGCTCGCGAGACGCAATGCGATGTCCACGCCCGGGGTGGTGCCCCGTTCAACACGGCTGATGGTCGCTTGCGGAACCTTCGCCAGCTTCGCCAGTCCCTCTTGGGTGAGGTCGGCGCGTTCGCGGCGAGACTTGAGAGTGTTCATACGGTGGCGACTATACAGTCGCGACTAGAACTATGCAAGATCGTTTGAAAAGGATTCGTACCGACGATGCATACACAATCGTATAATCCGGTCGTGGCAGTGAGATCCGAGCGACTCAAGGCGGCCCGCAAGGCCAAGCACCTCTCTCAAGAGGCCCTCGCCGACCTGTGCAAGACGTCCCAAGTGACCATTTCGCGGCTGGAGGTCGGCACAACGAAAGACGCGGACGCGGTGCTCCGTCGCCGTCTCGCTCGTGCGCTCGATGTGCCCGAATCGGAGCTGTTCGACGATCCCGACGATGTGCAGGCGCCTATAGAGCCCGTGCTCGTCCGCGATCCTGTTGTGCCTGTTGTCTCGGGCTCGTCGCGTCTCGCGCGTGCGCTGGGACGCGCGTTCGACCCAGACCGGCACGAAATCCGCGACATCACCACCGTCGAGAAAGCGCTCAAGAGCGCCGCACACCTTGAGGGCGTTGAAGATGCGCAGCTCGTCGAGGCCGCGGGGAAGTGGCTCGACGCGGCCGCGTACTTTCGGCGCATTGGCGTTGAGCCAACCTACGGCGACCTCGCGCTTCGTGTGACGCTGGGCAAGACGCAACGCGCGCGAGACGTGGACGAGTCTGCCGGAGCTGTGCTGGACGAGGAGTGGGACAAAGCCACGCGAGAGATGGGACTCGAACCAGGCAGCGGAGAGGAAGCGGTCAAGGCCGCGCTCGCGCCCACAAAGCCGAAGCGTTCGCATTCTCCGAACGATTGACATTCTCGGGTCTTGACCGCGGGATCCGCCTCAAGAGCTCCGGGGTTGCGGTTTTGTTGTTCGTGTTGCTCAATGTTCACGACGGGGAGGTAGAGTTTCCATCGTGGCGGTGGAGTTTGATTGGACGGGCGATGAATTGGTCCCGCGATCGTGGGCGATCGACGCGGATTGTGTGGCGCTGGCGGCGCTGACACCGCTCGGACTCGACGGAGCGCCGATCATCCCCCCAGAGGTTTTCCTCCGCGCAACGGGCCTGCGAGGTCGCGGGCGTGCGTGTTCAGGCTGCGATGGGATGGTCGACATCGAAAACAAGATCATCCGCGTGAACATGCGCGGTCCGCCCGCGGCGATTCGCAAGCGTATCTCGCACGAGCTTGGCCACGTGCTGCTCTTTTGGGGCGGTGTTCCGGCCCCTCACCACGAAGACCATGTGGACGACATCGGGGAGCGCCTGTGGGTGCGTCCATGGGCCGTGCGACGCGCCATCGAACGCGCGGAATGGGACGCTTCGGGACTCATCACGATGTTTGCCGATCGTGTGCCCGCGCTCACCCTCTTCCGTCTCCTCGCGGCGGAACTCAGCGCCATCGTGATTGCGCGCATTCGTCGTCGCCGCTGGGTCTTTGCGCCCGATGGCTACGAGGTGCCGTTGCACGCGCACGAGTGGGAGAAGGATTGGGTGCGGGACTTCGAGCGGTTCGGGATTGCACGTCCGGAAGTGAGCTCGATCCGGCTGTCCAAGTTCGTCGACCCCGTGGGGGGTGATGGCGTGGCGATCATGGTTCCGCCAGAAGCCGCGGAGTACATGGCGATGTACCCGTGGAAATGGGGCGAATGAGGATGTTTAATCTTTTCTGAATAATCGGCCTTGCATTCGTTTAGTCGGCGATGCATAGTCCTCCTGTCCCCGCCACTTCAACCCGGCGCGCGGACGGAGCAACCATGCGTCACCCCACCCTCACCGATCTCGTCCGCTACACCCTCTGCGGAACGCTGAACTTCGCGGGCCTCACTTCCGCCCGCACGCTGGTCAGCAAGGCGAAGACGTCCGCGCAGTGGCAACTTGCAGCCTCCGAGCTCCGCACGGCTCCCTCGCGCTCGTTCCCGCTCACCGCGTTCGATCGCGCTGCGGTGGCGACCATCAACGTGCTCGCGCAGGGCGGCGACATGAAGGCCGCGGTTCGCGCGCTGGCGGTCACGGTGGGTCCGGTCGGCGCGTGGATTGAGTCCGCGGTCGACGAGAACGCGCTCATGGCGAGCGAGAAGGGGCCGGAGGTGGTCGCGCGGATTATGCGCGAGGCAGGCGTGAAGGCGTACCGCACGACGACGGTGTTCGACACATTGAACACGCATGAGCAGCCGTGCGCGTGTCGGTTGTGCAAGGACGCGCGCGAGGCTGTTGAGGCTGAGGTGGCAGCGTGAGCCGCACTCGCACTCAAGGGCTCAACACCCGCCTTCACACCCTCGACGAGCTCCTCTGGCTTCAGAACCGCCGCACCGAACTGCGGATGCTCGTCGCGCGTGAGCCTGATGCCGCGAGGCGTGCGGTGTACGGGGCGGAGCTCGGTGACGTGGGCGCGGCGTGTGTCGCTTGGACGGAGCGAGCGCGCGAAGAGGCGAACGGGTCGGTTGATGTGGTGGGTCAGGTGCAGTCGTGAGCGCCGACACCTTCTGCTCTTGCGGCGAGTCCACCGTTCACATCGTCGCCCGCCGCGAGACGGCGGACGGCTGGCGGCTGTCTGTCTGGAGTGACGGCGCGGTGGCCGGGGGTCACGGACTCGCACTCGACGGCGTGCCGCTGGTTCGCCCGACGACGCGCGCCTCGTGGGAGCGCGAGATTGCCGCCGCGTGGCTGTTCGCGTCCGAAGTGAGCCTCTACGACCTCGACGAAGTTCCGGCGCTCTACAAGGCCGCGCGAGCGGTTGCGCGGCGTGGTGGTGACGTGGCTGCGCTGCGCGCTCGGATGGCCGAGGGTGAGCGCCCGACCATTCGCTTCAACTGGCAGATCGTTCAGGCCGACAACCGCGGTGACACCACGGTCCGCTGTGCGCGTCTCAACCGATTGCAGTTTCCGCGCTTGGTCGTGTGGCATGAGGGCGGACGCTACGAGCTGCTTCACGAGGTGACCTCGTGCGTGAACGGGCACATCGGCGAAGCGTGTGAGTCGACGGGCTTTGCGTTCACCTCGCAACGCGACCTGATCGCGCACCTGTTCAAGCACCACAACGCATTCAGCGGTCGGAGGGCGTCATGAGCGAACTCTACTCAGACACCTCGCGTTTCGCTCGCGACCTCGATGCGTGGATCACTCGTGACGATCGTCCCGAGTGTGACGAGGAGACGGAGGCGATGACCGCGGAGATCGACGCTGCGGAACTTGCTGAACACGCTGAAGCTGTCGCAGCGCACGAAGCCGCTCGCGCCACCTTGGAACGCGCACAACGCCTCGGTGGTCACCGGCATTCATCGCTGTTGATCGATCACGAAGCGACCGAACTGCGCTGGGTCGCACGCATCGAGGGTGAGCGAACGACGTGGGAGAGCACGCATCGAGAGGCGAGTGTGGCGGTGGCGAGGGTGGTGGGGATGTCGGGCGGAAGCGTGAGCGGAGAGGCGGGATTGTCGTGAGCGAGTCGAATGAGCTGATCGAGAAGAAGCGCCGCCTCGCGAACATGCTCAAAGAGGCTGCTGCGCTCGCGACCGAATGCGGAATTGACGGCGCGGGATGGCAGACAAAGCCCGTCCCCGAGAGCATCGCGGCGGACGAAGCGCGCGTGCGGGAGAGCATCGCGTTCGATGAGCGCGCAGCGCTGCCGATCGCGATCGGTGGAACGGTGCAGATATACGATCGGAACACCGAGACGCGCGACGCCGATGGGAAGCGTCAGCGTGGTGGGTTCGCGAACATCAGAATCAACAAGGTTGGACGGGCGCTTGTTCACACCAACGCTGGTGTCTTCCAACTGAGCAACGGGCAGCCGAACGATGGTTACAACAATCGCTGGATCGTCGATGCCGACATGATCCGCATTCGGCGCGATCTCGTGAAGCCGGTGAAGGGCGGTGGGAAGTGAGCGCCTCTGACACCCTCAACGCCGCCCGTCTCTTCGTCATCTGGCTCGACGGCCACAAGTGCGAGAAGTCGGCTCAGACCGTTCGCGCTCTCATCGAGGAGAACGAGCAACTCCACGCCGCTCTCCGCGCGATCGCCAACGAGCCTCGCTCTGTTGCTCGTTCTCCTGTGGACGCCCTCGGCCCGGTCGCGCTGACCGAAGCGATCCGCGCGTGCGTCCGGGCAGAGCGCGAGCACTGTGCGCAAGCGTGTGACGAGATCGCGGTGCGTACACCCGTGGGCGGAGACATCGCGGCGGAGTGTGCACAGGCGGTGAGGATGCGGGGCGTGGGTGGCGTTGCTGGAGTGAAGCCGGGTGTCCAGAGCGCGCGAGAGTGCGGGTTGACGCCCGCGAAAGAAGTGCGATGAGCGCTCCTCTTCAGAAGCCGCGGATCAACCTGATGACCGCCTCGCGGCTCAAGACGATCAACGCGTGTCCTCGTCAGCACGAGTACCGCTACGAGCGCGGCTACGCTCCACTCGTTGACGCGGCAGCGCTGAAGTTCGGGACGGTGATCCACCTCGGGCTCGAAGCGTGGTGGAAGTCTCCGCGCGGTCCCGAGATCGAGAATGCCCACGAGGCAGCGCTTGACGCGGCCATTGCTGCCATTCCCACGACCGGTCCCTATGGCGACATGGACGTGTGGGAGCACATTCGCGTGATGGCGCTTCTGGCGGGCTACGATGCCCGTTGGTGGGAGTTCTCGACCACTGTGGAGGTGTTGGGCGTCGAGGTGCCTTTCCGCCTCCCGATGCGCAATCCCACCAACGGGGAGAAGGCGCGCGAATGGGTGTGCGCTGGGAAGATGGACGGGGTGCTGCGGTTGCCCGATGGGCGGGTTGCTGTGTTGGAACACAAAACCTCAGGCGAAGAAACCGGCGTCGGCTCCGACTATCGCCGCCGTCTCATGCTTGACCCCCAGGTGTCGCAATACTTCGAGGGCGTCCGCACGATGGTTGATCCCGTCACCGGACTTCACCTGACCGCGGACGTGTGCCTATACGACGTGCTTCAGAAGCCGACGCTCGACCCGCGCGAGGCGACTCCCGTCGAGAAACGGAAGTACACCGAGGCGAAGGACAAGGCGTGCGCGGAGTGCAAAAAGAAGAAGCCCTCACCCGCTCCGCACATCGATGAGAAGTCCGGCGTTGAGTGCGTGGATGGCCGCGTTCTGACCGATGCGGGTGGGCGTCTTCACGCGAACATGCGCGAGCACGACGAGACTCCCGAGGAGTACACCGAGCGCCTGGCAGCGCACATCGCGGCTGACCTCGATGGGTACTTCCAACACATCGAAGTCGTGCGCCTCCCGCATGAGCAGACCTCACACCAGTTCAACGTGTGGGCCGCGGCCCGCGACGTGATGTTCTGGCGTCACAACGGCTATCACCGACAGAACCCCAGCGCGTGCGTGCGCTACGGGCGCTGCGCGTACATCGACGTGTGCGAGGGCACCGCGCGCATTGAAGACCCGACGCGGTTCAAGCGCCTTGAAGACGTGCATGTCGAGCTCGCGGATGTGCCAGCGCCAGCACTCGCAGCACGCTAATTCAATCATTGTCCGTTGATCCAAGGAACACAGGAGAGTCCATGTCCATGAGTCCACAACAGCCATCCCCTCAACGCGCTCAGCACTCAGCCGCCCCCAAGCTCACCATCTCTCGCGGCGTGAAGGCGCAGCCTGAATGGATCGTGATTTTCGGACCGCCCGGCGTCGGCAAGACCACCCTCGCGGCCAACAGCCCGGAACCCGTGTTCATCGACCTTGAGGGCGGCTCCGCGCAACTCGACGTGGCCCGCATCGAGGGCGTGAACACATGGGATGAGTTCATCGCAGCCCTGCGCGCGCTCGTCACGGAACCCCACAGTTTTCAGACGCTCGTCATCGACACGCTCGACAAGGCCGAGTGGCTTTGCTGGCAGAAGGTGTGCGCCAGCGCGAGCGGCGGGAAAGACGGAAAGGTCTTCAAGAGCCTGGAGGACTTCGGCTTCGGCAAGGGCTACATCGCGGCCTATGAGGAGTTCCGTCGCCTCATCAACGTGCTTCAGGAACTGCGGACGAAGCGCTCCGTCCGCACCATCATTCTCGCCCACGCGAAGCTCGGAAAGGTGCCCAACACCTCGGGCGGACCCGACTATGACCGCTGGGAGCTGAAGGTCGACAAGAAGGTCGGTGGCGTGTTCTTCGAGGCCGCGGACGCCGTGCTCTACGCGCATCGTGATGTGGCCGTCGCGAAGAAGGACGGGGAACGCGCTCGCGCCTATGGCGACAAGCGCCAGATCGGCACCGAAGAGACGACCGCCTACATGGCGAAGAATCGCTTTGGCCTTCCCGCCATCATGGATCTCTCATGGGAGGTGCTGGCGGACGCGATCGGCAAAGGCAACAGCCCTGCGATGCTCCTCGCGTCGATCCGCAAGCGGGCTGTAGGGCTCACCGATCCCAAGATGCGCGCGCGTCTCGACAAGGGGCTCGCGGAGCACGGAACCAACTTCGCGAAGCTCATTGAGATCGACAGTTGGCTCGCGGCGAATCTCACGGCCAACCCGCCCGACAACACCGCGCCTTCTGCGGAGTCGAATGACCCCGCTTCAACCAACACGTCTGCCACCACGGAGCCTTCTGAGTAATCATGGACGACAACTCAAACGACTCGCCTTCCTATCTCATCCCGCAGGGTCTGCACTTCGCCAAGGCGCGTGCCTGGGTGTGGGAACTCACCAAAGCCGGTGACCCTATGCTCATCGTGGACTTCGTTGGAGCGCTCGACCCCAGCGCGTCGTACCCCGAAGACGACAAGCCCGAACCGTCAATGGGCAACCGCTCCATTTGGCACCGCATGGCCTTCACGCAGACCATGTCGGACAAGGCCAAGGAGTACAAGGTCAAGGAACTGCGGGCGATGGGCTTCGCGGGCGAAGACCTGTCCGTCATCGAGGACAACGCGGGCGGACTCGACACCAACGTGGTCGAACTCGACGTGATCCACGAGGAGTACGAGGGCAAGGTCAAGGAGACGATCAGGTACGTGAACCCGCTGCGGTCCGCGGCGTCGAACCTGAAGGCGCGCAACTCGCCGCCCAAGGCCACGCTTCAGGCGCTCGGGAACCAGCTCAAGGGGTTCTTCAGGGCGAACGGAACGAGCGGGGCGCAGGGTGCGAGCAAGCCCGCCAACGGGCAGCAGGGCGCGAGCACACAGCCCCGCGCGGGGCAGGGCGCGCAGAGCAACCAGCGTCCGCCCGCACGACCGGCTCCCGTTCCTGCGCCCACCAACGGGCAACGCGGCCCGAACCCGTGGGACGAAGACCCGGGCATGGGCGACGACTCGATCCCTTTCTGAGAGCGAACTGACCCATGAGCGCACCACCGCGGCAACGCTGGACGGATGAGATGATCGAACGCGATCTGAGAAGCGTTGCCGCGGAGGCGGGCCGCATGCCGAGCGCGAACGAACTTCGTGAGCGAGGCGCAAACCCGCTTGCGGTGGCCGTCTCCCGTCGCGGTGGTTTCTACGCGTGGGCCGATCGTCTCGGACTCAACGTCAAGGACTCTGAGACGCTTCGCGGAATCGATGCGGAGCACAAGACGGCGGAGCATCTTGAGTCGTTGGGCTTTGCGGTTGATCTCACTACGGTGAAGGCGCCCTACGATCTGTTGGTCAACGCCCGCGTGCGCATCGATGTGAAGTCGGCAAAGTACGGCGATTACGTGAACTCAAAGACCGGGGGACACGTCCGAGGTTTCGTGTTTCGGCCAAAGCCTGAACCGACCTGCGATCTCTACATCCTGTGCGGCGTTGGCGAAGACTCCGAGATCCTTTGGCGCTACTACGTTCCCGCTGAGGAAGCACGCATCCAAACGCTTACCATCACGCCAACTGGCAAGAAGTATGCGAAGTATCTTGAGAACATCGACGCTCTCAAAGCGATGGTGAATTCTCGGCCTTGAGCCTCTCCGCCGCGTCGCGCTCTCTTGAGTCTCCATGACCTTGCTGAGCGCCGCGTTACGCGCTGGATTGAATCCACGACGCGGCTCCTGATTGACTGCTCGCTCGCACACCGCGGGCTGAGCGCACACCGGTCTGAACGCTGCACTCCTGAGGAGAAGCAGCAAAGGGAGACGTCTACTCATGGATTCCGCACAAGCCTCTACCACCAACAAGCCTTCTGACTCGGGCGCTGACATGCTCATTGAGTGCGAGGTGAACGCGATGGACGATCGCCGTTTCCACGCGTTCGATGACTCAGTCATCAACAGGTTTGAGCGCATCTCAACCTCGGTGAACGACCTTGCGGAGACGCTGGAGCAAGACACCGACGACAGCCTCATCGCGGGCCTGGAGCGCGGCGAGACGATGGTGGAGTTCGTGGTCGAGATCGGATGCGAGCCGTCTGAAGTGTCCGAGGTGAGCGTGGCTGAAGGCTACGTCACGGTCGATCGACTCACTCGCTTTGTGCGAGGTGCTCAGGGCGTACCCGGCGCGGAGATCATCGAGGGTGAAGAGGGTGCGTCCAGCGATGCTGATCCCTCTGATCTCACGCCCGCTCGCTCTCGGGCTCGTGTCCGCGCGCGCACCATCTCGATCAAGCGCCTCAGCAAGCGGGAGCTTGAGATCGGACGGATGATGTACCCAGAGCGTGCGTACGACCGCCCGCAAACGCGCGGAGAGTGCCTTCACGGGCCACACGCAGAGCGGCCTTGTCCGTTTGCATCCTGCAAGCACCACCTCTACCTCGATGTGAATCAGCGCACTGGTTCAGTGAAGATGAACTTCCCCGACCTTGAGGTTTGGGACTTGCCCGAAACGTGTACGCTCGACATCGCTGATCGCGGAGGGATCACGCTTGAGGAGGTGGGCGTGATGCTCAACCTCACGAGTGAGCGCGTCAGGCAGCTCGAAACGCGCGGGCTCGCTCGCCTCGCGGCGTTGGGAGCGGCGAGTACGCTGAGCGATTACCTCGATGGTGACTCTCATCGGACGCCCGTCACCGGACAGGGTCACACGCGCAAGGGTCACGTCGGTGTTGTGAACGGATTGAACGAGCCATGAACGCTCAAGACCCCACACGCTCTCTTCACGAGATCCTTCACGGATCAGGCTACGACGACACGCTCTCCCTCGATGCTGTCGACATGCCGTCGCGCGTGCAAGCCGACGTTGAAGCGATGGATGATGTCGACGAAGACCGTGGAGGCCCTCAGCACTACGGTGAGCGCAAGCCTCGAAAGAATTGGGGCGGCAAGATGCTCAGGGCCGAAGTGGTGCGCGCTCTGTACGAGTCTTCAACGCCGTACGCGTTGGGCAAGCAGCTTCGCGTGCTGGATTCCACTGTGGGATTGATTCGCAAGGGCAAGACGTATGCGGACATCACGACGGGTCTGACGCTCGGGAAGACGGTTCGGATGATCGCGGCAGAGAAGGCAGCGAAGGGCGAGCGATGAACACCACGGAGAAGCCCTCAGCACGCCCCAAGAAGCCGAAGCCTCAACATTACCGCATTATCTGTATCTCCTTCTACACCGATGACCTCATCCGCCTCGATGCGGTGGTGAGCAGTCTGAAGGATCGCGGCTTCACGAGAGCGAACCGAAGCGCGG
>OFQZ01000198.1_pt1 | contig 23653 bp, 35 predicted proteins | sample 1543011 | NCBI WGS metagenome assembly OFQZ01 (sample SAMN07774216, study PRJEB24372) | wastewater metagenome | isolation source: Exp Tend NO 0WW | collected 2016-02 | reverse complement strand
AACCGGGGCTGCCCGGCTCACTTAAGGGCACCAAGGCCATTCCCCACCAGCAGGGAAATAAAAGCAGCCAGGTGCCGATCGATGAAAACCCCCGCCACTAAGCAGGGAGACGTATCCATCTGGACAGCGTTCAAAGATGCGATCTTCCGTGCGTTGGGCCTTGGCCGGGAAGTCCGTACTTTGTTCGACGAGATTATGGACTCGTCTGAGGGTCTGTTCGAGGACAATACCAAACTTCAGGAGGCGGAGAAAGCCGGACTCACTGAAGCCGCTGCCGATACCGTACAGATTCCGATGGGGCCGCGTGGCCGCGCTACTGTTGAAGCGCCGCGTATCTGGTATCACGACCCACGCGCCAGAGGATTCAACCAAGATGGCGGCATCAGCGGCTATGAACTGAAGCCGCGTGAGGGCGTGCTGGCAGAGGAATTTGATGGGGGGCCGCAACGCTTTGTTTATATCTCCCCGACACCACTATCCAAGACCAGCGTACCGATTGATATTTCCTCGTTCGCAGATCGCGTGCGCTACACCGGGCAGTCTGAGGGTTATGCCATCGTGCAGGGCGATATTCCTGCCAGCGCGATTCAACAGCCCAAATCGGATAACATAGTTGCGTCCGTGGGCCGACCCATTTTCGAGAAAGCCAACGACCTAATCGAGGGCAACACTGCCATCATAGATACCCTCGGTAAACTTCGCCGGGGGAAGATGTACATCCAGTTCCTCCGCGACCTGAAGGACAACTACGGACGGCTGCTCCAAGACTCCAACGGTAACAGTATTCTAGGTGCATACGTTGACCGTGCATTCAGCATGGCCGCTACCGCCAACGAACTGCTCAAGGCCGGTGGTAACATCGCTGAACGGTGGAACGAGTTGAAGGCCGAGAAGACTACGCTGTCCGAACTGGCAGCGGATGCTACCGTGTCCGGCATCCACCCCGACTTGCCGCTCAACGCGCAGGAGTACGACGCATCCAACGGTCGCAAGATTTCAAACAAGACGCTGGCTGATGAGAACGGTGTGTTCCCTGACGACGTGCAACGTCAACACGCAGAACTGCAAGCACGTTATATGAAGTTGTCCGACCGTGCCAAGAAGGTCTACAAAGACGCGCGTGACCACATGGCCGACAACTGGAACAAACGCGAAGCCCTGCTTAACAAACGCATCAACGATGTGTACCAGCCGCTTATCGACGAAGCGCAGAAGGTGGGCAACAAAGGCAAGGTCGAGCAATTGACTAAAGAGCGTGACGACTTTATCGAGGAACACGGTAAAACGTTAGCACGGGTCAGCGGCCCATACTTCCCACTGTCCCGCTTCGGTGACTACTACGTGGTCAACAAGTCTGAAGCCTACCGTACCGCAGAGGCTACCGCCAAGGAAGCATCTGAAGCGTTGCGCGAATTGTATGTTAAGTACGACGTGCCGCTTGGTACCCGTAAGGACTTAGAGTCGCTGAACAAGGCACTGCCCCGCGATAGCAAGATTGACGCACTATCGCCTGCGCAGAAAGAGGAATTCAAAGCCGCTCGTAAGCTGGTGCGTGAGGCCAACAAGAAGCTGGACGAACTGGTTGCCAGCGGTAGCCACTACTCCAACGAGGCCTTTGAGTCCGAGGGCAAGGCCAAGCTACGTGCCGCTGAACTGGGCGTGGACGTGATGCTCAAGGATCAATATTTCAAGGAACTGTCGCCTATCACCCAGACGTTCTTGAACCGCATCGGCGACGCTGTGGCTGGAGCCTTGCCAGAGAAGCAGGCGCTTGAAGCCCGTGAGGCACTCACTCAAATCTGGATCAAGTCTTTGCCGGATACTTCCGCCATGCGCAGCCAGTTGCGCCGCCGCAAAGTTGAAGGGTTCAGCACCGACATGCTGCGGTCGTTCTCCAAGAACGCACAAACCGACGCTCACTACTTGTCGCGGCTCGAACACATGGACGCCCTGACTTCTGACCTCATGGACATGAAAGATGCGTCCAAGCAACCGGGTGTACCGTTGCAGGGTAAGGAACTTTACGCTGAGATTGCGCGTCGTCACGTCGAGAACATGCAGTACGTGGACACCCCCATCGCGAACGCTGTCTCCAGCATCTCGTTCATCTGGCAGCTTGGTGTTTCGCCAGCGTTCCTGCTGACCAACTTGAGCCAGCCGTGGATGCTGTCGATGCCGTTCATGTCGGGGCGGCATGGCATCTTCCGGGCTTCTAACGAACTCGGCAAGGCATTTAAACAAGTGGCTGCTGCTGTTGCTACCAGCATAAAAGCTGAAAAATCGCTGTTCTTTGAAATCGACAAATCAAAGTTCACCGCCGACGAGCAGCGCATGCTTAATGAGGCGCAGCGTCAAGGCCTTCTGGATATCACCCTTGAGTACGACTTGTCTGCCATGAGCAAGGGGACACAGGACAGGGTCAGTCGCGCCAGTCGCGTGATCTCCGCCGTGCCGCATCAGGTCGAAGTTATCAACCGCGTGATGACGGCACTCGCCGCGTACCGTATGGAGAAGCAGAAGGGTGGGCACGATGCCGGTGTCCAGTACGCCATGCGGGTGCTGGATAAAACCCACATCGACTACTCCGCGACCAACGCACCATCCCCGCTCAAACCGGGCTACTGGGGCGGGCTTGGTAAGGTGCTGTTCCAATACCGCAAGTACCAACTCGGTATGCTGTCCTTGCTGGCTAATCAAGTCAAGGCCGCAACCAACGGTTCAACGGAAGCGAAGCGGGCGATGCTTGGACTGTTCGCCATGCATGGTGCGCTGGCTGGTGCGCTGGGTCTCCCCCTTGCAGGCACCGTGATCTTCATGGCTAATATGCTCAACAAGGTCTTCGGTGATGACGATGAACCGTGGGACGCTGAAGTAGCTTTCCGCAACTGGCTGGCCGACGTGTTCGGCGTAGAAGCCGGAGCCGTGCTGGCCAAGGGTACTCCGATGCTTGCAGGGTTGGACGTGTCTCGCCGCATCGGCTTGGGGTCGGTGGCTTACCCCATCCAAGTTGTACGCGGCAACAAGAAGGGTCGCGACCTCTACCTCGAAATGCTGGCGTCTGCCGCAGGGCCGACCCTCGGTGGTCTTGCGCCCAATATGGCAGACGGCGTGAGCAAGATGGCGCAGGGGGACTTCCTCAAGGGCGCGGCTATGATGCTGCCCAACGCCATCTCAGCGCCGATCAAAGCCTACCAGCTTGACGAGGACGGCATCAAGACCGCGCAAGGCGTGACCGCTATCGGCCCAGACCGCATTGATACATGGGACGTAGCCCTGCAATCCCTCGGCCTTAACCCGTCTATCGTCACTGAGCGCTCCGCCGCAGTTAACGCAGTCGAGACCCTCAAGACCGACCTCAAGGCTCGCGCCGGGCAGCTTGAGAAGGCTTGGGTTAACGCCCGCATCAAGGGCGACCAAGAGGCTGTCGCAGAAGCCAAGGCTGAGATCGACGCATACAACGAAGTCCGGCGTAAGAACGGCCAGCCTGTTATCAAGCCAGCCGATCTTATCAACGCTTATCGCCAGCGCAAGGCGGGTGAGAAAGCTATGTCTGAGCAGGGCGTTCGTCAGGACAAGCGGTCGAAGGCTCTGTCGGATCAAGGTCGGTTTGCGGACGTCTCCTGATACACGCAGTAATCAACCCGAGGGCCAAGTCTACTTCCACAGTCCCATGACCACGGAGTAGGATGGCCCTTACTGCGAACAGAGTTTCAAGTTCGGTCATTTCACCACCTGCATCGGCACGGTAACACGTTTCATTTCACTGTCTCCGTTCATTTTGTCAATGTTGATCTTCCAGCAACGCATGGAAGACATTCCGTACTCCCGAGTCCCACGGCCCAAGTTGTAGTTGACCAGTTCTGGCTCAACCCACTTCTTGCTCATGATGACCCTGAACATCTCCCCATAGTCCGCTTGGTTCTTGGCACACCACTGGCGGATAACACCCTGCTGGATGTACATCGTCCGGCTTTCCTCGATGATACGGCCTGTGATGATCTGCCCCTGCGGGTGCTGGACGATGGTAGCATACCGGCCAGCCGCAAGTGTATCGCCTTCGTTCTGCGTGACGATCATCCCACGGGTGATCTCCGACAACATCCGGCCAAACACGTCCAACGTTGGCGGGGTTGACGAGGTTACCGTTTCTTTGAAGTTACGCGACGTGATGACGATCCAGTCAACCAACCGCTCAACGTCGAATCCAACCAGCCCAAGCTGTTTAGCAATGACTGCACCAACCACGATGCAGGATAGTCCGACTGAGACGAAACGATCTTGGACAGTGAGGTCAATGCGGGAGTCGAGTTTCTTGCGGGCGTCGTGGAGCATCCCTTCGATTTCCGCTTTGTGGGTGACGAGGTACTGCGCGTAGACTTCCCCTGCTGCACCGAAGACGGTTTCCGACTTGCCGAGGATTTCATCCGCGTCTTCCTTTGTAAGCTTGCTGACCTTGGAGAACTCGTACTCGAAGATGCGTCCCATCTCTGCATCAGCGTTAGACTTCATGGCCCCGACGAGTGTTACCATTGAACGGTTGGCCGTGCTGATCTGCATGGTAGACCAGCTTTGCTGGTGCATATTCATCTTGCCGGTGCGGTCAAGGATAACCCGAGGCGCACCTTGGCTGAACGTGTACAGAATGTCAGACAGCTCACGGCCTTCGATGTTCGTTGCTTCGTCCATCATCACTGGCAATGAGTTCATCACCCCGCAGTGGGCTATGTACGCCTTGTATGTCGTCTGCTGCTTGGTGCGAATCAAAAGCTTCGGGTCACCCCAGATACCTATCGCGAGTTTCCCTGCCGTAGACTTCCCAAGGCCTTTCGTAGGTGAGTAAGCGTTGAGTGTGAGTCCACCATAATTCTCGAACAGGCGCAGGAGGGGGGCTCCGAAGCCGACAGCAAGCATGAACTGATACTGCTCTTGCCCTTCATAATTGTAGGCTCGATCAACGATTGAGGCCCATTCCTCCACAGTTCCCCTCGCTCGGAAGGCGTCAACGTATGACGGTTGAGCGGCATCACCAGCCAGTCTGATATTGAGGACGGAGCCGTCGGGTTTGTATTGTTTGTTGCCGACAACGAAACTACCGTCACGCTGCCATCCGAATTGTGCAAAGACATGGGTTTCCTCCGCCTTTCGTTTGAGTTCATTGAACCAAGAAGTAACATAAGCTTCCATATGTTTTTTCTTTCCGGGGCGCGGGACTATTCCGCGTGACCCGAGTTCCTGCCAGATTTCGCGGCCACCGATTGCGATGGCTGCGCCGGACAACTCGAAGTCGTACTGCTTCTTGTGGTGGACTGCTCGCCACACCATGTGATAGGCTCCGAGCCCGTTCTTGTGGTAACTAATAGGCCATATAATAGTATCGCACATAGGCACGACGCTAGATACGCCAGAGGGTGTTTCGATTTTGACAAGGAGCACGTCTCCGTTGTAAGAGAATTCCTCGCGCATACTGGCGGGGAACTCGGGGTTAGCTGGGTCAAACCGGAAGCCTACGTCAGCCATCTTTGCGTTAACCGGCGGAAGGTCAGTTCCGTAGGTAGACGGCGACGTAGGGTTCTCGGTTGACGGGCCATCGTGGGAACTGCCCCCTACCACGCTAGGGTCTTCACCAGCCTCGGCCTTCACAGGGGGCTTTGGCTGGACTTCCGGCGCGACCGCCGTCGCTTCCGGTTCTATAATCACTGGCGACGGCGCAGGCAATACAGTCCCCAGTGAAATCGGTGAATTTATTTTTCCCTTGTGCTTACAACCTTCGCATCCTGCGGGGTTGGACACTCGGATGGACTCGCAGGTTGCGGGGCCGCGTGACCATTGAACGATCTTGCGATTTGTTGCAGATCGGTCATATGAATTGTGTCCGGCAGACCAATCGTGGCAAACGGTTTCAGCCTCGATGGTGTGCTTAAGTAGGCCAAGCATGTTGAACCAAACGGGCTCTGCAACCACTCCACGAACTGTGGCGAAAGCGTCAACCTGCTGGCAATGTTTTCTAATTTCATGGGCGCTTACTGGTGGGTATTCAACTGGGATAGCAAAGTCGTTTTCGATCTTGGGTTTGGCCGGATTCTTGATGACAAGTTCCTTGGCCTTGGCGAGTTCCTTGAGTTTCTTGGCGAAGTCAATTACGTTGACAAGAGCCGGTTCCTCTCCGATAACAAAGACCCTCTTAGCACCTGACTTGCGGTTGTGAGTACCGACAGGGCGAAGTACGCGGCAGGCATCAGTAGTACACTTACCGTCAATGCGGAGTCCATAAGCGGAGCATACTTCCCGAAGTATAGTGGATATCCGTACCCATATGTCAGGATGAATGGATACAGCGCTAGACCAGTAAGCATGGATGCCATTACCACTATTGACAACGAGCGGGCGAGGGACGCCAGAGTCCAGAAGAAACCGTTCAAGAGCAGCAAGGCCTTCAGCTTGAGTGTCATAGTCTTTCCCTTCTCCGCAGTCGATGTCGAGCCAAAAAGATTTAACCGCCTTCACGTTCTCACGGATACGGTACTTCTTCTTTTCGTCAACCATGACGAATTCGTTTTCGTATGAAGCACATGCGAAGTACACTTGAAGTTCTTTCGCATCAAGTGCCTCGGCGTACCGCGCCATTTGAACTGGCGTCTGGGCAGCAACGTGCTTCCAGTACACCCCACCTTCCCGCAACGGGGTTGGTACGGCTATGAATTTAACGCCCGTGGCGGGTAGCACACGGGCGAAGAACGCTTGGGTATCCAAACTCAAATCTCCGGTTGTGGACGGCGATTATACCACAATTAACTGTGCGCGGCTATAACCTCGGCAAGCTTTGCGGCACGATCTTCTTTAGGTACCTTACCCCCGAGCGGGAGAGTACAGTCCCCACAGGCGATAGAGATAGCTACCCACAACCGTTCAATCTTTTCTTTGTGCAATTGGTGCGGCGCGGCGTGACCGTTAATCCACAGGCTGGCTGTAACCCGCGAGACACCCGCAAGCTTCGCAAACTCACTGACACCGATTTCTGCTTTTTTCAAAAGTTCTTTAGACATTTTTATTATCCTTTTAGCGGACAGACCATCACGATGATGGTCTGTCCGACCGTCTTAGTTCAAGAGAATGATTGGAGACTTTTCAACGACAGGTGCCTTCAGCCTGAACTTCAGGCCGACACCGTCGCCAGCTTCAGCGTAGACGCACACCATCTCGACTACGTCACCGACTACCGGCACTCCACCGTCGATCACCTTATCGACGAACTCCGTCGGGATGAACGCACTGAAAAGGCTCTTGTCGATCTTCGGTTTCTCAGTCGTCATCGCCATCTCCCAGAACACCAGCCAATGCTTTAGCCAGATCGTCGTCCGCAGGTGGTGGGGCTTTAGGTGCGGCCTGCTTCTCAGCGGGCGGCGGTGCGGCAGCTTTGACCGGTTCCTTCGGAGCAGCCGGTTTAGCCTGCTCGAACTTCTCACCGTCGTCTTCCTCGACCGGCAGCATACCAATACCGTCGGCGAGAATCTTGGTGGTGGCGTCCAACCCAATGGACTCGGCGATCTTGATCGCTTCCTCGGTGGTCACGTCGCGGACGTACTTGAACGTCAGCTTCGGTGACGCGGCTTCGGGGTCGAAGCCAAGCTTAGTGACCACAAGGTTGTACTTGCGGTTGCGCTTGGTCAGGTCTTCGTTGTACTCCATGAGTGGCTTGAGCGATGCAGCCGGTGCCCGCAGCAGCATGGGGTCATTCAGCAGCCCAGCCGGTGCAATAGCCAAACGACGCGAGTCGCTACAGGCTTTGCCCTTCTGCCCACCATCACCGATGCGGCTGCCCCACTGATTGTTCTTGCAGGTAGCGCAGTTAGCGGACTGCTTTTCGACGGCGTCAGGGGCTGGGGCGGTGCCGTCGTTAGAGTAGCAGGTTGGCTTCTCAGCCGAGCCTTCTACGAAGCCGCCCTTATAGAACACCTTTGACAGATGCTTGTTGCCTTTGATGATAACAACTTCGATGGACGCCCGTGGGTCGCCCTCAGCGTTGCGAATGACTTGGCGTTCCTTGCCACGGACGATAGTCCATGACTTGCCCTTGATGGACATGATGGGAAAGCCAAGGCCCACACCACCGGACAGGTCAGACTTGTCGTCGTCCCCACCGAACAGCGCTGCCAGATTGGCGGGTAGTGTAGTGCCGCCTACTACAAGATCGGTACTCATTAATGTCTCCTAGTTCAGAATTGCTGGTGCTTGTTGGGCTGACTCTTCGCCGCAGCCAATGCGCAGGGTCAAAGCCATATGCTCTGCTACCTTCTCCATGACTTCCGCCTTTTGTACCGACGTGCCCTGCAAGTTCTTGGCCATCAGTCGGGCCGACAGTTCGGCTAGCCCGAAGATCACTTCGATGGTTTCAAATTCTTTACGGCTGGCAAGGTAACGGAGAACCGCTTCTTGCACGCCCTGCATCTTTCGTTTATCAACTACCACTATGACCTCCGAATGTTTACTGTGGTTTCACCGACGATGGTCACACCGGGGGGTGGTGCGCCGTTCGCTGCGATGTATTCGTCAACCGCTGTCTTGTTGACGCGGGACTCGATGAACTGGTAGTTCTCATTGTCGATAATGTCTTTGAGCCAGCTATCGCGGTCAACGACTTTGGCGCTGAACCGTGTGGATTTGTAGGCGGTACCGGACGCGGAGCCTACTGTCTCACTGCCTTCTTCGTTAAACTTGTTGAGGAACTGGGCTTCGATCTGGTTCATCTCTTTGTCAATCAAAGCGTTTTCCTCAGACCACTTAGCCTTGAGCGCAGCCTTGGCGTCGCGCAGTTCGATGTAGCGGGTAATAGCGTCTTCGACGATCATGAGTTTCTCCTAAGTGTGAATGTGTATAGTAGCATACTTACAGTAAAAGATCAACTCCCCATTACTTCCTTAATCATGTGGAGCAGAGCGCCCTGAGTCATCGACTTCTCTTGCAGTCTCTTGTACACGCGCCGCTCAATCTCCGACCCCTCAAGGTGGATGATGTGGGTATGAAGCGTCTGTCCCGGTCTGGCTATACGTGCGCATGCCTGCTCGTAGACCTCGCCGTCGTTCGTCGGTATGTACCAGATGATGACCGATGCGGACGTAAGCGTAAGGCCGTGCGCCATGCACTCCGGGTGTGCTACCAGTACCTGCGGCTCACGGGAGGTTTGAAACTTCTGAAATATTTCATTTCGTTTAACCGCAGAAACACCGCCGTATACCACCTCGACTGAGGTATATTCGGATACCTCCGATGCAATTCTTTGGAGCGATCCAGTGAACGGAACGAAAAGTATAACTTTAGATTCTGCCTCTTCGATAATTTCTTTGACGACAGCCATTCTACCCGCATTGGGTATAATGACATTTTCGCCATCAGTATCGTAGGCGACCCCGCAAGCAATCTGCAAGAGCTTCTGTGCTTTAACCGCCGCGTTAACTGCACTAACTTTGCCACCTTCCCACTCAGTCTTGAGCTTGCTGGCCATCTCTTTGTAGAGTCTTTTCTGTTCATCTTCCATCTCCACATGGCGGGTGCTGTGTATGGTCGGCGGCAAGTCGATGCACTCATCCCGCTTGAAACGGATAGACGGTTGCATGGCGTGAAGCACAACACTCAATGCTTCTGGCCGTGGCTCCCATGTAAACGGCCCAGACTGGCGCATGGTGAAATCACGAAACTTGCCAAAATACTTAGGCACCTTGTCGGGAGTAACCAACCGGCACTGTGCCCATGCGTCGGTCGGTGCGCGGGGGATAGGCGAACCCGTCAAACCCCACACGTACTTCTTGGTCTTGATGATGGCTTGCATCGACTTGAATAGGTCGGTGCCGCTGTTGCGGAACGCCGCCAGTTCGTCGATGACTACTAGGTCAATGTCGCCCCGCTTGAGCAGCGCGTCCTTGAGAACCTTGCAGCCGTCGTGGTTGATGATGTAGATGTCGGCATCAACGTTAAGCATCTTGAGGCGGCGTTCGCGGCTAGGTGAATGCACCACCTGAAAGTTCAGGTGTGGGAAGTTGCTGAATATCTCGTCGCCCCACACCCGCTCAAGGGTGGACAGCGGCGCGAAGATAGCAACCTTGTGCACCTGCTTCGTGCGAATCAAGTAGTCCATCGCCCACAGTACGGATAGGGTTTTGCCGGTGTTGCCGGACGCGAACACGCAACCGTTCCTACGGAAAATTAGGAACGTGCTCGGAACAACGAAACAATACTTATACCCGTCGGTAGACGGTTCTACCCCCATCACTGCCCTGTGCTCGCCGGTAGTACTGTTAGAGCAGAGCATCAGCGGTTTACCAGTCGTCCGAACAAGCACGTTGTAGCACACTGATTTTTTGTCCGCTCTATCATCAACTACAATTCGTGCAGTCCGACCTGACGACGAAAACACGTACTGTATAAAGTCGGCACTGGCCTTGCTCGTAGAAGAAAACTCCTGCGTCGGCTTGCCGGTACGGGTAGAACCGTCCCAGTGAAACACTTCGTCAGCGACGACAGCGATCTGCGCCCTTGATGCTGACCACCATGATGCGTCGAATTCCTTTGACCGTTGGGGGGCGTGGAAAGTGAACACGCTGAACCCCTCCGGTTGGCACGGCCCCTCAGTAAATGGAATGCCTGCTGCGAGCAGCAGTGCCGTAAGCCGCAGTTTCTTACGGAGTTTCTTCAGCCGAACCACGCACCGAGGCGTACTGGACGGGAAGTGCCCATCAGCTATAACCGCCACCTGCACACGTATCTGTTCATCGGACAGGGCAATACCCGCCTGCTCTGGCCCCACGAACGTCGCAGGTATGGCAGCGCCTGTATAAGCGATTGCGTCTGGATTTTTTGCCCAGCCGTCCGAGTTAAGCCAGCCATCATGACGACGCAGCAACTCTGCCGCTGATAACACTTCGCGTTTCTTTGGGTTGTGCACCGACTCGATAAGAACCCGATGCTCCAGTGACAGTAGCTGGTCTAGTCCGTACTTCGTTTTGATTCTCACCATCTCGCTGCATGGTTTCTTCACGTACTCTGTAGGCTCGACAAACTCCGCTTGCTTGGTTTCTGGGTTGTACTGTGCAACCTGTCCATCAGTGTAGGCACTGATTTTCTTCCAGCCGGTGGGGGACAGATACTCAGTCTCTGAGTCAACACAACCCATATCGTTCAACACGTAGCACCGGTCGTTCAGGGTAAGGAACTGCGTTGTTACCCTTTGATGGTTGAACGGTGTCCGGTCGCCGCTGAGCGGCCAGTCGTAGTAGTACTCGACTGGACTAGGCACACTGAACCCAATGCTGTTGAGGGTTTTAGTCTCTTCAACCTTGTGTGGCACGGCTACCAGTTGCTGCCCTTTAAACTCGAACACTCTAGCAGTTGGTATGACCTGTGTGATACGGGCGGGGTTCTTAAGCTTAAAGACTACCGCCTTGGAGTCCTTGACAATTCGCATTAGTGTTTGGCCGGAGTTGCATATTTAGGGATTTCACCGGTCTGTCTCCCTTTATTGGAATCGAGTGCGCTACACAGAAGACTGGGGGGTCACGCATCCCGGTACGAACAGGTAAGATATGCAAGCCGTGCTGCCCGCACAATCATGTTCCCCCCGTTCAAGTTTTTAGGCGCTCGATGAATGCTTGGCAGCCAACACAGCGAACCTTGCCCATTTTCAGGCGTGGCTCAGGGATTTCTACCTCACAATCTACACAGTGCTGGCCATCAAAGTTCGGGTGACGCTCCGGTTTGACGGCCAGTTGTGCAGACTTGATGCCCTGATCTCGTTGTGCTTGCGCCAAAGAGTCGGCGAGTTCCAAGTCTTTCTCGTTCATTAATTCGCCATTTTCTTCTCAGCGCCGATAACTTCTTTGACAAATTCTTCAGCGCGTGTAGCCGCCAGCATATCGGCCATAACGTCCATGATGACCGTCGTCTTTGCTACTTCGAGTGCAGCGACAATCTCCGCAGCGGTCAAGCTGTAACCGTTGAGGGAGTCAAGCATCAGTTCGGCAAGGTCTTTCGTTTCGATGTTGGTCTTGTCGTCTTGCAGGGTTTCAATGGTGCTCATTTGAATATCCATTCTAGTTGGTTAAGGGTGTCGATGTTGTCTACTACTATCCACGTTCCAGCGGCAAGTTTAATCTCGGTGCCCCTGTCTTTTTGGTTCTCTGTCGGGTCTTTGCCCGGCGCTTTTGCTTCGATGGATATGAACTTCCCACGATAGCAGCAGATAAAATCCGGTATGCCGTGGACTCCCATACCATTCTGCATCGGCATGTAATACCAGCCGAGTATCGGGCTAGGCCAATCTTCTTCCTTTGACCCCGCCCGAATAAACCCCCGGTCGTACAGCCACTTTTTTATGTCCAGCTTTACTTTCCCTTCGGGTGTCATAGTGGCCGTATCTCCCCATGACCTGACTTATACCCGTACTTCAAGCTGGCTTCTTGCCTTGCCTTTGCTGCCAAATCTACTGTGGCAAATGTTCCTAGGCCAACACGCTTTTTGTCGTGTTGTATGTAGGCAATGAAGCCGCCATACCTAGACTCACATACCCCTGTTGGCAGAACCCTGTTTTTGTACCTACGCCTGTTTTTTTGGTTGTCCATGCGGGTGGTCGAACTAAGGTTTTTCAACCTGTTGTCGGTACCGCTTCCGTTTTCATGGTCTATTTCGTCGGGCCACAAACCATGCACCATAAACCATATAACTCGGTGCAGCAGATAGGACTTACCCATAAACATGAACCGTATATATACCTTACCGGCCCTAGTAACTACCTTCGTGCCGACCCGCTTACCTGCAAACCGCTTGTTGTAAGAGCACCACGCGCCGTCTGACGGGAATTCTTCCCGGCTACGTTCTAACCAGAAAGCTTCCCCGGTGTCTGGGTTGTACGTCATATATTTAGAGAAATTCATGCTGGCACAGTTTTCTTTTTCATGATTGCTGTTACGGCAGAATAAACCCACATAGACAACATACACCCCAGACCGCTGCCAACGCCTATAGTCAGGACGAGCGGCAAGTCGTACCCCTGTTTAGCGATTGCTGCTACTACCCAGCCTTCGCTAAATGCCATTGCTAGTGATACGGGCAGGACTAGCAGGTAGTTATTGTGCTGCACATTTTTCTGTTGTGTGGCGCGGAGAAACACAAACAAGAACGCAGCCAGAAACGAGAAAAAGAAAAGGCTCATTCTTCGTTTCTTGGGAAGTGGATAACTTCTTGCAGAAGGCTGGGAATACTGTCGCGATTACCGGCCAGCCGGTTACCCAACTCCACTTCGAGTTCTGTTGCCGTTGGCTTCTCGGACTCCTTCACCAGTTCGGAGTCCGAGAACGTGTGGTATTTAGTCCACTTCATTTTGCCAGCCCGATCTTTTTGCAGAAAGCGGCGAACTTCGCTGAACGGTTGAAGTAGAATACGCCTACAGCAGCGCCACCGAGAACAGCTACAACGTACAGTGCAAAGTCAATCATTTTGGTTCCTTCTTAGAAAATTCACATTGGGCTTTGGTTGCATCGCACCACCCGCAAAGCCCGGACGGACGTGGTGGCCATTGGTTCTTCTCGAACGCTTGCTCAAGCCTTGCTACTTTAGGCATGAAGTGTTTCCATATGGTGGGCAACTGGTCGCGGACGTAAGTCTCGCTGTCGAGTGCCTTGTCTTTAGTCCAGATGAAACTGGTCTTGACCACGTTGATATGCGGCTTGTGATGTAGCACCAATGCACCGAACAACATCAACTGATCTGAGTCAGGGCGGCGCTTGCCAGTCTTGTAATCGCCAACCCAAATCTCGTCGGGTTTTTCAATACTTACGTCGGTTTGCCCGCGTACCCATGCATCCTTAGAAAACCAAGTGACCGGTTTGAATTCTTCGTTGATCGTGTACTTGGTTTCCGCTTCCTTGACTCCTTCTGCTGCGTCGATGCGCTGCATCAAAGGCTCAAGCGGCTCTAGTTCTACTGGCAGCTGCTTGCCGGATTTGAGGCGGTCTTCCATCGCTTTGTGTACCACCTTGCCCCACCTGATTTGGTCAGTTTCTACGAAGGGAAGTTCCTTCGTTTTTTTCAGGTTGTACTGCCGAGGGCAGTTGACAAAGTCGTTGAGGGCCGTGTAACTCCATGCTGGCCTACTCATTGTCGGCTTTCGTGTAGTGCTTGGGGGCACGGTCTTTGTGGAGTTCCTTTAGGCGCTTCACATGGGGGGTAAGTTCCCCGACGAATTGTCGGTAGCCGCCCGCAATCTGGCGATCATCGTTTAGCTTACCTGCGGCTCTCGCGTCAACGATGATTGCTATACACGCGAGAGCCGCCGCCAGATGCGGCACCCCGTCATCGGGGTCGCATTCCTCCCCCTCGAAGAAAGCATCAAGGTGCCGCTTTGCTGCGTCAATGTAAATTGAAGTCTTCACACCAACTGCTCTGAAGTTAGATCGGCCATACTTAAGCATGCCGTTCAGCATTGCTATACTACCTAGAGCCGTTGCCGTGGCTGGCCACAAATGAATCGGCAGTTTGTCACTGCCGATAGCGTCTTTAGGATTGGTAGGTTTTAGCCCAGTCATTTTTTCTTTTCGCTTGTTTAGTACAGGGGGCTATTATACACTACACAACGTTTTTACGCAACTCCTTTCGACGGACAAACCATCACGATGATGTTCTGTCTGACTTTTTGGGGCGATTTATTTTCCAAGAGCGCATGGTACCACGGTTTTTGAACCATGCATTTTTCTTACCATTGGGCTTGTGTCGTTTCCAAGGATCAGGCGCGGCGCAGGGCTCGCTATTACTCATTTCTTCGCCTTTCCATATGATCGTGCACGACCTGTCTCACAGGTGACAGGCAAACCCTCGAACCCCTGCGGAACTTCCTTCATGATACGTTGCATCTCGCCCTCCAGCCACTCACCAAGTTCCTCAGAGATAGACGCAACGACTTCGTCATGCACAGTCAGCACGACGGGGGCCAGCTTGGAAATCTTCTCCATCTGGTAGAACACCACGATGCGGGCCAGAGCCTGCACGATGTTCTCCGCTACCTTGGCACCGTAAATCTTAACGGTCTCATGGCGATTGCGGTAGGTGTATTGGTCGCCGTCGTAGGACAGGTCGTGGTAGTAAATGAACAACCCGTTCGGCAGATAGATGCGGTGGCCTTGGGCGTACACCCCCTCAGCTACCCAGAACTTTTCCTCGGAGCCGCTGCACATATGTGCCAGTGCTGCATGAAGCTTTTTCCACAGGCGCACAATAGCCGCGTACTTCGACCGGTACAGGTTCACAATGCGCTTACATTCTTCCTCGGGCATGTCCACCTTAGCTTTGGCTTTGAGGGTGGCCTTGAACTTCTTCCACCCCATGCCGAAGCCGAGGCCTAAGATAGATTCCTTACCGACGAACCGCTCGTTGGGGTGATCTTTTTTGTTGACCGCAAACCCGTAGATATCTGACGCGAACAGCGCATAGATATCGTCGCCCTTGACGAACGCTTCAACGAGGTCGGACTGACCGGCCAGCCACGCCACGATGCGGGCTTCCACGTTGGACGAGTCGCCGACCACAAGAGTGTTGCCCGGTGGTGCCTCGATAGACTCACGCATCTTGCCGCCGCGAGTCAGATTCTGCAAGTTGATCTTATCCCCGCCCGACAGTCGCCCAGTGTGGGCACCGTAGTAGTTGAGCATGATTGGCAAGGTGCCCCGCACGGCGATGCCGAGGAAGGCCATCGTCCGAGTTTCCTCGATGGTGCCTTTAGTACCGAGCCGTGCTGCGACCAGTGCCTGCACCCGTATGTCTTCGTGTTCAAGCAGCGCACGGAAGTCGGGGTCAGTCTTGGCAAATGCATAGGTAAGCTTTACCTCGCCCTTTTTGAGCGCTGCGGGTGAGGGCTTCATGGGCGGGTCAACGCCCAAGTCTATTAGTGCCTGAGCGAACTTAGGGTTCGACTGGATTGTCTCTTTGTCATGTTCAATGGAGTCCATCAACTCCTGCTTACGTCGCTTAACGTCGGCAAGGTGAGCCGATAGTGTAGCCGTGTTCAGCACGAGCGATGGCTCTGTGAACATACGAAGCACCATGTTGATGACCTTCAATTCGTCGTGCGGGAACCCCGGCGACAGAGCCTTGAAGATTTTGTATGTGAGTTCGGTGTCGTTGCAGCAGTACCCCCCGTAGGCCGCGAGTTCCGCCACCGAGAAGTCTGCGCGTCGCTTGCCTTTGGCGTCGAGAACTTCGGTGCCCTTCTCGCCAACGCCAAGAACACGGGCCAGCATCATGAGTGACACGCCGCACGTCATTGCATAGAACGGGCGGGCCATGCTCATGGTATCAAGCAGGAAAGCGGGGCGTATGTCGAAGTGCCAGTTGAGGATAGCCGCATCGAACGCCGTGTTGTGGGCTAGGAAATAAGCCGACGACCAGTCGAACTGGTCGAGCCACTCCTTTACTTCCTGCTTGGTTCCGCTGAACCACTGCGCCGGTTGCTTAGCAACCTTCACAGATACACCGATAACCTCGAACCGAGGGTCTCGAATGTACGCTTCGGTAGTCATCTTACTCAGGCTGTACTCGCCGTCGTAGAATGTCTCGAAGTCACAGGTAAGTAGGAATGGTTTTTTCATTGGGGCCAGATCGTCAGGAATTTCTCTTTGAGTGCAGCAACCAGTTCCGGGTGGCGGAACGGGTAGTTGTCCGGCACGTCAAGCCTATGCACCGGCTTCGGGTTGGGTTGGTTCCACCTGTTCACAGCCTGTGCCTGTTCGCCGCTCATAACCACGATCTCGTCTGACCAGTGTATCAGTACGGGGTCAAGCGGGACAAGGGCGAAGTCCACCGCATGCCCAACGGCGCGGGTGTTGAAGTTCCACGGGTCGTTGGACAGCACCCATGCCGCAGTCGGGGAGCGAAGCAAGCCAGCGCTGCATACACACAGCACTTTCTTGGCATCGCCTTGGTAGTCGTTCTTTGCGTTGGCTAAACGGTTCATGTTCGACATTGCATTTTCTCCAATGTAGCAGTTAGTAGGGCGGCGGCAATGACAATCTCCTTGGCGTGGAACGCGGCTTCCTCATAGTCTCGTGAGTTGGCCGCGTCGTCTGCCAAGCGTTGCGCCTTGGATATTTTGGTCGAGTAATGAGACCAATCTTCCATTGCTACTCCTTCAAAGCGGTCGGGTCGGCCAGCTTCGGCTTTTGTACGCGCGGCTTCCGGGCCTTCTTTGCTTTGGCCTTTGGCTTCGGCTCGTTCATAAAGCCTACGGCGAAGATGATTGCGATGATGAACAACGCACCCAGAATTGCAGCGATGTGTTGCAGGTTTAACTCGTTCATACCTTTCCTTTCGCGTGTTGAATTTCAAGAATCCCCCACAGCTTCGCCAAGGTGATCTTAAGCGTGTACTGTGTATCTTTGGGGCGCAGTTCGATTACGTCCGGCGTGAACTCACTTCCCGCCACCAAATCCACCATCAGGGGGCGACTGTGCCCCCTGTCTCTTACTATGGTGGATGACTGGCGCTTAAGTCTGCCGGTCAGTTTTGTTGCCATTGTCGTAGCCCTCGTTGGTTGCCTTCACTATTCCCGAGATAACATCGGCTGTCCTCATTGCCTCGGTACGGTCAGCCTCCGACAATCCCAATGCTTCTGCATAAGCCGCCGCGTTAGCTGCTTGGGTCGCAGCAAACAGCCCAAAGATTTTAAGTTTTTCCGCATCCGACGGGTCGGATGCGGCGTAGGCGAGCATCTTTGCTGCTGTTGCAGTGTTGGACAAATACGTCACGAACATGCGAAAGTTCTTACCTTTTACTTTCTCGGCATTCGCCAACACGTCTTCGATATTTCCACTAAGTGCTTCAAAACATTCACCGTTCCTACCCGACATGGTTCGCTCCTATACGTTACGCAAAAGGTAATCATAATTAGACCGCAACTCTCCGGGTAAGTTCGCATGTCTTTTGCCAAGGTGGAATACGATGGCGCTCATGACTGATCGAGAAGCGCTTTCAAGTAGAGGATCGCCAATTTCTGCTGCCTTGGCGATCCCCCTTGTACACGCATCGACCATGTCAACTACGTTTACGAAAATTTCAGCTTGGTTTGTCAGGTGGCCCTCCTTTGTCCCAGTTAATAGGGTCAGCACGAATTGGTTCCCCGGACTTAGGGTTCATGCCGACGTGCATACACAGCTTGAACAGGAGTGTTTCCATCCTGACAAGCCGGTCAAGCACAGGTTGGTCGCCGGGTCTCATTCTGCCCCCGCTGCCTGTGGGCCAAGTAACTGAGCCGCTGCTTCCGACTCAGCTAGATGTTGTTCCTCGGCGACTGTTTCTTCATTTACTGGTTCACTCTCAAGGCTCTTAGCCATGTCACTGATTTTGTTGCCCATTTCAGCTATCTCCTTCGTTTCGAGGACTGGAAGTGGTAGTGGTGCTTCGGGGGCAGCGGTAGCGGCGTCCAGTTCCGCCGATACTGCCGACTGCTTTGCCTGCTCAATTACCCGCTCTGCCTCAAACTTAGCCGCCGCCTGAGCGATGACCGGGTCGGACGCTCGGAGCCTTTTAGCTTCTTGCTCCTTGTCAAACTCTTCCGCTTCCTCAAGCGCCTTCTTGAAGTCCGAGTCGATCTGGCGGCGCACAACATCTTCCGGCGGGTAGCCGTCGTTGAGGATTTCTCGGGCCATCTTGAAGTCGGTCGAACAGGCGACAAGCACCGCTTCGTCGATCACTTCCGCATGAACCAATTCGACAAGGTCAAGGAAAGTTTGCGGGTCGAAGTGCTTAATGAAGGCCGCCATTGAATTGAAGCTGATCTTCTCGTGGGCCAGCCTGAACCCGGCACTTTTGAGGACTGAAAACATGTCGGCAGTATTTACAAGCGAATGCTGCCCTCCGCTGTCGTCATTGCCGTCGTCAGTGAACTGTATGGCCGCTTGCTGTGAGTTTCCGTCGGTTCTTTCGGGCACGAAGTTCTTCCCGCCGTTTATCACGGTTAAGTTTCCTTTGGTCTCTTCGGGCTTTTTTGCGTCGGCCTTCCTGCCAGCCCCCTTGTAGTCTTTGTGGTCGGGGTGGTTTGGGCTGTCGAACCTGCACCAATGGCCATCGACATACTCACCAACAGCACTGCCACGGTAGCCAGAACCGTAGTTGTCACTGTAGTAAGATGTCTTGCCGACGGACGGGAGAGACTTTTCGTCCTTCGCAGCGTCGGCTGACCATGCGTATGTGTTGGACAACCACATACCGTTCCACTCCTTCCCGCTGGACTTGTTGATTGTTGCCAGCCGCCCTTGGTTATCAAGGAAGATTAGCTTGTTGCTCCCGCCGATGGCCGAGCCGAGTATCGCCTTGAAGACTGGATTGTATATCAAATCCGGGTTTCCGCCAAGGCCGGGGTCAAGCAGCGGACGCATATAGTCGTTGATGAAGTGCCACGTATCGGATTTGGAAGTGTCCTTCGTGTTACCGTTGGACAAGATTCCGTTGTGCATCATCCACATCTCGACGCCGTGGGTACCATCGAGCACGAGGTACGGGTGGCAGTTTTCGAGCGAAATGTCCCCGTGGGTTCGCATCCGAAGGTGGGCGACGAAGTCAACTCGACGGGCTTCGAGTTCTCGCCACTTCTCGATAAACTCTTCGACCTTGCCGAGACTTTTGTCCACGTACATCCTGTTCTCGACGGAGTACATGAACCCAAACCCGTCGTCGTTTCGCTTGTAAAAATCCCGCAGCCAAGCATCATCGAGCGAGGACGCATCGCCTTTTCGTGTAAGTAACAGACACATGTTTACTTCCTTTCGTGATTAAGCCGCTACGGCTTGGGGTTGGTAAAGTTTGTTAGCCTTCGGTTTTGGCAGGCCAAGGGCCGCGTCTTCCGCTTCGACCATTGCTTGACTGAGGCGTTTGTCGGGCAACGTGTACACGGTACGCTCTTTGGTGTCAAACCCCTTGAGCGTCAAATACTCCCGCAGGTACTTCGTGTCTTGCCGATTGTCATCTCGGCAGATGAACTTGAGGAACTCGGCTGAAGTCATTTCGGCCTTGCTGCGCTCGTAGGAGAACAGCCATGCAGCCCGAGTAAACTCAAGACACGACATGACGGTCTCATATTTCAAAGACCCACGGAACAGTCGGAACTCCACCGTGTTCCTGTTCGAGAAGTTGATGGCCTGATACCGGGTGCCATTAGCCGTAGCGATAACTTCCCGATACCTTGTTTTCATCAACTGGGAAAACTCCTGCCGGGTTTTGCGGTTGTCCACCCCTTTCCGTTGGATCAGGTCGTCGCGCACTCGGCGGACATAGTCGCCCATCACGCGAGAGTCGCCGTGCTTAGGGGCCATAGCCGCATAGCGGTCATGGTTGTACCTGCGGGCAATAGCGTGTATTAGCGTCAAATTCTCCTTGGCGTTGACAAACAAGTTCAACTTGTATGCATGAAGCGGCGTTATGTTCGCGCGGTCGATGTGCACATGAAGCCCGCACGTCGTCGTGTCATGGCTCTTCAGCTTCCCCTTGAACGGGTTGTCTTTGAGCGCAGCGAGGGCGTGGGCGTGTACGTCGATGCCCGTATAGCCGGTTACGCACTCAAACCCGTTGTTGAGGGAGCCGTCGTGCTCACAGGCACAGTAGCGGTACTTCCTGCCATCGATCTCAACGATGGCGAACTTCTTAAGCCAAGCCAGAGCGAGGTCACTGCTGTGCTGGTTTGCTGTAGCGTTCTCCATTTCAAGTTCGAGGCCCATCCGAAGTGGTGGCTTTCGAGAATCGTACATCTTGGATGGAATCTTACCGACTACCTGTCGGCTTGAGTGATACCCGCCGATTGGCCCGTCGTTCCCCGGTGAAAACAGGGTATAGCCCATCGCTTCAAAAACTTCGAGCGGAAGCCACCCCGAATGCCGCTCAACCCACTGAAATCCGTTGTCGGCGGCATAGTCGTTCGTAACCCAGTCAAATGCCCCGACGCGTATCCCCTCGGCTGAAGTGTAAAACCGCTGCGCAACGTCGTGGCTGAGGTAGTCGTCCATAGCTTTTGACTTGACGTAGTTGCCCATGCCCCACGCATCAGGGCTTATCCAACAGTTATGGAATCGGGAATACTTCGCTTCGGCGGTCTTAGTGACGAAATGGGAAGACGCGCAGAAGAAAAACTTCCTGTTTTCGCCGGAGGTCAGCTTGCGGTCATCGGTGCAGGCATCGAGAACCATGCTAAAGATATCGCGGCGCACGGAGTCTGTCAACTGACGAAACTCCACAAGCTGTGCATCCGTGAAGTCGTCTTTAATAAGCCCCGTGATGACGGCCCCCATTGACTTGAGTTTAGCCCGTTCGAGGCTGTATGCCGCGGCATCAAAGACGTGGTCGCCGAGCCGACCGGATGGCCGGTCAATTTCGTCAACAACATCAGAAACGTACTGCTTGAACCTGAGTTTGCGCTCAGTTTTGTTGAGCCCCTCGGCGTGCATCGCCCTGAAAAACTTCTGGAGGGGCGTACTGAGATACGGTTTTGGCCTCGGCGCTACTCCGAGGTCGCTGGAATCCAGTACTACGTGGGTTTGCCACTGGTCAGCTTGGGTACGAATTGTAGGCATTTTTAATTCCTTCCTTGCTTGGGTTGTGAAACCTCATACTCGACAAAGTCTCTTGCCAAGTCTACGAGGGCTTTGCTCGGCCTCGTACTATGGCGCATACCACAAGCGCCAAGATACTCGCCGTCTACTGGGTCAAACATCAAACGGTGCGGCCCGTTCTTGCAACCGAACGCTTTTGATTCTGCTGCCGTTGCATAAACCATCACAACGAACTTTGTTCTTTCAGAGCGCATCAAGCCCTCCTCATCGGCGGCTTGCAGTTCAAGCCCTCGGAGATTTCATTGCGCAACATTATGTTTTCAAACCGGGCTTTCTCGTAACGGGCCGACATACCCCAGTACAGGTAGGTCATACCACACAAGGTAAAGAACAGGCCCAAAGACCACACGGTCAACATTTGACAAACCATCTTCATGGTGTTCTGTCCGGTATTCATTCTTCCCCCCTCTGTGAAATTACGTTGGCCTCGTGCTTCAGGAAAACAAATTCGCCCTTTGACAGGATAGCAAACTGCGACGGGCGAGCATGATGCTCGGGATTCCCCGGCAAGCTGGTGTTATTGAAGCGAACAAAGTCACCCTTAAGGTGCGCGTTCAGCCAATCAACAGCGTGTTGAACCGTTGAATGGTCAGATAGCTTCGCATACGAGGCGGGTGGCTCGGACAGGTACATAAGGTGGGCGGTCATTTTTCCGCCACTTTCTTAAACCAGTCGCCGAAATTAGCAACGCCGTTGGCGTTGACGTAGTGAAAACATTCGTGGCCGTAACGTATGTAGTTCCCTGCATGCGTATGAGTTATGGTACCAATGCGGAGCCGAAACAACGGCCCCCATCGACCTGTTCTCCGGTCGTGTCCCCAGTCCAGCGACGTAACTTCCGCCGTTTTACCGGCGAAACGCTTCGGCCAGTCCATGATGACTTTGTCGCCAATTCTTACCTTACGCATGGTTTTTCCCTTCCATTTTTCTAATCCACAGTCCAAAACTGTTGACTGGTTTATAGAGCCTAAGCCTGTGCGAGTAAAAAACCCAAGTTTCCCCGACATAACACCGATCCTGTAAGGCTGGCGGCACCCACGCCGCCTTAAAAGTACCCAAACCAAGTTTACTGTTGATACCGATACACACCATGAGTGCCCCCCGCCACTTAGGAGTGTCGCCAGAATATATGTAGGTCGCACCTATTTGCAAGCTCATGGCTGATGCTCCTTGAACCACTTACCGAATTTGTAGGGGAGATACTCTTTCGCTGGTGCCCAGTAGTTGCTATCACCGAAGTCGAGTGTCTCGTTCAGTTTGATATGGTCGCAGCCCGAGGGCCGTCCTGTGAATGGCATCCTCACCGCAAGGAGCGTGTGACCGCGAATGTCTGCCGGTACAACACGTACTTGGAAGCCCAGCCAGTTAGGGAAACGGTCGTTTACAAACTCGTAAACGTGGCCGACCTTAAGGTCTTTTCTATAGAGCATGGCTGTGCTCCTTAAACCATTTACCGAAGCCGGGGGCCGCGACAACCTGCATTTTCGACATTGACAGACAACTATCCATGCCTACTCGAAACTCAGTGCTACAGCCGATGGGGGTGTAGGTGACAATGAAATAAACCATCCCCGCGACTCGATCAACCCTGATTATGGTGCCCTTAACCCCGCGATTGTACGGAGAATGCGGGCGGGCGAGAACAACCGTTCTGCCAACTTTGAACTCATTCATTTACTTTCCTTTCGTGCGTAACCACGGCCCAAAACCGTAAGCTTTGATCTCATGAACCCAAGAATTCATAAACGCTGTGCTGTAAGCACCCGTCTTCCAGTTGAGAACGGCCCCCCGACCGGTGGATGAAGGCTCATGAAGGTCAATGTCCTGTGACAGTCTAAGGATTTTACCGTTGAACTGGTCGTAGTCCCTATAATCGCCATTGACCGGCTTGCGGAACAAAACTCTGGTGCCTTTTTTCAGAATTCGCATTATTTATGCTCCTTATACCAACGCCCAAACCCACCGGGCAGACGGGCAAGCTCGCTTGCGTGAACCACCCAATTCGCGTGGATACGAACCCC
>OFQZ01000196.1_pt1 | contig 24112 bp, 34 predicted proteins | sample 1543011 | NCBI WGS metagenome assembly OFQZ01 (sample SAMN07774216, study PRJEB24372) | wastewater metagenome | isolation source: Exp Tend NO 0WW | collected 2016-02 | reverse complement strand
ACGAGCGCATCTGGCGGGGTCAGTGGGACCAGTCCGACAAGCTCCGAGGCTCCGAGCGTAGCCGTGTCATCTCTCCTGCGACACAACAGGCGATTGAGACACGACACGCTGAGATTGTTGAAGCGATCTTTGGGCAGGGCGAATACTTCGACATTGACGACGATATCAAGGACCAGCAGGGTCTCGATGTCGAAATGCTCAAACGTCAGTTGATGGAGGACTTCGCGCAGGACAAAATCCGAAAATCCATCGACCAAGTGACACTTTTGGCAGAAATTTACGGTACTGGCATTGGTGAGATCACTGTTTCCAAGGTGAAAGAGTACAAGCCGATGACTGTCCCAATGGGCGGTGGTCAGGAGGCGTATGGAGCAGGCGAAAAAGAGCGTGTTTCTATCAAAATCAACCCGATCAACCCCAAAAACTTCCTTTTTGACCCGAATGGAGTTGATGTGGATGATTGTATGGGGGTTGCAGTCGAAAAATATGTGTCAATCCACAAGATCGCCGCAGGGATTGCCGACGGAAAGTACAAAAAAGTCGATATTTCGTCGATGTACGAGTCTGACAAGCTGGAACCGACCCAGCAAGTGACAAATTTTGAAGATTCCAAGGTCAAATTGCTCACTTATTACGGTCTGGTTCCACGCGAATACATCAGCGGCGGCGAAGAAGTGGAAGATATCCTCGGGGAAGACAATGGGAAGGGTGCCGACGAGGGTGAAAACGAAGACTACGATGACATGGTTGAGGCCATCATCGTCATTGCGAACGGTGATACGCTGCTGAAGGCCGAAGAGTCACCGTACATGATGAAGGACCGCCCGATTCTGTCGTACCAGGCAGATACGATCCCGAATAGACTGCTTGGACGTGGTACGGCTGAAAAAGCATTCAATATGCAATCTGCAGTTGACGGTTCCATGCGCTCCCACATGGATGCCCTGGCGCTGACAGTCGCTCCAATGGTGGGGTTGGATGCAACCCGTTTACCACGCGGTGCCAAGTTTGAGGTGAAGCCGGGTAAGGCGTTTTTGACGAATGGCGCACCCAACGAGATCATCTTCCCGTTCAAATTCGGGACCAATGATGGTCAGGCCATGCAGACTTCAAAGGAGTTTGAGCGTATGTTGCTCATGGCAACTTCCACCGTTGACTCGGCTGGAGCGCCTACTCAGGTATCCCGCGATGCTGGCGGCATCGACATGGCAACCGCCACGATGATCAAGAAGTACAAGCGTGTTCTTGTGAACTTTCAAGAGGATTTCCTGATTCCGTTCATCTACAAGGCCGCCTGGAGATTCATGCAGTTCGATCCTGAGCGTTACCCTGCAGTAGATGTGAAGTTCATACCTACTGCCACTCTGGGTATCGTTGCGCGTGAGTACGAGCAAAAGCAGCTTGCTTTCCTGATCCAGACACTGGGTGCCCAGTCCCCGCTTACTCCGATCCTGATGCAGAGCGTTGTCAAAAATAGCAGCTTGTCAAACCGTGAGGAAATGCTTGCCCAGTTGGTCAAAGCATCGCAACCTGACCCACAAGCCCAACAGACCCAGCAAGCCGCAGTGCAAACTGAACTAGCGGCCAAACAGGCTGATATTGCTAAGGTTCAAGCGGAGACTGAACAGATCAAGGTGAAGACACAACTTGCACCAAGCGAGGTACAGGCAAAGGTGGTTGCGGCACTCAGCAATAATCTTTCGGAAGATGATGAAGGCGGAGATTTCGAACGCCGCGCTCGTATTGCCGAACTCCTTTTGAAAGAAGAGGATATAAAATCTAACGAGCGTATTGCAGACAAGCAAATGTCTATGAAGCGTAATGCTTCAGCTAGAGATAACTCTTTTGTTAACTCTGCCGTGGATACTCTAGGTTGAGGTCTTGTTTTTTAAGCACATAGGCGGCATGAGCCTCTTCTGGTGTATCAAAAACACCTATGTGCATTTTCTTTTTGTCTTTTTGTATTTGTGCGACCCATCTATTCTTGTAGGGTGATACACCAAGCAGTCTGGATTTATTTGATACTTTTGCTGATTTCAGGTTGTGCAGATTTTCTGACCATGTAACATCGCGCAGGTTGCATAATCTGTTATCTGCTTTATCATGGTTGATGTGGTCAATGTACCCTGTAGGCCAAGTGCCGTGTGTGTATAGCCAAGCAAGTCGGTGAGCCTGAAAGTAAGTTCCATTTACGCATAATGATATGTAGCCTGTGTTTAACGTTGTTCCAGCCACAGTTCCTACTCTGAATGGACCCTTTTGGACGCGCCTATTGAATACCCCGGTATCGGCGTTATAAGAGAAAAGATTTCGCAATGTATCTGCCGTTAAGTTGATTTTTACTCTCATATACATCCTTTAGTGAAGATGTAATTATACATTAATACGAAGATGAAACGACTATCTCAATCAGCCGTGACTACAGGTGCCGGAACGCTCCTGTACACGGTTCCCAACGGCTTCAAAGCCGATGTCCAGAACATTGACGTTGCCAACACCACGGCATCACCGATTAACTTCACTCTGCACCTCTTTTTCAGGTACGTCGAACATTACCGCTGTTGCGAACTGGCATGAACAGGTGATTTGATGGAAAGAACCCTACAGAATTACTACGAGAACCGTCTTGCGATGACATCATCTGAGGCGTGGAAAGACCTGATGGATGACATAAATGCGATGCTGAAAGCAACAGATACGCTATCCGGTGTGAACGCTGACAACCTGCGATTCAAGCAAGGGGAGATTTCAATCATGCGTTGGCTATTGGCCCTGGCCGATACGTCAGAGAAAGCATACGAACACCTGAAGGAAGAAGATGCGAACAATCCGTGATTTCCTTTGCTCCAATTGTGGGACAGTGACTGAAAAGTTAGTGAACACTGACATTCGTACTATCAAGTGCAATGAGTGCGGCGGCGATGCTGTAGAGCAACTATCAATGCCGACTGTACGCCTGGATGGAACAAACCCATCTTTTCCAGGGGCCTATGACAGATGGGCACGGATACGGGAAGACAACGCAAGGATCAAAGCAAAAAGACAGTGAGTGCACACTTTTTATGCTATAACTACGATATTGCTGCGAAAACTCACTAGAGCCGCAGTTTTGTTTAAACCGACAACCCATTTGGGCCGGAGGAAAAGATGGCTGAGATCCAGGACTTTGATAGTGAGATTGGCGAGATTGAATCTGTTGAAAAACAGCAATCTGAAACAGTAGCCGCAGCTGCCCCTGAGTTGCCCGAGAAATATCGTGGCAAGAGTATCGAGGATGTAGTAAAGATGCACCGCGATGCAGAAGAACTGATTGCCCGACAAGGGCGAGAGGTTGGGGAAGTTCGCAAACTGGCTGACGAGCTTATCAAGTCACAACTGGCACCGAAAGCCGAAGTAGAGAAGCCGAAGGAAGTAGATTTTTTTGAGAACCCTCAAGAGGCGATTCGACAGCAGATTGAAAGCAATCCGCGAGTGCTGGCAGCAGAGCAATATGCGAAGCAGGTACAAGCGGAACAGTCCAGGCAACGATTGATGCAGATCCATCCTGACGTTCAACAGATCGTCAGTGATATTGGTTTCCAGGAATGGGTAAAAGCCAGTAAGGTACGAAGTCAATTGTTCCAACAAGCTGATAACTACGATGTTGATGCCGCTCATGAGTTGCTCTCGACCTACAAGGAACTGCGCGGAGTGCGTCAGAAGATTGTTGCGGAAGTGGACAACACTGCCCGCGACAAGACACTGAAAGCTGCCGCCGTAGATACTGGTGGGTCTGGTGAGAGTTCACAGAAGATTTACCGTCGCGCTGATCTGATCCGTCTGAAAATGCGTGATCCTGCGAAGTATGAAGCAATGTCTGATGAAATCATGGCTGCATACCAATCGGGGCGAGTTAAATAAACAGGGTCTGAATGACCCGCAACTAGGAGTTAATCATGGGCTTAGGTACCAATCAAGTCGGCGTAGCCGTCGCAAACAACTTTATCCCTAGCCTTTAATTTGGGGATGTAAAACCTGTTCTGAATAACTGGGAGGCCGCAAGGCTAATCAGAGGGAACACGAAGAACCAAAGCGCAGTTCTTGGCAGGAGGCCAAATGAAGCGAGTCAGTTGGAAGTATTTAGCCGGATTGATTGACGGCGAAGGTTGCATAGACGTTCAGGTAACAAAAATAGGCGACAAATTTTATGTTCGCCCGCGATTGAGGATAGCGATGTCCGATGTAGCGAAAGAGTTGCTAGAAATGTGCCAGTTGAATTTTGGCGGTCATCTCTGTTCAAGGGATAACCAAACCAATAACCAAAACTGGAACAATGCCACCTCTTGGGAATTGTCAGGATATAAACAAGCCTGTCCAACCCTGAGAAACATAGTCAATCATCTGATCCTGAAAAGGGAACAAGCACGGTTCTGTCTCTGGATGGAGACGAACTTAAAAGGCAAACACATCGGGCAAGAATGCGTCGATAAATGCCGAGAAGTGCTGAAGCTAATGAAGCGTGACCCGCACAGACTAAGTGAACAGGCGCAAGACGAGATTCTTGCGATGCTATAGTCGGAGACGCAGAAACGCGTCTTGGAATTGTGGAGTGATGAAGTAATTGCCGTTTACAAGCAAAAACTGGTTCTTGCGAACCTGGTAACAAAAATCAGCTTCAAGGGCCGCAAGGGTGACACCCTGCATATTCCGGTTCCTGCTCGCGGGTCCGCATCCTCGAAGGCTGCAAACACTCAAGTCACGCTGATCGCATCGACAAACAGCACCGTTGATGTGCTGATTGACAAGCACTACGAGTACAGCAAGCTGTATGAAGACATTGCAGAAATGCAAGCCCTGTCTTCCATGCGCAAGTTCTACACGGAAGACGCTGGCTACGCCCTGGCGAAGCAAGTTGACCAACACCTGCATCTGTTGGGTGCAACATTCAACGGTGGCACTTTGTCAGGCACTGGTTCGACCTCTTACGAGAAGGCTGTTATCGGTGGTGACGGTTCCACGAACTTTTCAGGTGCAACCCCTGGCAATGGTACGGCTCTGACGGATGCTGGTATTCGCAAGATGATCCAGACCCTGGAGGATCAGGACATCAGTTCCGGCGAAATGTCGTTGGTGATCCCCCCAGTGGAGGCTTCTGTGTTGCGTGGTATTTCCCGCTTCACTGAGCAGGCATTCATCGGCTCTGGTGATGTAATCAAGACAGGTCGTTTGGGTAACCTGTACGGTGTCGAAGTGTTTACATCGAGCAACTGCCCGTGGATTCACGTAGATAGCGGAACAAGCACCCAGTTTGTGTCGTTCTCTTCTACGACTCCAACGACCGGCACTGACGCACTGGGCGAATCTGTGACCATCTCCGGCACGATCACAAAGTACCGCGCCGGTATGATCCTGCACAAAGATGCAATGGCTCATGCTGAACAGCAAGGTATCCGTTCGCAGTCTCAGTACAAGCAAGAGTACCTGGGTACTCTGGTTACGTCTGATACGGTGTACGGCGTGAAAGAGCTACGGGACTACGCGGCCTTAGCGGTTATCTTCCCGGCTTGAGCCACTGCGTAATCACTTAGTTCCTTGATGCTGTAATCCTCCTACCGTAACAAGTAGGAGGATTTTTATGAAGGTATGCTCAAGGTGCGGTGTTGAAAAACCACTGGAAGATTTCGCGAAGTAATCATGCAAGAAAGATGGTAGGACTTACTCATGTAAGGCGTGCCTAGAGGGTCTTGGGCATTTTCGCGATGATATACATCGCCTGAGTAAAGCAATAGAATACCTGAAACTTTTTAGGAGCTAAATCATGGCAACCGTAATCCAAGGCAAACAACAGTTACCCGGTGTATTCAGCGAAATGTGGCTGGTGACGGAGACCGTCAACTTCGACAACGCTGCAACCGGCTCTGGTACTTTCGCATCGGTTGATGTGACGGTTCCAAACGTGGCACTCGGAGACATCGTAATGGGTGTTTCTATGGGTGTTGATACGGTTGATGGGGTGGTTGGTGGTGCGGTTACTGCCGCAAACACCGTAACACTCACTCTGCTGAACAACAGTGCTGGGGCTATCGATCTTGCATCGACAACCTGCAAATTCATTGTCGGGCGTCCGACTTGGTAAACCAACAGCCCCGCTAAGGCGGGGTTTATTTTATGACAACTTTTCGCTGCAATCGTTCTGGAAACACAGTCTCGTTCACGAATGAGAATGACATTGAGGGTCTGCGAAAGCACGAAGGGTATACAGAGGTGAAAGATGCTGAAACCACAGAAACCGTCGAAGCAGAACCGCCAGCGCCGCCCGCAAAAGAAGTGCTAAAGCGCAGAGGCAGGCCACCTAAAGTTATTCAGGAGTAGATTATGGGAATGATGATTGGTGGTAAAGAGTACAGCGACCAGCAAATCAGGGACTTCTATGCCAGTGGTGGCGATGATAATCAGTTTGCGCAGCAGCTTGGTATCACAGACCCATGGCAGCGTCGTGACTTGATCTTGCAAGCGCGGCAGATCGCAGGTCCTGGCACGATGGGTGGAGATGCCGGACTGCAACGGTACTTTGAACAGTATCGTCAATACAACCCCAACGGTGCCAATGCCAACAACTACCAGGCATGGGTTGCAAGCCAGAATCCTGACACGCTGAACGCAATGCGTGCTGGTACGTTTACAGGTGCTGCGTCGTCACCAACTGACTGGGCACCTGGCGGCATCTATGCACCAGGAACAGGGCACGACTACAGTTTTGAGCAAGGTCGTACAGGAATGGGTGCCCATGGCACAGGTGACAGCTTTACACCATGGACAGGTGCATTCGGTGAGACTGGCGGCGTTCAGACATCAAAGCCGATGTATGTCGATGCGAATGGCGCATTGCGTTATGGGTCATCCCCAACAGGCACACAGTCTGTAGCATCACCGCCGGGATTGATGGCATCGATGCAAGGTGAGAAGGTAACTCCAAACAGGACAACCGGCGGGCCGCAAATACATCCCAAAAATCGTGGTGGGTATGCAGCATCTGATGCTGTCGGTAGTGGTGGCAGTGGTGTGTCAGCTCAGCCCGGAATGGTCATTGGTGGTACGCAATACACTGGCGACCAGATCAAGCAATGGTTGGCTGGAAAGTCACAGGATGAGGTTAAAGCCCAGGCCAAATCGTTTGGAATGACGCCAACGCAAGTACAACAGGCGCTTGCGTTCGGTGGCATGAACTACACACCTCAGCAAATCGAAGCATTCATGGGAGCGCCAGCGACTTCTGCAGGTGCCCCGAAATCATACGCTGAATATGAGGCATTGATTAAGCCTGAAATGCTCGATGCGCAGGGGCGGTTTCTTGGGCCAAATTCCGGTGTGAACTACCAGGCAGAGGGGATGACGCCACAGCAGTTCTACGACTTCATGAATGAGCAGGTTGGCGACCCCAATGCGCGTGATGGAGCTGATGCTGGGCCCCGTGCAAGGGGCGTAGCAGACCCGCGCTGGCAAGAAGGAGTCGTATCTACAGCGAACGGACTACTCGGCAATTGGGGGGTGCCGCTTGCGATGATATCGGCCCCGTTTGTTGCTGGCGCTCTTGGTTACGGTGCTGCAACTGGTGCAACTGGTGCAACTGGTGCAACTGGCACGGGCGCTGTGACGTCACCAGTTGTAGGTGGTACCGCTGGTGTCACAACATCGACGCTCGCACCTCTTGGCGGTGCTGCGGGCACTGCAGGTACTGTTGCTGGTGCTACGGGTGCTACGGGTGCATTGACTGGTGCCACTGGCACTGCAGGTACTGTTGCTGGTGCCACAGGGGCCACTGGTGCATTGACTGGTGCTGCTACTGACGCAGGACGCGGGCTATTGACCTCTGCGACAGGATGGAAAGAGTTCATTAGCCCGATTACATCGGCTATTGGTGGATACCTCAACACACAATCCGGAAACCAGGCAGCAAGCCAACAGGCCGATGCTGTAGTGCGTGCTGCGCAGATCGCTGCCGATGCAGCGAAGTTCAAGCCAGTAGGCGTAAAAACCAATTTCGGACAGTCACAGTTTGGCTACGATGACAAGGGCAATCTTGTAAGCGCTGGTTACACGTTGGACCCGCTACTCCAGGAGCAACTTGGGCAGTTGGCTGGTGTATCCGGTGGTCTGATGAATCAGTTCACTTCGTCAACTGGTGATACGGCACTCATGCGCCAAGCTGCATTGAATGCCATGCAACTTGGTAACAAGTACCTGACGACATCTCCTGAACAACAGGCCGCTAAATATCTGTCTGACCAGCAGGGTTTGCTTGCTCCTGGCCGCGCAACTGAGATGGCGAACCTACAGGCGCTCATGCAGGCCCAGGGTCGCGGTGGTTTGGCGATTGGTGGCGGTGTTAACGGTCAAGGTGCCGCTAGTCCGCAGATGCAGGCCTTGCTGAACGCAAGAATGCAACAAGATGCGCAGCTTGCCGCCAATGCTACACAAGGCGGCATGGATTACACAAAGTTTGGTCTTGGTACTGTCGGTGCCGCAGGCGACATGCTCAAGGGTGCATACTCTACGCAGTCGGCATCTCTTGATCCGTATCTGACAGCTCTAGGTGCTGCCCAGAAGATCGAGGGGCTTGGGCAGAATGCACTGCAAATGGGTATGGACCTTGGAGGAAAGGTAACTAACGCAAATGCCCAGGCAGGGCTTCTGACTGCTGGTGGGATGACGAGTGCTGCGAATATCACAGCACAACAAGCACAACAAGCAGGCAGCCCATGGGCAAGCCTTTTGCAGGGCGCTGGTGATGCCTTGTCACGCTATAAGTGGGGTACATGATGGCTGATATGACTGGTTTGTTCGGACCTTCCTCTTACGAGATTGAGCAACAGCGATTGGCGCAAGCTAGGCAAAATGCTTTCAACTACTCGCAGATGAACGCCACTCAACGCGGTGTCATGGGCTTGCATAATGCTGGAAGTATGTTTGGCGGACTTGGCGCACGGGCTTTGGGAGGCGTTGACCCTGCCGTACAAAACGCACAAATTACCCATGAAGCTGCAAAACAATTCGACACCAGCACGCCAGAAGGTCTGATGCAATACGCAGCCAAGATCAAGGAATACGACCCGTCACGGGCTACCCAGGCTGTGATGATGGCACGCAAGATGCAGGCTGAGGCGGCGAAGGCGGCGCAGGACAAGAATTTGGCAGATGCTCGTATTGCGAACTTGACCCGCGATAAAGCAGACCCAAAGGAGATTCTGATGTTGGAGATTGCCAACGACCCGAACGAGCCAGAGGAAAAGCGGAAGATGGCTGCAGCGTGGCTTGCTAAGAACGGTTCAGGTGGTGGCCGTGTAGGTGGTACTGGCCGCACTCAGACGCTGAATACGAGCATTGGAATGCTGAACTTCGATCCATACGCGAAGACTTACAAATACGCTGACGGGTCGGATGTTCCGCAGGAACTTCTTCGAGAAATGAAGCCAATTGGTAACGACCCAACAAATGCTGCTGCTGTTGCTACGGCGAAATCTGGCGGTACTGCAATTGGTAAGTCTGCGGGTGAGGCTATGGCGCATTTACCAAAGATTGATAGCGACATAACGACAATTAATGACCTTGGAAATCAGCTATTCAACCATCCTGGGTACAAAAATCTTGTCGGTGCTGGCTTCCCAGGATTGAAGTATCTGCAAGGCTCAGATGTCCCCGGTGCAAAGGCGTTTGTCGAGCAGATTCAAGGTATTGGCTACCTGATGGCGCGTGAGGAACTGCGCGGTCAAGGGCAGGTTACAGAAGGTGAAGCAAATGCAGCTACAGCGGCGTTTAACCGCATGAATACTGCGACTAGCGAAAAAGACTTCCGAAAAGCATATAACGACTTCGTGAAGCGTGTAGAAAACGTGCGTGAAATCCTCCGCAAGAAGTCTTCTATGACTTTCGACCAAAGGCAGTACCAAACTCCAACACAGGCATTGCCTACGAGACAAGTAGATCAACCGATCTTAAAACCGTTCAGCGGAGTTACAACGCCTGCCCAGGTAAAGCAGCTTTTGAAAAATGAAACCATATCGAGAGAACAGGCAAGGGCGATGCTTGTTGAAATGGAATCCATGGGCATAAAGGTGGAATGATGGCTGACAAATACGACGCATTCCTAGACGCTCCCGATACGCCAGTCGCAAAAACGACTGACAAGTACGACGCTTTTCTAGATGCACCTGTAGCGCAACTTGTCAAACAGGGTACTCCCGGCTCAAGCCAAGAAGTTCCAATAAAATTCAGACACTCAACAAACCCGCGAGATTATCAGCAGCAAGAGAATCTAGGGGTGCTGCGTGACTTCTTTGGGGGCGCATCATCATTGATGCGTGGTGGGGCAAACATCGTCGGTAGTGTTTTTGGCAATTCAAAGATAGGGGAAAAGATTTGGCCTACAGCCTTGGCTAACAAGGACTCTATGGCGTATGTTGCCGGTCAAATTGCAGACCCTGCAGCATTGGCGCTTGGAGGTGCTGCCACCACAGCAGCAGGGATGCTCCCTGTTGCTGCTAAATTAGCGCCAGTTGTTCGCGGTGCAATCGCTGGCGGTTTATCAGGTGCTGCTACTGGTGCCATAACAAACGAAGAAGACCGTTTGGGCGGCGCTGGTACTGGTGCGGTAGTAGGTGGAGCGGTAGGCGGGGTGGTGCCAATAGCAGGTAGAGCTATCCAGAAGGGTGTCGGATGGGCTTCCGATGTAGCCAAAGGGAGAACTGGGGCAGTCAAAGCAGGGCAGATAGCACGCACCGTTGTAGGCGACAAAGCGGATGAGATTGCGAATGCTCTCAACGCCGCAAGTCCAGACTTGACCGCTGCACAGGCTGCGTCAGGCGTGCAGAAGGACATGTGGCAATCCCTTGGTAAGGTTGCGCAGAGTTTTGACAGAAATGATTTCTACAGCGGAGTTGCTGCGAGACAAGAGGCTGCGCGCAAAGGGTTATTGACCAGTGTTACTCCAGATTTGGCGAAGGCAGAAGCAGCTAGAAGTGGTTTTGCTTCGCAAGCATATCCAAGGTCATTTGCAGAAGATAGGGCCGCAAGGATTGCCAAAGAAACGTCGATAAACCCAACCAGGCAGTTGGTAATAACTAATCCTAAATCAGGTACTGGGTACTACAAAGCAGGCGCTCCAGCACAAGCGCCCGTAGCAGCCCCAATCAAAAACCTATTAGACGAACCTATATTCTCTGCTGCCAAGACTGATGCTATAAAGGCTATTAAAGAGGATGTACGCATCCCGCAGAACCTAAGAGATCAGATAACAGAAAGCCCTGAGCGCAGTCTACAGGGTCTTCATGCAATGAAAACAGCTATAGATGCGCAGATCAAGAAGCCGATAGCTGACAGCGCAATGGCATCGTACAGGGAAAGCTCTTTGAAAGCGTTCCAGAAGCAACTCATTAAAGCAATGGATGATATGAGTGGGTACGGTGCAAACAGACAGACTTTCGCAGAACTATCGAAACCTGTGAACCAGGCTAATGTTCTTCGTGAATTGAGTTCTGTCCTAGAAAAACCAATGGTCGGGGAACGGTCTGGGCCTTTCGTGAACGCATTGGGTCGCGGGGAAGATGCTGCATTGCGCAGGGCTGGGCTTGATACACGCTTCACCGGTGGTATCGAAGATGTTTTGACACCATCACAAATGAGTGCTGTGAACACGGTCAAGAGCGAATTAGCCCGAGAAGCTGCAATGGAACATTCTGCAAAATCTGGCGCAGAAGCATTGCGCGGTATTAATAGTGAACTAGCGGTAAATTTCAAGTTCCCATCAATGATTAGGTCAGAAGTTAGCGTTTTGAATAAGATTTTAGAAGTCGCAGAGAGGAAACTTAGCACTGAGACGAAGTTGGCTATAGCCGAAGGAATGAGGTCTGGAAAGACGGCGGTTGAAATGCTGAATACTCTACCAACAAGCGAGCGCAACAAACTTCTAATGCTTATGGGGCAAGCGGGTAAAATTTCAGGGTCTGCCGGTGCTATATCTGGTGCACAAGCAGCCGGGGAGACACCATGACATTTATAGAATCCATCAATGAAGTGCTTGCACGCTTGCGTGAAACATCGGTATCAACTATCACGCAGAATGCCTACGCCATCATGGTGGGGCACTTTGTCAACGATGCCAAGCGGCAGGTAGAAGATGCTTGGGATTGGGATGCTCAGAACACTTCAATCAGCATCAACACTGTAGGCGGTACTAGCGGTTACACGCTGACTGGATCAGGCACAAAACAGAAGTGTATCAGCGCCAATGTAACGACAACTGGACGACAAGGCAGGCTTCGCCCCGTGTCTGCTGGCTTTATTGAAGATCAGCAGCAACTCACGACCACGACCAACTCGGTGCCGTGCTACTACGCATGGGACGGGAACGATGGCACTGATAGCAAGATTCAGCTATACCCTACGCCAGATTCTGCGTATGCGATCACATTCAATATGAACGTACCGCAAACCACACTGACTGCTGCCAGTGATGTGATCCTAGTTCCGTCTGAGGCTGTTGTGATGGGAGCATATGCTAGAGCACTCGCTGAACGTGGTGAAGATGGTGCCCTGGCATCCAGTGAGGCCTATGGCCTTTTCAAGGGCATATTAGCCGACAGGATTGCACTGGAACAGACCCGTAATCAAGATTACCAAGAGTGGTTGGCGACATAATGGCGCAGTCGATAAAGACCTACTCGATCACAGCTCCAGGCTTCATGGGTTTGAATACCCAGGATGCATCGGTTGACCTTGATCCGAAGTTCGCACTGGAAGCGAACAATTGTGTCATTGACAAGTTCGGACGTATCGGGTCACGTAAGGGCTGGACCCCAGCGAATGATTCAAGCGTGGCGCTAGGATCTGCAAACATCGAATCTATTGGCGAACTGATCGACAGCACAGGAGCGAGAACCATAGTCGCTGCTGGTAACAACAAACTGTTTAAGTTAGTTGGCACTACGCTTACTGAGCTTTCATATGGTGGCGGTGGAGTTGCACCTGTTATCACGGCAAGCAACTGGCAGAATTGTGTACTGAACAACTGTATCATGTTTTGGCAGCAAGGGTTCGATCCGCTGATCTACGATACAGCGTTGTCCACAACAGCGTATCGTCGTATCAGTGAGCACCCAACGTACTCTGGTACTGCACCGCAGGCTAACACGGCTATTTCTGCGTATGGTCGCGTTTGGGCAGCTTGCACGGCTACAGACAAGAATACAGTCTACTGGACAGATACGCTAACGTTCCAGAAATGGACTGGCGGTACAGCAGGTTCGCTGAATCTGTATGGTGTTTGGCCTCAAGGTGGCGACGAGGTTGTTGCCTTGGCAGCGCACAACAACGCGCTGATCATCTTCGGGTCAAAGCAGATACTGATTTACACCGGCGCGAACGATCCATCCACGATGGTACTGAGTGACGCAATCAGCAATTCCGGGTGTGTTGGCCGTGACACGATACAGAACACGCCAGACGACCTGGTTTACCTTTCGGGTGGTGGGCTACGTTCTCTGAGGCGAACCATTCAAGAAAAATCCGCCCCACTGGTAACTGTCAGTCGCACAGTGAACGACGACATATTGAGTTTCATCAACCATGAAACCACTGGCGCAACCATCAAGACGATTTACTCCCCTATCGACTCGTTCTATCTTGTAACGTTCGTCGAATCGATGATTACATATTGCTTCGACACTCGAAGCCCAATGCAGGATGGTTCGTATCGACCGACGACTTGGACAGAAATGGTCCCAAAGTGCTACTGCTACTCGCTTAGTCGGGTACTGTACATCGGGCAGGCAGGGTACATTGGTCTACACGATGGCTACTACGACAATACTGACGACTACCGACTCTCGTATTACACGACATGGGTTGACTTCGGTGATCCGATAAGAACGAGTATTCTGAAGAAGGTGTCGGTCACTTTGTTCGGCGCAGTTAATCAGGTACTCACTTGCAAATGGGGATTTGACTACGCTTCGCAGACTCGATCTGAGCAAATTACGCTCGGGTTTTCACAGCCAGTAGCTGAATATAATGTCGCAGAGTACGGTATCGCTGAATACAGCATCGGAGAGATCATCGACAGTATTCAGGTCAATGTAGGTGGTGCAGGAAAGGTCATTCAGTCGGGCGTCGAGGCCGATGTTTCAGGAACTCAAATCTCGATCCAGCGGTTCGAGATGTATACGAAAGACGGAGCGTACAAGTGACAACCTACAACAAAAGTACCGACTTTGCCGCCAAGGACGCACTGCTAACAGGCAATCCGTCCAAGGTTGTAAAAGGCGTCGAAATCAACACTGAATTCGACAATATCGCAGCCGCTGACGCCACGAACCTGAAATCCGGTGGCGCTCTTGGGACACCATCTAGCGGCACGTTGACAAACGCGACAGGACTACCAATTTCGACTGGGGTTTCTGGTCTTGGTACTGGGGTAGCTACGTTCCTTGGTACGCCATCAAGTGCGAATCTGGCCGCTGCGCTTACCGATGAAACCGGGTCAGGTGCTGCGGTGTTCGCAACCAGCCCCACGCTCGTCACTCCAGCATTGGGCACGCCTTCTGCGTTAGTGGGCACTAACATCACTGGAACTGCATCTGGTCTTACTTCTGGCGCGGCTACCAACGCATTCCAACTGCTTGGTAAGACCTGGGCAGCGCCTGACCCCATCGGATCCACCACGCCGAACACGGGAGCATTCACCACGCTATCCACGACCGGCAACGCCGCGCTTGGTGACGCCGAAGCAACCGACACGCACGCCATCAAAGGTGCCACCACAGTCCTTGCAAACAGCGCCAACCCTGCGGTTAAGATCACGCAGACGGGCGCAGGCAACGCCTTTGTCGTTGAGGACTCTGCGAGTACGGATTCGACACCGTTTGTGATTGATGCAAGTGGGAGTGTGATTGTTGGGCATACAACAGACGTAGCAGGTGGGTATGGTGACTCTGCACTTGTCTACGAGATGGGAGGACTACCCCGCCACTTCTATCAAGGATATAGCGCAGATACTTATGCCCCTGTTTCTGAATTTGCAAAGTCACGCAACGCGACTATTGGTTCACATACGGTAGTTCAAACAAACGACGAGCTAGGCACAGTTCGGTTCTCCGGTAGTGACGGTACAGCCTTTAGAGATGCAGCGTCGATACGCGCATTCGTAGACGGGACTCCCGGCACCAACGATATGCCGGGGCGCTTGGTATTCAGCACCACTGCTGACGGTGCAAGTACCCCGACCGAGCGCATTAGGATTGACTCCAACGGGAATGTCCTAGTCACCAGTGCCGCTGGCCTCGGCTACGGCACAGGCGCAGGAGGCACGGTCACGCAGGCTACGAGCAAGTCCACAGCGGTGACGCTGAATAAGCCTACGGGTCAGATCACTATGAATAATGCTGCGCTGGCGGCTGGCGCAAGTGTGTATTTCAGCCTTGTGAACAGCCTTATCGGGAGTGCGGACACGTTAGTTGTTCACCCTGTTTTCTTCACTGGCACATCAGGCAACGAATACGAAGCGTGGGTTTCGTATCTTGTCGCTGGGCAAGCAGTCATTGGGGTTCGGAACAACACCGCCGGGTCAAGGTCCGACGCGCTGCTTCTCAATTTCACTCTCGAGAAGGGCTCCACATCGTGACCCTCCTAACCCTGCTCTTCGGAGACTGGCCCGAACCCACCGACTACGAACCTGACTGGTACGACCTATGAACATCAAACTCAAATCTGTCATTCACGATCTACCGACCAACAGCGTCGAAGCTACTTGGGTTGAAGTCGTCACCCCTGCAATCGACGTTCCTGAGTCCGTCAAGCCTGATTACATTGTGCAGGCCACGTTGGGGGAAGATGGGGAAGTCATCCCGGCCCATGTGGTATCCGGTGAAGTAATCCCCGCGCACACCATCCCGGCCGTTGAGCGTCAAGTGCGCTGCCACTCCTACGCCGATGTGCAGATGGACATGCTGGAGTCCGACCTAGGCGCTGACCTGCTAGCCTATGCTGACCTGATTGCAGCTGTGCGTGCCGCCATCGTGCCGCCCACCGCGCAGGAGATCGCAGCGGCCAAATCTGCTAAAAATGCCCAGATCAACCAGTGGAGGGCCACTGCAAACCAGACAACGTTCCCGCACGGCGGTAAGCAGATTGCTTGTGACCAGTTAAGCCGGTCTGACATTGATGCGGTGGCGAATAGCATTGCCCTTACGGGTGCATTCCCCGCAGGTTTTCCGGGTGCGTGGAAGGCGGTTGACAACACGTACATCATGTTGCCAAACGTGGATGCATTCAAAGCCATGCATGCCAGCATGACAGCGCAGGGCACAATCAATTTTGGGCACAGCCAAGAGCTAAAGGCAGCACTCGCTGCGGCTACTACGGTTGAGCAGCTTACCGCGATTGTGTGGTGACGCTATGCAGTACCAGGTTGCTTTCTACAAGTCCAAACACCGCCTGTTCAATCGGCTGGTGTCGTGGTATCTGCGTGGTAGATATAGTCATTGTGAGTTGATCCTGGCGACCAACGGAGCCATTGCAACGTGCGCGTCGGCCAGCTTTATGGACGGAGGTGTCCGCGTCAAGACAATGCACTTAGACCCGGCCCATTGGGACATTGTGAGCGTGGAGTCGGATGCGCTGCCTGAGACGTGGCTCAGTGCCCACAAGGGTGAGAGCTACGACGTGCTTGGTCTACTTGGCTTTGTGTGGAGGCGGCAGACTGGCAATCAGCGCAAGTGGTTTTGTTCTGAGGCCGTGGCTGCAATGTTGGGCTTCCAGGAGCCTTGGCGGTTTGACCCTATGACCCTTTGGGCGGCGCAGGCAGAAATGGTTTCGTCATCGTCCGGTTCTACTATTGACCAGCCTGGAGACCATGTGTGAAGACCCTACGCAGGCTCTACTGGGAGCCTACCGGTGCAACGCGGTTTACGATGTTGCTGGTGAGTGTGTTTGGCGCTATCGGCATCTGGGCGCGTAGTGCTGCGCCACGCGGTGACATGGAGTTGGTTTTCCAACTGGCCCCTTGGTGGGTTTGGGTTGGTGGACTGTCCGCCGTAGCGCTGCATCGGTATTTGTGCCTGTGGCGCAGTGCAGTCTGTCATGTGGACTGCATGGATACAAAACTAGGTGTTTTGGTGTGCCTGGTTGCGATATTTATCTGGTCAACCATGCTTGCATCTGCTGCGCTCGCGGATAATTTCGGACTGGCGTTGATGATTGTTGTTTGCTGCTTGGTTGAGTCCTGGTTACTATCACGCCACATACAACACGCTATCGCCAAGAAGGAGAGGAAAAAGTGAGCGAGATTGAAATTATCAAGGCCTTGACTGGCGCACCTGGCTCAAATCTAGCTGGCGCTGCTGCCGCTATCACAATGGCCCTGGTAATGATCGCAGTGGCGCTCCCAAAAATCCTCAACTCCATACGCTCAGACCGACTAGATGGGAATGTCCTTGTTCGGCTCCAGACCCTGGAAGAAAAAGCCATCAAGCAGGACGAGAAGATTCACCGCCAAGCGGTGCGAATCACCAAGCTATGCATGTTGCTGCTGAAGTTTCACGGGCTCGCTGTCCGAAACAACGTGGAAGTACCCCAGGAGATGCTTGACGAGATGGTTGAGCTAATCAAAGAGATCAAGGACGGCGAATGACAACGTACATGGCCTTGGCAACAGTTTGGATCGCGGTGCTTGCCGCTGTTATTACTTGGGCGCTGGTGAAGTTCATTGTGGAGCACATCGATGAAGATTGATCTTGTCCGGCACGTTTTCACGCCGCGCAGCACCATCGGATCGCTGTATGTTGACGGTAAGTTCGAGTGCTACACCCTGGAGGACGTTGTGCGCCTGGGCGAGAAGGTCTATGGCGCTACCGCAATCCCAGAAGGCTCCTACGAGGTTCAAATCACGTTCAGCAACCGCTTCAAGCGCGACCTTCCGCTATTGGTGCGCGTGCCGAATTTCGAGGGCATACGCATTCACCCTGGCAACACCGCAGCTGATACCCAAGGGTGCATTTTGGTTGGCCGTGCCATGGCCATTGATATGGTGACCAACAGCCGTGACGCCTTCAACGCGCTGTACGCCAAACTTCTTGCCGCAAAGTTCCGCCAAGAGCCCATGGAAATCACCGTGAGGCAGGAATGACTCCTAGGATCCGTGAAGCAATCGAAACCTCTGGCGGGAGGCGCTTTCTACTTGCGTTGGGGTCAGGCGTCACGACTAGCGTGTTGCAGTGGTTTGGTAAATTAGATCCTGCTGGTAGCACATACGCTATGGTCATCATAGGCACCGTTGCTGCTTATATTACAGGCAACACGCTGCAAAAGAGCGCGGAAACAAAGGCCGCAGAGGGCGCAAAATGATCTACACCCACGCAGCCGCTGCCATACTAGCCGGAGCCATTGCAGCTACGGGGGCATGGAAAATACAAAACTGGCGCTTTGACGCAAAGGAGAAGGAACGTGTCGAACAGCAACTCGAATCCGAGCGCCTACGCGCAAAAGCAAATCTACGAAACGCAGAGAACGTCATCGCGGCGCAGAACGCAGCGGCAGCTCGTATTAGCAAGTTGCGCATGGATGCTGCTGGGGCTCGCGCTATTGCTGACGGGCTGCGGACATCAATCTCCACTGCTTTGTCCAGAGCCGACAATGACATTGCAGCCTGCACTGACACAGCCAATACCATCGGAAAGCTACTCGATCAGTGTGGGACAGCGTATCAAGAGTTGGGGGCTATTGCTGACGGGCACGCCTCCGATGTCAAAACCTTGATAGAGGCTTGGCCGAAATGAGTCCAATGGCTATTTGGCTTATGTGGTTGGCCTGGTGGCGTGGTAGCTGCGGTGTTTGTTGCTATTTTTAATATAGCAATACATCTAGTATTTACGATAGCTTGGTGCTGTTTTTGCGGTGCAAGTTGCCACGTTATTCCGCAGGTTTTGCGGGATACATCGCGTTATGCAGCAACGTCAGCACGTTGCTTATGCCATTCGTCCTGTGCCTCGTTACAGCACAGCGGCCCGTCTGCGTCTTCTTCCCACTCACGACCACACAAGCTGCATTGCTCTTGGTACTCGCGTTCGACATTCAGGCTCACCGGGTCTTGCGAACGGTGGTCGCGCAAGAATTCCTCGAAGTCTCGGCACCACTCTTCCAGCCGCTTTGCCTTATCTTCCAGCGTCTTCGACCAGCGCCCCACCGAGTACGGTGGGTCACACGTCACATGCAAATCAATCAGCACTTTTTGTTTCACCGTCTTCTCCTTAAATTGTTTCTGCATAACACGTCGCTCAACACGGACGCAGGCGATAAAGCCGCCCGCGCCGGTTAGCTAGGCGTTAGCCGACTCAAGGCGATTGGCGTAATCACGCAGCCATTCCACAAACTTAGCAACGCCATCCCCGCCGTCTGATTCCTTGAACTCCTTTATGTAGTCGTTCAAAACCTCCTGAATCGGCACGGTAAGCACACCGCAGCTATCGTATTGAGCGCCGTTCGCGTCTTCAAAAAAATATGGGATGTTCATTGAAAGGTCTGGGCCTTTCCCATCATTCCAGTCGATCATATCAACGTCAAAATAAGTTCGCCCGTCTTCGTTTTTTGGTATTTCCGCGCCTTCTGTATCCCGCATCTGTGTCATGTGTATCCTCCTAAAGTCTGCTAACAGGGCAATCAACCCGCACCTGGCGGGCGGTTATTTCTGCGTTAGGCAGCACTCAGCAGCACCCGGCGTCTGGCATGATGTACACGCATTCGACGCCCCCCATCACTTCGCGCACATCGTCCGGGAGTTCTTCGGCTTTAAGTTCGCAGTCGCGTTCGGCATTCGCCAGTTCTCGCGCCCGCTCTTCGGTGCCTGCAAAAACAACCAACCCGCCTTCGCTGTGGTAGTTGGCGGTCGCCTTGTCTATTCGATTCCAAACAAATACTCTCATGCTTTCTCCTATCGCAGCAGTGCTGCATAACCTGTCATTCAAGCGCGGACACCTTCGGCTCCGCTTAATTTGGCGTTATCTGGCAGCTTGCGCCAAAGGATCGGGCGTGACGGCCACAGGTCGTTATCGCTGGTCCACCACCCACCCTTCGGCCACTCTCCCATGTAGTGGCAGCGCACCGGCACAACGCAGCCCGCTTCCAGCGCCTCAAACACAGTCCCATCCTTCGGGCTGTAAATGGCTTCCGCCCACCCTAGATCGCGCAGGCGTTGGTATGCCCGGTGCATTGCTCGCATGGCGGAATCGTCGTCTGGCATGTCAGTCGCTCGCGCTGCTTTTGCTTCGTCTGCGGCTCGCAGAATGTCACGCACTTGGTCTTCGGTCATTACGACATCCTCCCAAGCACCCAGATGAACTCAGCAGCCCAGTAACAGGCGGTGGAAAATATGAGCATGACAGCAATCAATATCGCCGCTCTTATCTTCATCTTCATCATTTCTCTCCTAGTTCTGTCCCAGCCCGATAACCGGGCGTCCGAGTCGGATGGCTTGCGCCACCATTCGACTCTGCGTTATACGTCTCGGCTATTGCCGCAAATATCGGGTACGCCTGAAAAGGCACAACCGCATTACCTAGGCTTCTAAGTCTGTCCACTTCGGCGGGAAGCCCATTAGCCACTCTACAAACTCCGGGTTCGGAATCCCACCAAGTTGGGACGGTAAACTCTGGCAACAATCCAAACCCCTGTCCCCCATCCTTTTTACAAAGGTTTCCGACCGTTCCCCCCGCCCCGTGTCGGTTGCTCTCGGAGTAAGAAACCACGAAGACCCTCTCACGGCTGTGGGGGGCTTTGACAGCGCCAGCCGGTATAGCAAACGCCCTCGTTTCAAAACCTTCGTTTTCCATGTCATCGAGCACATCATCGAGTCCCAAGGATATGTGTCCTTTAACATTTTCTCCAACAACCCAAGCGGGCTTAACTCTTCGCACAATGTCGAGCATGTGCGGCCACATATGCCGTTCGTCGTTTGCGCCTTTTCGTTGTCCGGCGCTACTGAATGGCTGGCATGGGTAGCCACCGAAAACAATGTCAACTGCTGGCAATTCGCTTGTGTCAATTGTTCGCACATCGTCAAATATCCTCACTTCCGGCCAGTGCTTACGCAGCACTTTCTGGCAAAATTTATCCCGCTCACAAAAAGCCACGGTCTTAAACCCAGCCCACTCTGCCGCTAGGTCAAGCCCTCCTATTCCAGAAAACAAACTCAGTGCGTTCATGGCAAATCCGTATAAAACGGCGTTATCCGGCAGAATCGGCAAGATCGCCGTGCGGTGCGTTTTGGCGCAGTCGGTGCAGATCACGGCCCAATCACCAACGTACCCGAGCCCCGGCGCGTACTCGCCTTGGTCTTCTCCACCTATCCTGTATGGCGTTTTTGAATACACCCACGTCCCATCAATCTTGTCGCCGGTGTCGTAGTCCAGGTTCGCGTCATAAAACGCCTTCCCTCCACACACATCGCACGAACGGTAATCGCCTGCTGCCATCATTTCTCTCCTGTTGCTCCAGCCCGATAACCGGGCGTCCGAGTGGACAGGCCACTCACCTCTGCGTTATCAGGCAGAAGCGCAGCGTGTAGTGCCGCTATCAGATCAGCAGTTGGGCCTTGTTTATGCCAGTCCCATTTCGGGCTGTTCCAGCGGTCAATTACTGCTTGAGCAGCTATCTGCAGGCGGTCAATTTCATTTCGCAACACGTCACGCTCTGCAGCCGTTTTGCATGGCTCGCATTGAGTGGCATCAACCCACCCGTGATGGCATCTGGGCTGTCTGTAATCTTTCGGGACCATCATTTCTCTCCTGTATTTGTTCCAGCCAGATAACCATCCGCTCGATTCGGATGCTCCGCACCGATCAGCGGTGCGTTAGGGGCTGGCAGTTGTCGCTCTTGCGAATACTCGGCATCTACGACATCGCCAGCACGTTGCTCCAAGGTCTTGCGCAGTGCCTTGATCGCGGTCCGCACATACTTCGGCACGTTGCTGGCCTTCTGGTGCGCTTCAACAAGCCGCGCCTTTCCTTCATCGCTCACATCGTGAATGGCCGACGCAATCCTCCGCACCGTCGCTACCATTTCTTCAGGCTCTTGCCCAATTTCGCACGCTACCCATCCAATCAGCCGGCGCAGGTGGTTTATCTCGGCTTCTGTCAATCGGCAGTCCATGTCAATCCTTTCCGGGGCGCTCGGCCCCTAACTGTGCCTTCAACGGCGTCGGCTTACCTGCAGCGTTAAATTTCAGCCAATTTCTCGGCTTCTTCCCGCCAGTATTCAGCAGCGTTTCGCAGCGCAAGATTGGCGGCGCGTATAGGCTCCAACTTTTTAGCCTCCCCGGATAGCCTGTACCGTATGTCGTGCAATGCCTGCTTCCAGTCTTCAGGCTCATCGCTGTCTTCGGCCTTGTCTGCAATATTGAAAGCCGCTTCGATGATGTCAATCACCTCGTCTATAAGTGGGCAGGTATAGCTTGGTATTCTTGGCGCGTTCATTTTTATCTCCTGAAAATTTAACAGAGCGTCCGAGTTGGGCCGGTTATTTCTGCGTTAAACCGCAACCTGTCGCGTGCCGATGTCAACAGCGCGTGTGGCTTGTTGTCGATGCAGTCTGCCAAAAAGCCATCGTAGAAGGACAGGTCGCGCATTTGCAAATCACACCACGCGGTGTTGTGCCAAAAAGGGTGTTCCCACTTCATTAAGTGTGGGCACTGTGGGGAGCAATGTCCGCTTTCTTCGTCACGTATTGGCGGAAGTTGAGAACGCATTTCGTCCAATGTGTCGCCTATCCACTTTGTTATATCTACGTTGCGGTTAATGTGCATTCTTTCTGTCATGCTGCCTCCTTGGTGTGAAGCGCAGTCTGGTCATCGTTACCAAGTTGTCTGCTCCAGACTATCGCGCCGAATCCGTGTTCTCGCATGGCTTTCAGATCATCTGAATTAACCCATCCAACAGGTTCCTTGCTCAGCATCTTTGCAGCACAGGCTGCACCGTATTGCTGGAGTTGGTCGAGGGTGTACGCCGACTCTCCGAGTATTCCAGATAGCCCCGGCTCCGGCACCTCCGCGCCCGCCAGCTTGGCGAGGACTGCGGCATTCAGTTGTTCGATGTTTGTGAAGAACACATTGCCATCACTGTGAACGATTCCCCCGGCTGTACGTACGTCGTCTTTGTTCAGGATTTGTGGTTGTGTCATGTCTTACTCCAAGCAGGGTATGTCTGCCAAGTTTCATCGTGATATATATATATATTGCGTTCTACCGCAGTCCATGCAGTAGCGACGGGTGCGCCACCACTGGGTGCGGGCCGTCGTAGGTGCGGGCATCGCGGGCCATGTCGTACACGTCGCACTGCGGCAGCGTTTTATAGTGACTGTCCTCGCGTGCAAAAAGCACTGCTACGGTCACCAGCTGCATAACAGGTCGTTCGACCGTATTCACTTCGTTCATCGTTCAACTCCAGCGTTAATCGTCAATGCCTCATAGCTGCGCTCGTTGTAGTCTTCCCATGCGTAGGTCACGGGGAAAGCACCGCGAGCATGTGGCTCGGTGAATACATAATTGCTCGTTCGGCACGCATCCTTGGTTGGCACTGTCCGCGCCCATTTATGCTCAGGCATGCCGAGCGGCCAGTCGTAGCCTTCGGCCCGCACTGCGCGCATGAACTCGTGCGGGTCGTGGTGGCCCTTGCTCATTACGATGTAGGTGTCTTCTCCCGCATTCACTATCTCAAGCGGGTAGCGCTTAACAGGTCGTTCGACCGTATTCACTTCGTTCATCGTTCAACTCCAGCGTTAGCGCGCAGAACCTGCGCCGTCTCCCATCGCCGCGCCCGCTGCTGGCTTGTCAGTGCCTTGGCATACTCGTTCCAATACTTCACGGCCTCGCGCACCGTGGCGCGGTAGAAGTTTTCGGGCGGCATGTACAGCAAGCACCCTTCGTTTGCCATACCGTCTTGCGGCCCGAACTTGTCACCGTTGGCGCAGCAAATCGCCTTGCTGGTTGGCGCGGTAGCTGATTCGCTGTATTGCCACAGTTTCGCAACCGACCCGCAGCACGGGCATAATTCAAGGCCCTCTGGTGTGTCCAGTTGTTTGTACATTTCCCAAGGTG
>OFQZ01000194.1_pt1 | contig 24136 bp, 33 predicted proteins | sample 1543011 | NCBI WGS metagenome assembly OFQZ01 (sample SAMN07774216, study PRJEB24372) | wastewater metagenome | isolation source: Exp Tend NO 0WW | collected 2016-02 | reverse complement strand
TATCGGAATCATTATGTTGGCCATCAAAGCTATTAGCGGGGTTATGAAATGAATCAAATCACAAAAATCCTCATGGAGGCAACAAAAATCTCTCCCCGAACTTTTCCCAAAGGGGGTCCCTGTGGCTGCCCCAAGGTTGCGCCCGGTCGCCCCGGATGAGCGGGCGAAGAAGGCCCCACCAAAGTCAGTGACACAGGCTGCCGAGTCCGGCTCGGCCCGCGAGCTGTTGGTTGCCATGCGTGCCCGGATCGCGAAGGCGGTCGAGGACCCGAACACTCCGGCGCGGGATCTTGCTGCGCTGACCAAGAGGTTGATCGAGGTCGTGCGCGACATCGAGGCGATCGACGCCCGCGACGAGGACGGGGACGATGGCGCAGAGGTCGACGACGGCGAGTTCGACGCCTCGGCTGTCTGAGTACGCTCGAAAGTTCGTCTATCCGGACGGGATCAAGCGCACCGTCTGGCCTCGCGTTGAGGCAAAGGGGCGCGAACTCGGGTTCGGCTTCGACTGGTGGCAGCAGCAGGCGGGGACGGTCATCCTCGGCTATGGCGATGACGGCCGGTATGTCGCCACGGTCGGCGGGGTCGGCATGTCTATACCGCGTCAGGTCGGCAAGACATTCTTCATCTTGGCGATGATCGTGATCCTCTGCATCCTGTTCCCTGGGCTGCAGGTCGTCTGGACCGCGCATCACCTGAGGACGTCGACCAAGACATTCACGACGCTGCGGGGTATCTGCCGGCGTAAGAAGGTTGCGCCGCTGGTGCGGTCTATCCGGTCGGCGAACGGTGAGCAGCAGGTCGAGTTCGTCAACGGCTCGATGATCATGTTCGGCGCGCGCGCTCAGGGGTTCGGGCGCGGCTTCGATGAGATCGATATCGAGGTGTTCGACGAGGCTCAGATCCTCGATACGAAGGCGCTAGAGGACATGGTCGCCGCGACCAACCAGGCGCGGCACATCCACGGCGCGCTGCTGCTGTTCATGGGCACCCCGCCTCGCAAGTCCGACCCGTCGAGCGAGTTCCGGCTCCGGCGCTCGGAGGCGTGGGCGGGCGAGGCGAAGGATGCGATCTGGATCGAGATCGGGGCCGACCCCGAGTCGGACCCGAACGACCAGTCGCAGTACCCGCGCATGAACCCATCGTTCCCGCTGCGTACCCCATTGGAGTCGCTGCAGCGGTTGCGGAAGAACCTCAAGGACCCGGACTCGTGGAACCGCGAGGGGCGCGGCGTGTGGGACCCCGAGAACATCGGCGGCGCTCTCGCTCACTCCCGTTGGCTGGCCCTGGCTGACGCTCGAGCCGAGCGTGGCACCGACGTTGTGTTCGGCCTGGATTTGACTGGCGATCGTGACGTGTGGATCGCGGTGGCGTGGAAGCGTGACGACGGGGCCGCTCACGTCATGCTCACCAACGACGGCCGCCCCGTCGCGGCATACAGCGCGGTCGCTGAGTGCAAGCGACTCACGGGCGAGTGGGGTGGGACGGTAGCAACGTCGGCGTTCGGCGACGAGCTGGAGCGTGAGGGTGTCCCGTTCGAGCCGGTCAACGGGGCCGAGTTCGCGTCGGCGTGTGGGCTGGTGAACGACGCGATCACGCAGTCATCGGTGCGGCACGGCAATCAGCCGGCGCTTAATGACGGCATCAAGGCCGCCCGGTGGCGGCCCCAGACAACTAGCGGGGAACGGGCGTTCGTCCTGCGCGACGCGCCGGAGGTTGGCCCGGTCGCTGCGGTAGCGCGGGCGCTGTGGCTGCTCGGGCAGACCCCGAACTATGACCCGCTCGACTCGATCTACTGACGGAGGTCAGGGTGTTGACAACTGTCCTTGACCTCCTGGGGGTCGCGCTGTTGGTGGCGTTCGCGGCGCTGCTGTGGTGGCCTGCCGCGTTCGCGGTCGCCGGGTGTGCGTGCCTGGCCGCATCGTGGCGGCTGACCCGGTGAGCCTGTTCTTCAAGCGCACCGAGGAGCGCGCTTCGGCGCTGACGTGGGCGACTGGTGATGATGCGCTGCCGTCCTACTCCACGGACAAGGCGCTACAGATCGCCGCCACCTACGCGTGCGTCAAGCTCATCACGGACTCAATCTGCACCCTGCCGTTGCACGCCTACTCGCGGCGACCGGACGGCACGCGGGCTCGGATTCCCCTCCCTGTGGCGATCTCGTCCCCAGTAGGTCAAGGGTTCACGTCGGCGTGGGTACAGCGGCCTCTTGTGTCCATGCTGTTGCACGGCAACGCCTACGGCCTGGTGACCGGGTATGGGGCGACAGGTTGGCCGAGCGGCGTGGCGTGGCTCAAGCCGACCGACGTCTACCTCGACTCCGACGCGGGCCAGTGGTACGTCAAGGGCCGCCCCGTGCCCCGCGCGGACATCTTGCATATCCCTGCCCTGGTGGTGCCCGGCAGTGCCCTGGGCGTGTCCCCGGTGGGAGCGCTGGCCCGCACCTTCGACTCGGGGTATGAGGCTCAGGTTGCCTCCGGTCAGTGGTCCAGGAACCGCGCCGTCCCCGGGCTCAAGATCCGCAACAGCAAGATGGCACTCACGGTCGAGCAGGCCGACACGGCCGCGGCACGCATGAAGGCCAAGCTGCGCAACGGCGACCCGTTCGTGACGGGTAACGACTGGGACCTTGATGTCCTGACCATCCCTGCCGCCGACGAGGCGTTCCTCGGGGCAATCAAGGCCAATGCGACGCAGATTGCGTCCATCTACTCGGTCCCGCCCGAGATGGTCGGCGGCACCACTGGCGGGTCGCTCACGTACAACACCGTTGAGCAGCAGGCGATTCAGTTGCTCACCTACGCCTGCCGCCCGTGGATGGTGCGGCTTGAGGAAGCCATCTCGGCGTTCATGATGCCGCGCCCGCAGTACGTCAAGTTCAACGCCGACGCGCTGATCCGCGTCGACACCAAGACCCGCCACGAGATCTACCAGATCGACCGGAACATCGGACTTCGCAACATTGACGAGTTGCGCGCATTGGAGGACGAAGAGCCCTTGCCGGACGGGCAGGGCCAGTCCTACACCCCCCTCGCCGCGAAGCCGGCGACCACGTCCAGCCGGGAGGCATCGTGACCATCGAGACCCGCCACACCGCGGGCGCCGTGCAACTCCGCAAGGCGGAGGACGGCACGGTCCGCATGGGTGGATATGCCCTCAAGTTCAACCGCCTGTCACAGAACCTCGGCGGGTTCGTCGAGCGGGTCGCTCCCGGCGCTGTCGCCAAGACGCTGCGCGATGGGGGCGACGTCCTGGCGCGCTACCAGCACCTCGACGAGTACCTACTCGGGCGGACCCTGTCGCAGACCCTCCGCCTCGCGGTGGATGACACGGGTTTGGAATACGAGGTTGACCTTCCTGACACGCAGTACGCCCGCGACCTGGCGGCCCTCGCCGAGCGGGGCGACGTGCAGCACTCATCGTTCGCGTTCCGCACCATCGCCGACGAGTGGGGGTTCACCGAGCAAGGCTTCCCGCTGCGGACCCTGCTGGAGATCCAGCTCGTTGACGTCGCGCCGGTCGTCAATCCGGCGTACCTGGACACGACCTCTGGCCTGCGAACCCTGGCCGAGGCGCGTCACCTCGACGAGGCGACCGTGCTCGCCGCGGCCCGCGAGGAACGTCTCGCAGAGATCATCGCTCCCCCTGCGGAGCCCAACGACAAGCGCGACAGCGGGCCGGGCGAAACCCACCCGCTGATCGCGTTGCGGCAGCGCCAGGCCGCGTTCGCTCAACGGCGCACCCCTCGCTGAGGCCGGGCGACACCCACCTCGCAACCATCCACCGACCCCCGGAAGGCATCGCCTCCGGGGGTTTCCCATGCCTCGCGAGAAACGGAGACATCATGTCCGAGGCTTTGATTCAGCGGCTCAAGGAGAGCCGAGCCAACATCTGGGAGCAGGGCAAGGCGCTGCTCGACAAGGCCGAGGCCGAGGGCCGCGACCTGAACGCCGAGGAGGCCTCCTCCTGGCAGAAGATCAACGGCGACATCGACGCTGTCGACCAGCGCGTCAAGGGTCTGGAGGACGTCCTCAAGCGGGACGCCGAGATGGTCGAGACGTTCGCCCGACTGGAGAACACTCCGGCCGCGCGCGGCATCCCTCGCGATGAGAAGAACGAGCAGGTTCGCGCGTTCCTCAAGGGCGAGTCCGGTCGGTCGCTCACCGTCGCCGCCGACACCACATTCCGTGACCTGGTCAAGGGCACGGCGACCGCTGGCGGCAACACCGTCCCGACGTCGTTCTACGGGCAGCTTGTCGAGCACATGATCGACATGTCCGCGATCCTCTCTGCTGGCCCGACCGTCCTGGAGACCTCGGGCGGGGAGACCATCGAGGTCCCGATCACGACCGCCCACGGGTCGGCTGCGATCGTCGCTGAGGGCGGGCCCATCACGGAGAACGACCCGACGTTCGGGAAGCGCTCGCTCGGTGCCTACAAGTACGGCGACCTGATCCAGATCGCGCGCGAGCTGGTCGACGACACGGGCGTGGACCTGCTCGGATACGTCGCTCGTCAGGCTGGTTGGGCTGTCGGCAACGCGTTCGGTGCCCACCTGGTGACCGGCACGGGTTCCTCGCAGCCGGCCGGCATCGTCACGAACGCGACGCTTGGCGTCACGGGCGGGACGACCGTGTCCGGCGCGTTCACCGCCGACAACCTCATCGACCTGTACCACTCGGTCATCGCCCCGTACCGGCGCTCCCCGTCGTGTGCGTGGCTCATGCGGGACGCCACCCTGGCGTCGCTGCGCAAGCTCAAGGACACGACCAACCAGTACCTGTGGCAGCCGGGTTTGACGCTCGGAGCCCCGGACACCCTGCTGGGCAAGCCGGTCTACACCGACCCCAACGTGGCGGCCGTGGCGCTGTCGGCCAAGTCGGTGCTGTTCGGCGACATCTCGCGGTACTTCGTCCGCCTCGCGGGCGGCGTGCGGTTCGAGCGCTCGGATGACTACGCCTTCGGCAACGACCTAGTGTCGTTCCGGTGCCTCGTCCGTGGAGACGGGCTGCTCGTCGACCAGACGGGCGCGGTCAAGTACTTCCAGGGCGGCGCGTCCTGAGTAGTGGCGGGCGGGTGGCTTGTCCACCCGCCCGCTCCCTCAACCACAAGGAGGCGCGCCATGCGCGTTGTTATGCGTGCCCGTATCAGCGGGACCCGGAACGGCAACGAGTGGCCGGCGATTGGCACAGAGGTTGACCTCCCCGACGCGGAGGCCGTCGACCTGCTGAATGCAGGACTCGCCTCCGCTGCGGAGTCAGCCCCGGTCGAGACGGCCACTGCTCGGCCCGCCGAGACCGCCACCCGCCGCCGCAAGGCCTGAACCGTGTCCGTCATCCTCCTGGACGAGGCGATGGCCTACCTGCGCATGTCCCCGTCGTCGACCAATGTTGACGATGCCGTGCTACAGGCGACCATCGACACGGCCGAGTCGCTGGTCGCCCAGCGGGTCGGTCCGCTCGCATCCGGGGCGCAGTCCTCGATCCTGTTCGGCGGCCCGTCATTCGTCCTGCCGACAACGACGACCGCCGTCACGTCCGCGACCGATCTCGACGGCAACGCCGTCACGTCCGGTTTCAAGCTCGGCGTCGGCGGGGTTGTCACCAACTCGGCCTGCGCGTTGGGGACGTGGACGCTGGTCTACACGGCCGGCTACTCGACGTTGCCTGCCCCAATCCGCACCGCGGTACTCGAACTGGTCCGTCACCTGTGGCGGCCGCAGTTGGGCACAGCTGCCCGTCCGTCCGATGACGGCGCGCCTGGCTACCTGATCCCCAACCGCGTCCGTGAACTGCTCGACCCGTACGCCTTGCCGGGGTTCGCATGAGCGCCTCCGCTGTACCGATCTTCATGCGTGCGCTGCGGGACGGTTTCTCGGCCCTGTTTGCGGATGCTGAGGTCACGCTTGGTGTCCACCTGGACGCGACGCCTGGCGCGCGCGTGTGGGTCGGCTACGACGACCCGACGCTGCAGTCGACCCCGACGTCGGCGCGGTCACAGCAGGCGCTTGCCACGATGGGAACCCGCAACCGTGATGAGGCTGGCGAGGTGTCGTGCGCCGTGTTCGTCGAGAACGGCGATGGCGACATGGATGCCGCGCTGGCTGAGGCTGAGGGCATGGTCGACCAGATCGGCTCGTGGCTCGCGCACGACGCGTTCCAGGACCTGCCGACCTTCACCACCGTCCTGTTCGGCGATTCGGTCCAGTGGCTCATGGACCGCACCGAATACGGCGCGGCTGTCCTCGTGCAGTTCAACGTGATCTTCAAAGCTCGCATCTACCCCTGACCACAACCCCCGTAACCCCTTGCGCCGCAACGGGGTCCGTTCGTCATGCCCTTGGGAGGCGTCGTGAAGATCCGCAACATCAACCCGCTCGGCCGCGTGGACGTGCCGTTGCTGCGCCGTCAGGGGGACGTCGAGGGCGAGGGCCGTGGGTGCCTTGAGCCCGGCGAGGTCGTCGAGGTGACCGACGCGATCGGGGCCGCCCTGCTGGAGCAGACCACCAACTTCGAGGCCTCCACCGATGAGCCTCGCACCCGCAAGGAGGCCGCGAAGTGACCACCCCCCAAGACTGCTCGGTCGGGTTCGGCGTCGAGTCGACCTACGGGACCGGCGTGACGCCGACCCGCTGGCTTGAGTTCATCGACGAAAGCCTCACCTTCGCCAAGAACGTCAAGCAGAGCCCGGCCCTGCGGGTCGGTTCCCGCGTGGCCCGCTCCGGACGTCGCGTCGTCGCCTCCGCTGAGGGCTCGGGTGACCTGACGGTCGAGGCCGCATCGAAAGGCCTCGGCATGCTGTGGCAGCTCGCGGTGGGGTCCGGCACGTCGACCCTGGTGTCGACGGGGCTCTACCAGCAAGTCTTCACGCTCGCGGACGTCCCGGCGTCGGCCACGATCCAGAAGGGCATCCCCCGCGCTGACGGCACGGTCGACGCCTACACCTTCCTCGGGTGCATGGTCGAGAGCCTGACCATCGACTGCCCGAACGCGGACATCGTGAAGGTCAAGACCTCCTGGAACACCAAGGACGTGACGACCGCGACGGCATACACCGCGCCGTCATACCCGACCGCGCCGAGCCTCTTCACCTTCGCGCATGGGGCGATCTACAGCGGCACCCTGACGGCCCCGACTGCCACGGCGCTAGGGTCGGCCACTACTGCTGTCGCGGGCATCCGCTCGGGCTCGGTCACCCTCAAGCACAACCTCGCGACCGACCGCTACAACTGCGGCGGGGGTGGCCGCAAGGAGAAGCCGATCCCCGGCTTGCGTGAGATCTCCGGATCGCTGGTCGCCGAGTATTCGGGCACCACCTTCCGGGACGCGATTCTCGCCGACACCAGCTTGACGATCGTCAAGACCTTCACATCCGGCAGTGACGTGCTCCAGATCATCATCCCGGATGTCCGCCTGGAAGGCGATCTTCCCAAGGCCAGCACCAGCCTCGCGCTGCTCGACGTGAAGTGGACCGGCCTCGACGGGCTGTCTGCGGCGCAGCCGATCTGGATCGTCGCCCGGACGTCCGACACGGCGCTGTGACCGTCCGGCAGTCGTCCGGGTCGGCCGACTTCACGGTCGACACCAAGGACTTCAGGGAGCTTTTCGCGCGGTCGTCACAGGTCGAGCCGAGGCTTCGGACGGCGCTGCGCCGTCGCATCCGCGATGCCGCGAAGAGTATCGCCGAGGACGTCAAAACCGAAGCGCTGCAGCCGGGTGAAGGTGTCGGCAAGAAGGGCGGCTGGACCCCCCGCACCGTCCGCACAAAGACGGGGACGCGAGTCCGCTTGGAGCGCAGGTACGACTACAGCGCAGGCCGGGGCCGCTCGACTGGCCTACGCCAGAACATTGCGGACGCGGTGAAGGTCGGCATCCTCACCGGAAACGCCCGATCCGGCGTGCGGATCGCCACGAACGGCACCCTAGCCGGCGCATGGCAGGCGCGTCGCGGGTGGCGGCACCCGGTTTTCGACGACCGGGTGGCGTGGGTCCAACAGAAGGGCCGACCGGGCTACTTCTACGGCACGGTCTGGGCTGGTCGTGACCACGTGCGCGGTGCCGTCGAGGCTGCCATGCAAGACGCGATCGACTCGCTCAAGGGAGGCCCATCGTGAGGTTCTACCTCGACGGTCAGGTCTACGCGCTCGACAGCATCTTCCACCTGTCCCTCGGCGACATCATCCGCTTCGACGTGGAGGCTGAGCAGCATCAGTGGCCTGTGCGATGGGCCGACGTGGAGCGTCTGGTGTGGGAGGCCGGGTCCCTTCCGACACAGGAGAGGGCGCGGCATCGGGGAACGATCTGGTGGGTCGCCCTAACTATCTGGCGGGCCAAGAAGGACGCCGGGGAGACGACGACCTTCACGGATCTGATCGAGTCAGTTCCGGTGATGGACCCAACCCGGTTCCGATTCCTCGACGACCCACCCCCGGAGCCATCGCCGGACCCTCCGAAAGCCCGGCCGGTGCCCCGCAAGGCTTCCGGTCGGGCCGCCGCCAAGCGTCGCGTCCGGAAGTAAACCCACTGGCTCAGGACGTCGAGGACTCTGTGGCGCAGCGCCTCCCGCTGATCTGTCACTACTGGCCCGGCATCACCCCGTGGAACGTGTGGGATCTGCGCTGGTCCGACTGGCTGATGTTCGCGCACGTGTGCGACGCATGGACGGAGAGGAGGAGGGAAGGCAATGGCTGACCTGACTCTCCGGTATCTGCTCTTCGGCGAGGATAAGACCGCGAGCAAGGCCGTCAAGGGAGTCGGCGATACCGCCGAGTCCACGGCGTCCCGGGTTTCCAGCGCGGTGTCTCGCCTGGGGTCGGCTATCGGCGGCGACATGGGCGAGCTGCTCGGGCGAGCTGCTGAGGCCATGGATGGACTCGCCGGCCGCGGCGACAAGCTCGGGAAGCGGATGTTGGCTGTCGGCTCCATCGCGATGGGCGCTGGGCTGGCGATGCAGCAGATGGCCGCTGGTGATGTTGAGGCACAGAACCGCCTCACCGCCGCCATCGAGGCCACGGGCAATTCAGTCGACGACTACGCCGACCGGGTTGATGGCCTGGTCGCGTCTCAGGTCCGGTGGGGTAACACCGATGGCGACGTGAAGAACGCGCTCACGAAGCTCGTCGACGCCTACCGCGATCCCACCAAGGCGCTCGAGCGGATGCAGCTCGCGACGGACCTGGCGGCTGCGAAGCAGATCTCCTTGGGTGAGGCGTCCACCATCGTGGCGCGTGCACATGGGGGGTCCGCGAAGATCTTCAAGGAGTTCGGGGTCGTCGTCGAGGCGGGAGCCGACGGGACGAAGAACTACGAGGCCGCGCTGGACGACCTGGCTGCACAACTGTCCGGCCGGGCATCGGCGTCCGCGGATTCGTTCAGCGGGAAGATCCGCGAAATGAAGGCGTGGGCCGACAACGCCGCATCGGCTTTCGCCGAGAGCTACGGCCCGGCTGTCACCGCGTTCGGTGCCACGGCTTCCGGGCTTGGAGCGATCCTGGAGATCGTGCGGTCGCGTCACGCAGCGACTGCGGTAGCGGCTACTGGGAACGCCGCATCAACCACCGCGAGCGCTACCGCGACGACAGCGCACTCGGTGGCCTCACGGGCTGCCGCGCTGGCCGCGGGGGCATTCAACCTGGCGGTAGCTGCTACCCCGGTCGGGCTGATCCTGGCCGCAGTGGCGGCGATCGGCGCTTTCGCGCAGGCGCAGGCGAACGCCAAGCAGGCGGGCGAGGAGTTCGCGCAAACCCTTGACCGGGAGACCGGGACTATCACCAAGGCCTCCCGCGAGTGGATCGCAGCCAAGCTCTTCAAGGACGTCGACCCCGAGGACTTCCGCAAGATCTCGGGGGCGGTCAAGATCTCCGCTGCCGAGATCGTCGAGGCGATTTCACAGGGTGGTGGCGCGGTGCAGGAGTTGCGCGACCGGATCGCCGCGGCCGACGAGTCTGGCGGGTGGGCCACGAAGTCGCTCGACAACGCGATCGTCGCCCTATCGCGGGACACCGACCGAGGGCGCGAAGTATTCGCGGCCATGGGCGACGCTGTTGGCGGCACGGGGAGGGCCAGCCAGGGCGCGGCGAGCGACGTGTCAGCCCTCCGGGAGAAGACCCAGAAGGCAGCTGAGGCCGCTGACGAGCTTCGCCTGGCGCAGGCCAAGCTCCGAGATGGGATCCTGGACACCAGGCGCGCGAATCGCGACTACGAGGCCGCGCTCGACGACCTGTCCGCATCGATCAAGGACAACGGCAAGACCCTCGACGTAGGGACCGAGAAGGGTCGCAAGAACGAGGCTGCGCTAGACGCGCTACGGGATGCGGCGCTCAAGGCTGCTGAGGCGCAGCTTCGCCAGGGCGACAGCGTGGACAAGGCTGCTGCCGTCATGGAGGCGCGCAGACGGTCCTTCGTGGACCAGGCGGCGACTCTGCTCGGGTCGAAGGCCGCGGCTGAATCACTAGCCGACCGGCTGGGGTTCACGCGTGCGCGCGTCGAGGAGCTGTCGCTGGCGATCTCCAAGACCCCAGACGGCAAGGCGATCGCTATCGTCGCCGAGACCGCTGAGGCTATGGCCCGGATCTCTGCACTTCGCTCGGCGCTTGGGTCCGTGGCCGGCCAGGTGTCGATCTCGGCAAAGTACGCGGGCATGGACAAGGCGATCGGCAACAACGCCGCAGGCACCGACTTCTGGCGCGGCGGCTTGACCTGGGTGGGTGAGCGGGGGCCCGAGTTGGTCAACCTCCCGCGCGGATCGCAGGTCTTCCCAGCCGATACGTCCCGCGCGATGGCGTCGTCACCTGGCTCACCGAGCTTGCCGTCCACGATGGTGATTGTCGACTCTGAAGGGTCGCTCATCGGCAGGATGCGCGTCGAGGCGTCTAGCGTCCTGGCTGGGCAGGCTCGCGAATTGGGGTGGTCGTGATGGCTGCGATCACCGCGACCGTTAACCTCGCCACTACCCCGCCTCGGGTCGACGTGGCTCTGTCCGGGTGGTCCACGTCTGGGGCCGTGACCGTGCAGCGGGTCCACGCCGACACGACAGTGCACCAGATCTACATGCCGGACACCTCTGGCGGGGTCAGTCAGGTCTACGACTACGCGGCACCCTTCGGGGAGCCCGTCACCTACCAGTCCCTCGATGGGTCGACTCAGGTCTCATCGGCTCCGGTGACGATCTCGCTCTCTGAGGACTGGATCAGCGCTCCTGGATATCCGAGTGCCGTCGTCCCGGTCGACGTGGACGACATCGGCGAAGCGGTCATGACCCGCGATGTGGCGATCATGGCCTCACCGTTCCGCGCGACCCCAGCCGTCGAGTACGGGGCGCTCCAGGGAGACCGCTTCCCAGTCACCCTGACGACCACCTCAGCCGCCGCGTCGGCGGCGATGCGGGAGATGCTTCGCCTCTCTGGGGTGCTGCTCCTGCGCATCCCTCGCACCGACTACTCGTGGGCATACGTTTTCGCGCAGGCGACCCGGAGACCGGTCGTCCCATGGCGATCCACTGCGACCGATACCGCGACTGACTGGCGGACCTGGCGACTCGATTGCATCGCGGTCTCCGATCCCGACCCGGCACCCTTCGGTGACCCGACCGCCTCCTATCAGGCGCTCGCCGACTCCGGGAAGACCTATCAGCAGCTCCTCGACTGGCAGGGCATCGGGGCGACCACCTACCTCGCCGTCCTGCGGGGCGGCTTCTGATGCAGCCCGTCTCGGCCCGCTGGGATGCCGCCGTGCGTGGCGTCTCGGGGCTCATCTCACGGTGTGAGGTGTGGCGTGACGGGGCGCTCCAGCAGACCCTCACGATGGCCGGCGGGCGGGTGCGCCTGGACGAGACGTCGGCTGTCCGGCGCGCGCTGACGTGCTCGCTGGCTGACTTGCGGGTCGGCGGGGTCGAGTTGACTCCGAAGACCGCGTCGGACCTGCTCGCGCCGACCGGTGTCGAGCTGCGGGTCTGGTCGGGCTATGCCTATTCAGACGGCTCGGAGGAGCTAGTTCCGGTGGGGTACTTCCCGGTCTCGCGGACGGCTCGGGAGTCGTGGCTGGGTGGGCTGACGATCACCGCGCCGGATCGCTCTCGCCGCGTGTCCCGGGCCCGGTTTCTCACGCCGTGGACGATCGCGGCGGGGACGCTGGTCACGTCGGCGATTCGCTCGCTGCTGGCGTCCGTGGACCCCTCGTGGGAGATCTATGACCTGACCGGCTCGCAGTCGGTCTGCTCGGCGGTGACGTGGGATCGCGGCGATGACCGGTGGGAGCGTGCCCGTGAGCTGGCGGCGTCGATCGGTGCTGAGATTCACCTCGACGCATCCGGTCGGTGGATCATCCGTGCAGTGCCGCAGGGTGGCACGCCCGTGTGGTCGCTGGACGTGACGGGTGCCGCGTCGCTGTTGGATGTCGGGCAGTCGATGGACTCCGAGAGCGCCTACAACATCCTGGTCGCGAGCAGCAGCGAGCTGGGCGCTGAGCCGGTGTCGGGGATGGCCTACATCTCGTCCGGGCCGCTGAGTGTGGCCCGCTACGGCGCGGTCCCGTATTTCTTTAGCACACCTGTCGGGATCAAGACTCGCGATCAGGCGGTGTCGGCGGCGCTGGCGATGCTGCCTCGGGTGGCCCGCCTGTCTCGTGTCGTCACCCCGCGAGTCGTGCCCAATCGGGCGTTGGACGTGGGCGACCCGCTGACGCTGACGCTGCCGGGAGAGTCGGCCACGACGGTCCTGCTGTCGGGGGCCGAGTACTCGCTGGGGCCGGACTCGCAGGGGATGGCGCTGCCCCTGCGTGACCCTGCTGTGGTGTCGACGGCCCTGACCATGACGGGGGTGGCGATGTGACCTCCCTGCGCGACGCGCTGTCCACGACCGGGCGCACCCCCAGCGACACCACCGCGGTCATCGACTCGATTGACACCGCAGCGGGGACGGTCACCCTCGATGTCGGGGGCGGTCTGCTGGTCCCGGGCGTGCGGGTGCTGGCGTCTGCTGGGACGCTGGGAATCGGCCAGACGGTCGCGGTGATGCGCTACCCGGGTGGGCAGCGGCTGGTCCTCGGGCCGGTCGCCTCGACGCTCGCGGCCCCCGCTTTCCGCGCCGAGCTGGTCATCCCGTGGACGGTCTCCCCTGCCGCGTCCGGGTCCTCGCTTGTCGTGTCCGCCGTGTCGTCGGGGTCATGGCGGTCCTCGGACGGCTGGGCCGGGACATACATGCCGTCGCCGGACGCCGTCGCGCAGGGGTCCTACTCGTCCAGCAGCCCCTACTACCGGGGCTGCTGGTTCTACGGGTCGGGCTTCGCGTCCGGCCGCGGCCGTACCTGCTCCTCGATCACGATTCGCGTCCCTCGCCTGTCCGCTGGCGGCACATCCGCGGCGACCCGACAGGTCGTCGGGCCACATGTCCACGCCACCAAGCCCAGCGGGGAGCCGCTTTTCCCGTGGGGCGCGGTCGAGGTCGGGTCCCTCACGTGGGGGCAGACGGCTGAGCTGACGCTGCCCACGTGGATGGGTGACCTGCTGCTGTCCGGGCAGGCGGCCGGGCTCGGGCATCTGCTGCTGGCCTACGGCTCCGGCTCGCAGTCCTACGCCAAGGGCGTCGCGGCCGATGCTCTGTCGGGCCGCGTGACGATGGGACTCGCCTGATGGCCGGCATGCGCTTCCTCACCCTCTCGGGCACGGACATCGTGTCCGGTCAGCTCCACAATCTCTTCCCGGCGTGCCGGGTCGGGGACGCCGCGACCATCGCCTACGTGCAGGTGCTCAACTCGACCGGCGCGACCTTGTCCAACCTGCGCGCCTACCTGCGGCTGGACCCTGCTGGCGTGGCCTGCTCGATGGCCATCGCGGACGGCACCGCCCGCGCCGAGTCCTACTCCTACGGCACGCCGACCCCGCCCGGCTCATGGTCGACCCCGACCACGTACGCGGCAGGACTAGCCGTCCCGACCACCGGCAGCCTCGCCGCAGGTCAGAAGGTCCTCGTCGCGATCAAGCGTGACCCGACGACCGGCAGTGCCGCCGACGTCGAGTCCAATGCCCTCATCGTCAGCACCTCTTAGGAGACATCGTGGCAACCACATCGCTGGGCATCCGATACCCCGTCCTGTCGGACACCGCGAACGTGCCCCGCGACATCGGCTACACCGCCGCCGATGTCGACGCCCTCCTGGTCGCCGAGCGGGCGGCGTGGACGACCTACACGCCGACCCTGACCGGCTCGACCACTAGCCCGACCGGGTGGACCGCGACGTACGCGCGCTATCGCCAACGCGGCAAAACGGTCCAGGTCCGGGTCAAACTCACGGCCGGAGCCGGATTCACCGCGGGGTCAGGCAACTACGTCATCTCCCTGCCCGTCGCCGCCCACGCCGACATGGTGCTCTACGAGCCGCTGATGGGGTCGGCTAAGGCGCAGTACGCCTCTGGGCAGACACTCGCCCCCCTGCTGCCCATCATGGGGTCAACCACGTCATCGGTGCTGCTGGCATACCCATCCACGGGCGGCGGCTACCTCGGCTCGACAGGCCCTGGCACCGCGTGGGCGGTTGGCGGGACGCTCTCGCTGACCGTCACCTACGAGGCCGCCTGATGATCGTCATCGAGGCGGCTGGTGGTCAGCCGACCGTCTGGCTCGACGTCGACGGGCGGCATGATGTCAGGTCCGGTGTCGATGTGGTCACCTCCCTGACCTCACAGGAGAGCGCCGACCTGACCCGCGCCGCGATCGCGGCCGGTATCGCCGATATCGAGGCTGCCCGTCAGGTAGCAGCCCTGGACTCCGACGAGGCCACAGCCCGCGCCGGCCAGGCCGCGGCGCTCGCGACCACAGCGGGCACGCGGGCGACCGCGGTCGCGGGCTGGACTCCGCAGACCGCGACCACCGTCACGACCATCTCGGCGCTACAGACGCGGGCGCTCGCGGACCTACAGGCCATCCGGGCCGAGGTCGCGGCCCTGCACGACCGGGACAAGCTCATCCTGACGGCGCTGCAGGAGCTGTACTCCGCCCGGGCGCTGCTCGCCCGCGGTGTCGACCTGGCATACCGCTCCCTCGTGGGGCTGGCCCGGATCGTGGCGGGTCGGCTGTGAGACCACGCACGCGGATGCTCGCCTACTACGGCGCGCTGATCGTCATCGGGATCGCGTCGCTGTGGCTGGGGGTGCCGGCCGCGTTGACATTCGGCGCGGGCTATATCTTCGCCGCCTCGGCTGGCCTGGTCCTGCGCCTGCGGCGACGCCCACACGAGGAGGCATATGCCGTCGTAGCGCTGGCCATCCTGTCGCTCGGGCAGGCCCTGTCGCTGGGGCTGGGCGAGTCGCCAGACGGCGGCCTCGCCGAGATTCTCACATCAGCCAGGCTCGGCGTAGCACCGCTCATGATGATCGACTACGCCGTCATGCTCCACCGCGGGCGCGGGAGGGCTGCGTGATGGAGGACCTGCTCAAGGTTGTTGTGACCTACGGCCTGCCCCTCATCTCCACCGGTGTCGTCCTCGTCGGCGTGCCGTATCAGCGCCGCAAGAGCCGCGCCGAGGAGAAGGCATCGGACCTGGATTTCACCGAGCGGCTGAGGCGGGTCGCGCGCGAGGAGACCGCGGCGGCGATCGCCCGCGTCGAGTCGTGCGAAGAGACGATCGCCCTTTGGGCCTCGTACGTCCTCGTGCTCTGGCAGGCATGGCCACCACCCCCGGCCCCGAGCCCCCCGGCACCACCGGCCGAGCTGGGCTGGCACCCCCCAGCCCGATGAGCGACGACCTGCGGAACACGCTCGCCGAGCTGGTCACTCCTGACGCAGATCAGTCCGGGCACCCTGCCCCGGACGGGTCCGCATCCATTCCTCGATCTGCTACCGTACTCAATACGGTAAGGTAAATAGACCGGAGGCACCGATGGGTGACGGCATCGATCTGGCATGGCTCGGCCAGAATCTCACCAGCGGTAAGCCGGCTTACGGCTGCCCCCACCTGGCGCTGTGGTGGCCGATGTTCTCCCGCCTCCAGATTCTGCGCGGGCGGATCAGGGAGTGTCTTGACGTCGTGCAGGCGTACGGTTTCTCGACGAAATCAGGCACCACGCACGCGCACGGCACCGCAGTCGACACCACCCAAACCCTCGCCGGGATCGTCGCTGACGCCCGCGAGGCCGGTGCCCGCGCCACCTGGTGCCGCGGTGCGAAATGGGGTCAGCCCAACATGGACGACCACATCCACCTCGGGCTCGACTGCCCCTGCGCATCCGGGTCGGACTATCAGATCGCCGCCGTTGACGCCGGCTACGACGGCCTCGGTTACCGCGGCGAGGGTGGCCGGGATTACCACCCCGCGCCCAAGGTCCGGCGCGACTGGGCGCAGGGAATGGCCTGGATGCAGGCTGAGATCGCACGACTCACACCCACACCGACTCCCCTGGAGGACGATATGCCCACTGCCAAAGAGATCGCTGACGCCATCGTCGGAGCACCGGCCGGGTCGGGTGTCGACGCGGCCCCGTCGCTGGGGCAGGCCATCTATCGGATGCAGTCGACGCTCATGCGCGTGGCTGACCAGCTCGCCAACGCGGCCGAGCTGGACTACGCCCTTGCCCGCGGCGATCAGCCTGCGGCCGATGCCGCCATTGCGCGGGTCCGCGCCCGGGACGTCCGGCACCCGGGTGAGCCGGCGTGACCTGGACCGACTCGCTCCTCGGGGCAGCGGTGAGCCTGGTCATCCTGGCCGGGCTGGCGCTCGCGTCATGGCTGGGCGAGAGGCGGCGGCCGTGATGATCCCTGGCGCGACGCTCTGGCTGGCGCACGCCGCGATTGGCGCTCATCTCGCACTGATCTTCTGGGCGGTCTACCTCGACCGCCTATCCCGTCTGGCCTAGGATGCATACATGATTGACCGACTGAGCGACTGGCTCACCCCCGGACGCCGCAAGACGACCTACACGCTCGTGGCCACGCTGGCCGCACTGCTGGTCGGAATGGGACTCGTCGACCAAGCATGGGTCACGTCATGGCTCGGCGTCCTGTCCGCGGCGCTCGCCGCCGCAGCCCTGGTCATGGCCTCGATCAAGGCCCGCCGACCGGACATGACCGCGGCGTATGCCGTGGCCGCAGCGGTCATCCTCGGCCTCCGTGCGGCCGGGGTTGTCGAGGACGGATCGGCATCGCGCTGGATGGAGATCATCTCGGCGCTCGCCGCCGCAGCTGGTCCGGCGCTTGCGGCGTCCCGTACCGACCCGACGACACCCACGGGTGAGCCCGCGGCCGAGTACGACGCTCACGACTGATCCAAGACCCCACCCAAGCACACCAACCCACGCCCTAGGAGGCACCCATGGCAGTCACCGCTAAGCTCTACGGCCCGCTCATGCTCAGCCTGGCCAACAAAGAACTCAACCTGGCCACCGACACCCTCAAGGTCATGCTGTGCACGTCGGCCTACGTTCCGGACCAGGACAACCACCGCTACAAGTCCAGCGTCACCAACGAGGTGGTCGGCACCGGCTACACGGCCGGCGGCGCGACGCTCACCTCCGTCACGGTCACCTACACCGCGGCGACGAACACCGTCATGCTCGACGCGGCAGACATGGCCTGGAATGCCGCGACGCTCACGGCGCGGTATGCCGTGATCTACGACGCGACGCCCGCGACGGACGCAACCCGGCCGCTCATCGCCTACGTCGACTTCGGGGCCGACTCCTCAGCGTCGGGCGCTCCATTCACCATTACCTGGGACGCGGCCGGCATCGCCACCTTCACCGCCGCGTAAGTGCCCGCTGTCTCGGGAGTCGTGTGGAGCGGTCGGCCCACCGATTGGTGGGCCGACGGCTTCATTCTGGGCACGACGATGCCGACCCCGAGCAACACCGGCGTGCCCGCGGGCACCGCGCTGCGGGCAGTCACGGGGGACGTGCAGGTCACCCAGTCGGGCGTGCTCCTGGAAGGCCTGGACATCTCGGGGTTTCTGCGGATCCGCGCCAACAACGTGTGGGTCCGCAACTGCCGCATCCGCGGTGGCGTCGGCACTGCCGGAACCTTCCGCGCCTTCGTCGACGTCAACTCCACGGCATACAGCGGCACGGTCCTCGAGCGGTGCTCAATCGGAACAGCGATCGCTGACGGCGGAACCCCCACTGTCGATTCCTACGGCCCGACCGGATCGGGCTTCAGCCTGATCCGGTGCTGTGTCCGGGGGGTCGTCGACGGCCTCAACACCCAGGGCCACGACATAGCGGTGTGGGGCAACTATCTCGAGACCGTCACCCTCCCGAATGATCCCCGTCAGGGTGGTGGGGCTTCCCACTCGGACGGCATTCAGGCCGCCTTCGGAACCCGCTGGGACATCCGAGGCAACTACCTCACGGTGGAACCCACCGGCACCGCAAACGCCGCATCCGCGATGCTCTTCAGCCCATACGCCGGTGACATCCGCGACGTCGTCGTCGACTCGAACTGGATCGTCGGTGACTCGACCGGCGCGGCCGGCTACAAGGACGCCATCGTCACGTGGCGTCCGACCGGCAACGGCGACGCCGGCACTGGCGATCGCTACACGGTCACCAACAACCGGATCGGCGCGTGCCGGGACGAGACCAACTTCAAGCTTGGTCAGACGGTCGTGAGTTCAGGAAACGTGCTCTATCCGGCCGGAACCCCCATCGTCGATCAGTGGAACGCGTGAAGGGGTGACCGGTGGCCACTCTCGCGAATGACACCTTCACGCGGACCGCGTCGAGCTCGTGGGGCTCAGCCAATACCGGTGGCGCTTGGACGCTAACCGGCACGGCCACGAACTTCGCCGTCAACGGGTCGGCCGGGACCATCTCCACCGCGAATGGCATCACCCGCAAGGCATTCCTGACCGCAGTGTCGTCGGACAACGCCGACGTGACCGTGTCGTTCTCGATCCCTGTGGTCCCTGCCGGCGGGTCGGCGACGATCTACCTGATCGGCCGCGGCACCGCGACCGATTGGCACGGGGTCAAGGCCACGATCAGCACAGCCGGCGTGATGCAGCTCATCGCAGTCCGATCGGTCGCTGGGACCGAGACGGTCCTCGGGTCGACGGCAACGGTGCCGGGAACTTTCACCGCGGGAGCGGTGTGGAAGATCCGCGTGCAGGTCTCCGGGACGGGCACAACCACGATCAACGGCCGTCTCTGGACAGGCACCGAGCCGGGAACGTGGGCCGTGTCGCAGACCGATACCGTCGGCCCGCAGGTCGCTGGCGGCATCGGCATCACGACCTACGCCGGGTCTGCTGTCACCAACGGGCCTTTCGTCTACTCGATCGACGACCTGACTGCGGTCACCCTCGTCAACTCTGTCACCGTCGCCGCGGTCGTCGCGACCGCGTCCGCAGCCGCACGCACCCCTGTCGTCTCTGGCGCGGCCACCGTCGCCGCGCCCGCATCCGCCGCGACAGCAGCTGTAGCAGCTCCGGCCGTCTCTGGCGGATCCGGCGTCACCGCGACCGTCGCGACCGCGTCCGCAGCCGCGGTCGCTCCGGCCGTCTCCGGATCATCCGGCAGCCCGAGCACTGGGCTGCTGTGGCGCAACGAGTGGACCGGGCAGGCCGAGGGCCAGGACGTCACTATCGGCAACAGCTCGGCGTCCGGGTCGGCCATCAGCGGGGTCACCGCGACCGCACCGGTGTATGGCGCTGCTGCGGCCTCGGACGGCGGCATGGGCCTGCTGATCGCAGCATCGTCGGTGGCGTCCACCATCACCGCCTCGATCACGGCTCGGGCCTCGACGGTGATCGAGGTCGACCACCTGGTGACCGCGGGGACGATCACTACCCACTCCCTGCTCAAGGGCTCGACGTCGGCCGCGGCGCGGGCGTTCGAGATCCGCTACTCCTCGGGCCGGCAGGTCCGGGTGTGGGACTCGGCCACCACCCAGCTCTTCGCGTCGACCGCGACGCTCACCGCGGCATGGCACCGCTTCACGATCACCCTCGACCACGCGGCCGGCCGGATGCGGCTGCTCGTCACCCGTCTGTCGGACATGGTCCGGGTCATCGACTGGACCAGCGCGGCCGGGCAAGCATTCGGCGCGGACCTCGCAACGGTCGTCGCAGGCAAATACGACACCGTAGCCTGCCCAGACATTTACCTCGACCGGCTGTACCTGCGGTCCGTCCCGTCCTGGTGGGGACCTGCATCCCCGATCAACGCCCCCATCACCGCCAGCCCGGCCCTCGACGCGCAGTCGTCCGCGATCGCCACAGCACTCGCGGCCGGCTCTCAGGTGCTGGACGTCATCGAGTACGGCGTACCGATCTACCACGCCTCTGCGGACACCCCACGCTGGACCATCACTCCCGCGAATACCGGCGCGTGGGGCGCGAATCCGTTCCAGGGCCGCACCGTGCCGCTGTCGATGTCGTGGAACCCGCAGGCAGTCGCCGCTGACGGTGCCCTCGCCGTCCTCGACACCGATGGTGTGACGGCATACGGCTTCTACAACCTCGACCTGTCCGGCGCTGCCCCTGTGTGCGACTGGGGCGAGGTGTACCGCATCGACCAGGACGCCCTCACCACCGTGGCGGGCAAGTCGACCGGGTCCGGTATCCCTCGAGGTGCCGGCATCGTCACCACCGAGGACTGGTCTCGCGGCATTATCAGCCACGCCCTGGTCATCTCCACGGACATTGCCCGCCCGACGACCTATCGGTATCCGGCGACGTCGACGGATGGGGCAAACCTCCGCGGGTCCTCGACCACCATCGTCGAGGGCACCCGACTGCAGCTCGACCCGACGATCAACGTCGCCGCTCTCGGCCTGCCCACATACGCCGCGATGGTCGCGGTCGCCCTGCAGACCTACGGCGCGTATGTCATCGACAACGGCGGCGCATCCATCGCGGTCATCGCCGAGCGTCCCCCCGGGGTCGTCCCACCCTCCACGGTCAACTCTGCCGCCGAGGCCTCCGTCGGCATCACCGGCGATTACCGATCCCTAGCCGGCATCCCGTGGACCTCCGTCCGCACCCTCGCGGCCTGGGACGGCTCCGGCGACGGGTCAGCCACGGTCGACGCGACCGTGGCATCGGCATCAATGTCTGCCATTGCCCCAGTGGTGTCGGCCGTCGTCATCATCCCCAGCGGCGGCCCGGCCACGGCCACAGCAATGGCGCCCGCCCCGACCGTCTCGGCAGGCTCGGCCGCGACGGTCCTCGCCCAGGCCGCTGCAGCGTCGGTCGCAGCCATGCCGCCCACGATCTCGGCCGGAACCGTCGTGCTCGCGGTCGTGGCTTCGGCCACCGCGGCGGGCTGGGCGCCGACCATCGCCACCGGATCAACCATCACGGCCCCAACCGCGACAGCCACAGCTTCGGCACTATCTCCGACCGTCGCGGCCGGGTCCGCTGTCCAGGTGCTGGCGTCGGTAGCCACAGCGTCAGCGGCAGCCCTGCCCCCGGCCATCACGGCAGGCTCCGCCATCGCGCCACCCACCGCGACCGCAACCGCATCAGCAGCAGCACCCACGGTCGCTGCTGGGTCCGCCGGCCAGGTCCTGGCCCCAGCCGCCACCGCGTCGGCGGCAGCACGCCCCCCGACAATCACGACGGGTACCACGGTCCTGGCAGCCGTGGCCACAGCATCAGCGGCAGCGCTCGCGCCGGCGATTGCCGGCGGGGCCTCGGGTCAAGTCTTGGCGACGCCCGCCACGGCATCGGCCGCGGCCCTACCTCCCACAGTGACCACGGGCGCTGCCGTAGCAGCGCTCGCGGCGACCGGCACCTGGAGCGCTCTGGCTCCGGTGGTCACGGCGGCTGCGGCAGGTCATGTGATCGCCCCAGTCGCGGCTATGTCTGCCGCGGCGCTGCCCCCCGCGGTCAGTACCAGCGCATGGGTGACGGCTTCTGTCGCGACGTCGGTCATGGCCGGCCAGGCTCCTACCGTCACCGGTGGCGCGTCGGTCGTCGCGTCGTCGTCGTCGGCGATCGCAGCGGCATTGCCCCCAGCGGTGTCCGCGGCAGCTGCCGGTGTCGTCACCGCGGTCGTCGCTCCGGCATATGCCGTGTGTCCCACCCCCGCGGTATCGGGCGGCTCGGTCGTGGCCGCACCGGCAGCGGCGGCGTTGTGGAGCGCCGGCACAGCGACGCCCCAGGGCGCTGCCGTGGTCACCCCACCGCCGGCTACCGCGATCTGCGCTGCATGGCCTGCGACGGCTGCGGCAGATCGACCGGGGACAATCCCACCTGAGGCCCGGACCCTGACCATCGACGCCGAGGCCCGGACACTCACCATCCCGGCCGAGGACCGCACGCTCACCGTCCAGCCCTCACTCGTGCTCGCCTAGGAGAGAGACCATGCCGCAGCAGTTCGTGCACGACCCGCAGGCCGTCCTGGACTACGCATGGGACTGGTCGACATGGCTGGAACCGGGCGAGACCATCACGACCGCGACCATCACGACCCCGACCGGCCTGGCGCTCGCGTCGCAGAGCATCGCCGGCGGCCGCGTCGTCGCGTGGCTCTGCGGCGGCGAGCCCCGGACCAGGTACCGCGTGACGTGCCACATCACCACCGATCGGACCCGCGAGGACGACAGGACCCTGGTCCTGTGGTGCGACCACCGATAGCAATCCCAACCCCTCACCAAAGCACCCCCCGCCTGATGGCGGGGGGTGCTTTCGGCATTTCAGGGACCGATCATGCCTTCAGTATCCGACTCGTCCCCGCCTTGTCGCGGGCGACGTTGCGCGCATCCCGAGCTTTCTGGCTGTGGGACCGTGAGCAGTAGAGCGGGGCCTCGGCTGGGGCTGCTCGCCGCGCGGCTATACCCGACAGGGGCTTCCCGCAGTGGAGGCACTGGGCCTGGTATGCCGTGACGTGGACCTCCCAGCCGTAGTCGTCCACGGTCGTCCACGAGGTGATTACCTCGGGGCGAGGGATGCCCAACTCGCGCATGGCTGCCACGATGTGAGCATCCCTCGGACGGGCGATATAGAGGTGCCATCCGTCGCAGTTCGCGCAGCTTCGTGCGACGACCGGGCGCACCCACCCGCCAGCTTCATTCGCGAACACGGCCGCGGCGTATGCCTTCCGTGGCTCCGGCCAGCGCCGTCGCCACGCGCAGGAGTCGTCGGTCACCGTCGTCCACCCACGATTCGTCCGATGTGTCGTTCGGTGATGCCAGTAATCTGGGCGAGCCGGTACGCGGACGTTCCCCTGCGGTGCTCGCTTCGGATCATCGAGTGCAGCTCCTCTCGGGCCGCATCCAGCGCTGCCTCGGCCTCCTGGAATCGGTCCACGGCCTCGCCGAGCTGCCACGAGTCGCCGCGATCGAGGTCGCGCTCAGCGGCCGCCGCGATGTCCGCTTCGTCGCCTCCTGCAATGCGCACCCAATCGGCCTCGTCGGTCGATCCGCTTGCCAGGATCGCCTCGATCGCCTGTTCTGCCGCCTCGGGGTCGTCCCATGCAGATGGGTTGACCCACGCTTCCACGTGCTCGCGCTCCACGTCGCTCACTCCTCGAACTCTCCGGTGCAGATGCAGCACACGTCCACGAACCCCAGCTCGTCGCTGATGGTGTCCCCACCGACCGCACTGGCGAAAGCGTCGCCCTCTGCCGTGCGGTGGTGTGCGAGAGCGTGGAAGACCTCGCCCTCGGCGTTGGCGATTTCCCAGAGCATCCGGGCGTAGCCGTTGCCACGGTGCGCCTTCTCGGTCTCAACGTTCTCAACGATCCGGTGCTCGCTGCTGACCGCGAGGAAGGAGACCTGCACGCCGTCGATGATGAGCGCGTAGGTCACGATGCCGTCTTGCTCGGTGCGGGTGCTCTTCGTCATGTCTCTATACTGACATGCGGTCAGTATGAACGCAAGACATTCACCGTGTGCAGTAGGTCACGCCGCGCCCCTACTTGTAGCCGGTGGGAGTCCCATGCCTGGGTGGGGCGGCCCGGTGTGGTGCGTGACCGATAAGGTAGATTATAGGACAACACCCCGAGAGAGAGGCCCTCCCCATGCTCCTCCTGCCACCCACCGGGGGCACCCCGTGACTGTCGCCTACGAGGGGCACGGCGTGACTGTCCATATCGCTGACGCCCTCGACGTCCTCGCCGGGATCGCTGATGCGTCGGTCGACGCGGTCGTCACAGACCCGCCCTACGGGTTGGAGTTCATGGGCAAAGAGTGGGACGCACCATGGAAGCA